>Ga0209947_1000535_pt1 | contig 23746 bp, 18 predicted proteins | sample SalPonR2_B_D2_MG_FD_185706 | JGI IMG/M metagenome (GOLD analysis project Ga0209947, IMG submission 185706) | Salt pond soil microbial communities from South San Francisco under conditions of wetland restoration - Salt Pond MetaG R2_B_D2_MG... ...
CTCGCTTCGACTGTGGGCCAACCTTCTTTTTGTATCCACGGGTGCTGGAAGAAATCTTTCAGTCGGTGGGTCGCGATCTGATGACCGAAGTCCCGATGAAGCGGCTCGACCCTCAGTATCGCATCACCTTTGGTGTCGGCGGCAAGCTGGACTGTGCGCCCTGCATGGACGAGATGGATCGTCAGATCGGCGAGCTGTCTCCGGCGGACGTGGGCCAACTTCGCAAGTACATGCACGACAACCGTGGCAAACTGGAGCGGTTTCGCCCGATTCTCGAATCGCCGTTCAGTTCACCGCTCGACCTGATGCGGCCCGCGGTGCTGCGAGCCGCTTCGAGCGTCCATCCGTTTCGGTCGCTCGGCAAAGAATTGGAACGCTACTTCAAAGATCCACGTTTGGTGATCGCCTTCGGCTTCCAAGCCAAATACCTCGGGATGTCGCCGTTCCAGTGCCCCAGCCTGTTCAGCATCCTGGCGCATTTAGAGTACGAGTACGGCGTGTTTCATCCCATCGGAGGTTGTGCCGCGGTCAGCGAACGAATGGCGGAGATCGCGACCGAGATGGGCGTCAAGATTCGTTTGGAAGAAACGGTCGTTGGCTTTGACTATCAAGGTCGCCGCGTCACGGCGGTGAACACCGACCGTGGCCACTTCCCCGCCGACGCCTGTGTGATCAACGCCGATTTTTCCGAAGCGATGCGGCGGTTGGTGCCCGACAAAATGCGTCGTCGCTGGAACGATCAGAAACTAGCGAAAAAACGCTTCTCATGCAGCACCTACATGTTGTATCTGGGCATCGAAGGAGATTACGACCTCCCGCATCACAACATTCACATCGCTCGCGATTACGACGAGAACCTGCGGGACATTGAACAACGCAACGTGCTGAGCGAGGATCCTTCGTTCTATTTGCAGAACGCGTCTCGAACCGACCCGTCGCTCGCCCCGCAAGCACACAGCGCGCTGTACCTGTTGGTCCCGGTCAGCCACATGCACCCGTCGATCGATTGGGATGTGGAGGCCGCGCCGTTTCGTGAGCGAGTGCTTGATCGTCTGTCGCAAATCGGCATCCACGACATTCGCGATCGGATCCGCGTGGAGCATCAGATCACTCCGGCAGACTGGCAAAACAAGCATCATATTTACCGCGGCGCGACCTTTAATTTAGCGCACAATTTGGGCCAGATGCTGCACAATCGCCCTCGCAATCGCTTTGAAGAACTGGACGGAGTCTACTTGGTCGGCGGAGGCACCCACCCCGGCAGCGGTTTGCCGGTGATCTACGAATCGAGCCGCATCACCACTAAACTGATTCAGTCGGATCTGCAGCCTGCTTGAGCAAAGCGGGCGGGATGCGTTCGCAGCAACAACGGGTTCCTGGAGGGCTGGCCGTCGCGGCGGGGCTTTTGCACGTTTCACGCTGCCGGCGATATGCTCCACGATGCTGCCGACGATGTGGTTCGATCATCCTCTTTTTGCAACAGCCAATGAGCCAGCCGATTCGCTTGGGAATTTCGACCTGCCCCAATGATACGTTCGCCTTTGCGGCACTCTTGGAGCATCGCGTCGATTGGCGTGGGCTCGACTTTCAGGTGGAATTGCTCGACATTCAGCAACTCAATGAGCGTCTCTTTGCTGGCGATTTTGACGTCGCCAAGACCAGTTTCCATGCCGCGTTACATCTCGCCGAGGAAACAGTCGTCTTGCCGAGTGGTTCGGCGCTCGGCTTTGGCGTCGGCCCTTTGTTGCTCGCCGCTCAACCCGACGATGCTCCGCGTGCCCGTTCTCAGTTGGCACTCTGTCCCGGTCGGCACACCACCGCGATGATGCTGTTTCAGATGTTCTATCGCGACACCGTGCGCGTCGAGCAGGCGGTGTTTTCGGACATCATGCCGCGTCTGCGCGCGGGCACGGCCGATTTTGGAGTCTGCATCCACGAAGGCCGCTTCACGTGGCAAGCCGAAGGTTTGTCGTTGGTGGAAGATCTCGGTACGCGCTGGGAAGCCGAGACCAACATGCCGCTTCCGCTGGGCGGTTTGGTCGCACGGCGCAGCCTGCTGACATCGCAGCTCGCGACCATCCAAGCGGTCATTCATGATTCGCTGCAAACCGCCCGTGCCGCACCGGCGACGGCGCTGCCGACCATGCGGCGGTACGCTCAAGCTTTCGAGGACGCTGTGCTGATGCAACATGTCGACCTGTATGTCAACGATTGGACGGTCGACTTGGGCGAAGTCGGTCGAGAAGCCTTGGGAATGCTGTCTCGGCAGGCCAAGCGGAGCGGTTTGATTGAGGTGCAAGCCGCCGAGTTGCAGGTCTGGCAAACGCCTGACCCCGAGCCGCCGGAGCACCTCTGATGGCGCATTGCTGCCAGTCAATAAGGCGTGGGGGGGCTGCTAAGTGTCTGAGTTGGCCGGTCATAACCGTCATAATCGATACGCCGCGTCGATTGCCGTCGTAATATTTTTACATCCGACTGAAGTTCTGATCTGAAACGTTGACGCTCGGCGGTCTCTGACGTCCAATTCCCCCAGCTACCTAGCGTCCGGAGTTTTTCGGTGCGTGGTGGCTCGTCGGAAAGGCTGTTTTTGGGCAGCCTCGCGAATTACGCCAGAACAAGTTGTTAGCGATGTTATTGAACCGTCGTCCTGCCGTCGTCCTCGCCGTGTTCACTGCTAGTGTGCTTGCCGTGACGCCACCTGTGAGCGCTGGTTGCTTGTGTGATTGGCTGTTTGGTCGGCCACCTGTCTACGCCGCCGCGTATCCGCCGGCTTATGCCGCCGCGATGCCCGTCGCACCGGTCGCCGCACCAGCGCAGGTGAACTATGCGCCGGCGCAGGTGAACTATGCGCCGGCGCAGGCCGCCTATCAGGTTCCGACCAGCGCGCCGACCGTGACGTCGCAGATGCCAGCGACAACTTACGCCGCCCAGATGCCGGCTTATGGAAGCACCACGCCGCTGCCGTCCGGATACGCCGGGCAGTACAGCAGCTTGTATGGCGGTGCCCCCGCAGCACCTATCGCTCCCGCGCCGGTCACTTCGTTTTATGGAACAGGCAATGTTTACCCGCCGACCAATGTGACGACCAGCTATTCCGCTGCGTCTCCCGCCGTCGCGTCTCCCGCCGTCGCGGCCCCCGTTGCCGCTGCCCCGGTTGTCGCCGTGCCTGCGCGTCGCGGCTTGCTCGGTTGGCTGTTTGGGCAGAACTATCAGACCAGCTATTACGCCGCCCCGGTCACCTACTACCGGCCGCAGACGACCGTCGATCCCGCTTCGGGCTCCACCGTGACAGTGCAGCGCCCCTGCACGTCGTATCAGTACCAAGTCCAGCGAGCGCCCTATTACGGCTTACAGCCCGCCGCGGCGACTCCTGCCGCCGCCGCTCCCCCTTCGTGTGGCGTGAACGGCCAGCCAAGCTATACCCAGCCCGCGCCTCCCTATTCACAGCCCAACCAAACGTTTGCACCGGCGCCGCAACCATCGACCAACGGCGCGCCGCTGTCCAACGGCACGCCAGGCGAGGGCTTCGTGCCCCAGCCGACGCTGCCTCCCGCCGGCACACAGTCGTCTGGAATGCAGGCGACGCCACCGACCTACCACAGTTACCCCTCCTCGCCATCAGCTCCGTTAACCGGGGCTCCTCCGTCGACAATTCAGTCGTACTCGCCTGCAACCCCCAGTCGCCCTTCGCAGAACGGGGCCGCTGAAGACCAGGATAACGGTGCGCCATCAAACAACGGCAATGGTAGCGGCAGCAGGAACCAGCCTCCCGTCAGCGACAACGAGACTTCGCTGAACTCGGCGTGGCCATCCTCTGAGTCGCCTTCGTCTTACGCTCGGCCCATCCCCGCACCGCCGGCAACTTGGAATCAAACGGCCCCCACCAACACTCCCGCACCCGCACCCGCTCCCACTCCATCGCGTCGTTATGAGTCGAGTGGCGGCCGGACGGCTGCTTTGCCAGCTTGGGGATATAAGAAAATCAGTTGGAGCCAACCGGTGGACGAAACGGTCCAGCAGGCAACTTACACCGCACCGGCGGAAGTGGCCCCGCTACCTCGCTCGCCCGAACCCGCCCGTGTCGCTCCGGCTCCCGCCCGGCCACGCGCTTACGACGATTCGGGCTGGCGATCGGCACCATAGCCTAACCGGTCAATTGAATGCCTTGATCCGTCTTTACTGTCCCGCCTGCTGTATTCAGCGGCGCGGATCTGACAATCGGTCCATGCCCGGGCGGTCTTTCATCTGCCGCGGCTAGGTTCCCACCCCTCCCCGACCAGTTAGAATAGACCGCACCGGTGTGAAGGCTTTCCGGCTCCCGCCAGACCTTCCGGAACCGGATAGGCACACGTGTTTTGCATCGGCAAGTGCTGAATATCGGCAAGTGCCGAGTATTCTCGACTGCGGAGCATCCTTAAACGCTGGGCCGCGAGCGGCAATGAGGAACAGGGCATCTTCATGGCTGGGAGTTCGGTCGCGTTGGTTTTTTTAAGAGTCGATTTCAGGATCCCCCCGAATCAGACTGACCGCTTGTGCGTCGGGGGATTCAAGCTCAGGCTCACCCCGAACAACGTCCCCTCCAAGCAAGGTCCATCCCGAGCCATGCGAATGATTTATGTCAGAGCGATCATCGTTTCTTCGATACTGTTCGTGCTCAGCCCCCAATGGCTGGCAGCGGAAGACATTTCGTTTGACCGAGACATCCGACCGCTGTTATCGAACCGTTGCTTTGCATGCCACGGCCCTGACGCGGAGTCAAGGGAAGCCGGTTTGCGGCTCGACCAACCCGATGGCGACGAGGGAGCGATCGATTTTGCGATCATTCCGGGGTCGATCGAGGAGAGCGAAATGTGGCGTCGCATCACATCAGACGACCCAGACGAAATCATGCCGCCCCCCAACTCCCATCTGAAACCGTTCTCGGTGAAAGAACTTGATTTGATCAAGGGATGGATTGAAGCGGGTGCCAAGTACGAGGGGTTCTGGGCGTTTCAGCCAGCCGCTTTACCTGACTTGCCCGAAGTGAAAAATAAGGCTTGGAGTGAGCAGCCGATCGATTTGTACGTGCTGCGGAAGCTGGAGTCGCTGGACCGCTCGCCGACGCAAGAAGCCGACCCGCGCACGCTGATTCGCCGTGTCACTTTCGATTTGACTGGCCTGCCGCCGACGCGAGCCGAAATTGCACAGTTTCTCGAGGAGCACCAACAGTCTCCCGGTCAAGCTTGGGGGCAACTTGTCGATCGCTTGCTCGCTCGGCCTCAGTATGGCGAACACGTCGGTCGTTACTGGCTCGATCTGGTCCGATTTGCCGACTCCAACGGAATGCACAAGGACTTTTATCGAAACCATGTTGCCTATCGCGACTGGGTCATCCGAGCGTTCAATGAAAATCTTGGCTACGATGACTTCCTCCGTTATCAACTGGCCGGGGACTTATATCCGCAGCCGACGCAAGACCAATGGATCGCCTCTGGGTTCCATCGCTTGCACTTGATTATCGATGCCGGAACGGCGCTTCCCGAAGAGAGTTTTTCCAAGAACGTGATCGATCGCGTGACTTCGGTCGGCACGGCATTTATGGGGCTGACGGTCCACTGTGCCCAGTGCCATGACCACAAGTTCGATCCCATCACGCAGGAGGATTTCTATTCCCTCTCGGCGTTCTTAAACAACCTGGATGCTCCCCCGGAAACCGTTTCCGGGCGCGGCCCCAAAGCCGGTTTACAGTCGCCGCTGATCTCCTTGCCGACGCCTGATCAGCAGACGCAATTGCAGCAGTTCGCGCAGGCGATCGCACAGCTCAATGCGCTGCGGAAGTTCGCCGCGGACGTTCAGGCCGACAAAGAATTACAGGCGTTGGTAAAGCGATTGGAACAGGAACGAACCAAGCTGGACGAAACCATCCCCAAAGCGATGGTGATGAAAGAACGCGATGAAGTGCGACCGACGTTTATTCTTGAGCGAGGACAATATGACGCGCCAGGACGCGAGGTATCGCGAAACACACCAAGCTTTTTACCGCCACTGAAAACATCCGGTGAAGTTCCGTCGAGGATGGATTTAGCCGAATGGTTTGTCGACCCTGACAACCCTTTGACCGCCCGTGTGGCGGTCAATCGTTTTTGGCAGCAGTTCTTTGGAGTCGGCTTGGTCAAGACATCGGAGGATTTCGGCAATCAAGGCGACGTGCCCTCGCATCGGGAGTTGCTCGACCATTTGGCGGTCTCCTTTGTCGAATCGGGCTGGGATGTCAAAGCCCTGATGAAGCGAATTGTGATGTCGAAGACGTATCGCCAGTCTTCGACGGCCCCAACAGAGCAATTCCAGACCGATGCAGAAAATCGCTTGCTCGCTCGCGGCCCGCGGTTTCGACTCGATGCGGAAATGATTCGCGACCAGATCCTTGCGACCAGCGGTCAGCTCTCTGATGAAATGTATGGTCCTAGCGTCAAACCGCCGCAACCCGAGGGCCTCTGGAAAGCTGTCTCGATGATTGGCGAACGTTATAAGGCGGACCGCGGGGAAGCGATTCGCCGTCGTAGCGTTTACACGTTTTGGAAACGGTCGATGCCGCCGCCTCAAATGACGATCTTGAACGCTCCAATGCGAGACGCCTGTGTCACGCGGCGAGAACGCACCAACACACCGACTCAGGCACTGCTACTACTGAATGAACCGGAGTACCTGAAAGCGGCTCGCAAGTTGGCGCTGTTGACGCTCGACCAGCCTCCCGAACAGCGGCTTGATTTCATTTGGGAAACGGTCACGGCACGCTTGCCTGACGAGCAGGAAAAATCCGTTCTAACGGACTTGCTTGACGATTTGCGAGACAAATATTTGGCCGACCCAGCACTCGCCAGCAAGCTTTGTCAGGGCGTCGAAGTGTCGGCGAGTGGCGTCTCGGCGGAGAAGTCGCTTGACCAGGCGACGGCCGAATTGGCCGCTTGGACGGTGCTGGGTAACCTGCTTTACAACCTCGACGTCACCAAAACCAAAGACTGAACCATGGCTTATTCCCAGAACATTGAGACAGCCCAGAACCGTCGGCGTTTTTTGACCAATACGGGAATGGGATTGGGCGTTTCCGCTTTCGCCAACGCCCTTGCGCAGAACGGCTTTGCAGTCCCCGCGGACAAACATGCAACCGGAAGCGGAGCGTCGGGGCTCCACTTGCCCGCTAAAGCCAAGCGGGTGATTTTCCTGTTCATGGCTGGAGCGCCCAGTCAGCTTGATCTGTTCGATTATAAACCCGAACTGAACAAACTGTTCAAAACCGCTCTTCCGCCATCGGTTAGCATGGGCCAACGCGTCACGGCGATGACCAAAGGCAAGGAGCAGCTAGTCGCGCCGTCCAAATTCAAGTTTTCCCAAAAAGGGAAAAATGGAATCTGGATGAGCGAGTTGCTGCCGCAGCTTTCAAGCCAAGTGGATGAGCTCTGTTTTATCCGCTCGATGAACACGAACGCGATTAATCACGATCCCGGTAAGACGTCGTTTTGCACCGGGTCGGAGATTCCAGGCAAGCCCAGCATGGGAGCTTGGTTGAGCTACGGTCTCGGCACGATGAACAAGGATTTGCCCGATTTCGTGGTTCTGCCTTCGGCAACCTGGAGCGGTAAAGTCAATGTGCAGGCGCTGTATTCGCGTCTGTGGGGCAGCGGGTTTTTGCCTTCGAAGCATCAGGGGACCAGCTTCCAGACGGTCGGCGATCCGGTTCTGTTTCTCTCCAACCCCGCAGGAATCGATCCAGGCATCCGTCGGCGGATGCTCGATTCACTTGGGGAGCTGAATCAAAAGCACTTTTCCAAGTTCGGAGATCCCGAAATCGAAACGACGATCGCTCAGCAAGAGATGGCGTTCCGTATGCAGACGTCGGTTCCCGATTTGACCGACATCTCGGACGAATCTCCGGAAACCATGGAACTGTACGGGCCGGACGTCGACAAACCGGGCTCCTACGCTCGCAATTGTTTGTTGGCTCGAAGAATGGCGGAACGCGATGTTCGCTTTATCCAGCTATTTCATCGGGGCTGGGATCACCATACGCGGCTGCCAGAGAATCTTGTTGGTCAGTGCCGCGACGTCGATCAACCGACCGCGGCGCTACTGAAAGACTTGAAGCAGCGGAATTTATTGGATGACACGTTGGTCGTTTTCGCCGGTGAATTCGGGCGAACGGTCTTTAGTCAGGGCACTTTGACGGCAGACAATTATGGCCGTGATCATCATCCGCGCTGCTTCACCGCTTGGCTGGCTGGTGGCGGTGTCAAAGGGGGCTTCGAGTACGGCAAGACCGATGAGTTCAGCTACAACGTGGTCGAAGATTCGGTGCATGTTCGCGATCTACACGCCACGATGCTGCACCTGCTGGGGATTGATCATACCAAGCTGACGTTTCCTTTTCAGGGACTCGAGCAGAAATTAACGGGCGTTGAACCGAGCCGCGTGGTGACCGAAATCATTGCGTGATCCGATTCAGCCTCCAACAGGACTGACGGCTCAAGCGACCGTTGGCAGCCACGCGTTGTGCGTCGCCGTGTCGATACGGCGTCTTTCCTGAACGCTTCCGGCAGGCTTGCTCTGATCTCGCTGTGCTTGGCGTTATGTATTTTTGTGTTGTCGGCTGCCTTTGATTTTGTGCTTGCTCATCTTGCTGTAGAGCGTCGTCGGCTTGACCTTCAGCAACGCTGCCGCTCCGTCGGCGCCGTAGACTTTGCCGTGACAATGCTGCAGCGCGTCGAGGATCGTTTGCCGTTCGACGTCCGCTAACGATCGTTGCAGGCCGTTGCTCGGACGCAGGTCGTGTGCGATGCCATCGCCGTGGTCAGACTCGCCCGCCAACCATGACGCGTCGATCGCCAGCGTGTCGCCTTGGCTGACGATCATCGACCGCTCGATGATGTTTTCCAGTTCGCGGACATTGCCGGGCCAATCGTATTGCATCAGCCCATCCATGGCTCGCCGGTCGACACGCGTGATGGCCTTGTTCATGCGGATCGAGAAACGGGCGATGAAGTGATTCATCAACGCGGGAATGTCCTCGCGACGGTCCCGCAGGGGTGGCACCTGAATCGGAAAAACGTGCAGCCGGTAAAACAAGTCTTCGCGGAAATGCCCCGCTTCGGAGTAGCTCTTTAAGTCACGGTTCGTGGCCGCAATGATGCGCGTGTCCACCTCGATCGGCTCGCTGCCGCCGACGCGGTCGATTAGACGTTCTTGCAAGACTCGCAGCAACATGACCTGCGTTTCGGCCGGGACTTCCGAAATTTCGTCGAGAAAGATGCTGCCGTGATGCGACAACTCGAACCGACCGAGTCGACGCTGAGTGGCGCCGGTGAAAGCCCCTTTTTCGTGACCAAACAGTTCGCTGGCGATCAAGTTGGGCGGCAAGGCAGCGCAGTTAACCTTGACCAGCAGATTCTCTCGGCGGGCACTGGCGTCGTGAATCGCGCGAGCAATCAACTCCTTGCCCGTACCCGTTTCACCGAGGATCAACACGGTGGCATCGGTCAACGCGACTTGCTCGATCGCAACTCGCAACTGACGCATCGATCGGCTTTCGCCAATAATGTTGGCAAAGTCGTGTTCGGTGTGCAGTTCGTCTCGCAAATAAACGTTTTGTTGTTGCAGTTCTTCCTTCAATCGATCGATTTCACCGTACGCGGCGGCATTGTCCAAGGCGACTGAAAGCTGAGCACCGAACTGTTCTAGCAGTTGCAGATCCCAATTTTCCAAACGGTCGTCGTGACGCGTTGCGATGCCCAGCAAACCGACTTGCTGGTCGCGTGACATCAATGGCAGATGAACGACCGCAGCAAATCCGCCTTCGAGCAACCGTTTGTGCTCGGGGAAAGGATGCGAGCGCGCCAAATTGCGAACGACCAACGGTTTCCGATTTTGGCCAACCCAACCGAAGGCCGAATGGGGCATCAAGTGGGCTGGCATTTCGACCCACTCGCGTTCGCCTCGGTTGAATTCGCCCTGATCGAATTGGATCGCGAAACCGTGCCGCGATTTTTCTTCGCCGCAACTCAGCATCAAACTCACGCGATCGCAATCGAGTAGTTCGTGGATCTGTTCCGCGGCGTGTTCGAAGACTTCGCGTTGATCGAGACTCGAGTTGACGATTTGTCCCAATTCGACAAGGGATCGATAGCGACTTTCCGATTGCCGGAGTTGTCGTGTTTGTTTGTCGACCTCTTGTTGCAGCGTCTCGAGGAATCGGTCTTTCGCCGCGTTCGCTTCGGCAAGTTCTTGATTGGCGCGTTGCAGGTCATTGACCAGACGGTTGCGTTCCAGACTGATCGCGATGTGACCGGCCAATCGTTTCAGCAGCGCAGCGTGCGATTCGGTATAGGTGTTGGCCGAACGGCTCGAAAAAAAGATCACGCCGATCGGTTTGCCATCGGCCAGCAACGGCAGTGTTAAGCTTGACCGCATCCCTTCCCGCTCGATCAAGGCGGTCGAAGGCGAATTCGGTTTTTCGATTAAGTACTGTCGGAGGTCGTCGATAATGCGCGGCTGCCCGGTCTGCAGGAGCGGTGCGAGCGTCGAGCCGGCCATTCGGGCCGCATAGCCAACTTTCAGAGACTTCTCGCCGTCGGAGCGACAAGAGACCAGACGCAGTAGATTGAGAGGCTGCTCGAGCAGGGCGACGGCGATACGGTTGTACGGAACGACGCCCTGAAGCTGGTCATAAACCGAGTCGAGAAGCTGGTCGAGCCCTTGGCCCATGTTGATCTGTTCGAGCATTCGCTCGACCAAACGTTCATAACGATCAGGGCTTTTACTCATCAGAATCGGCGACATTCCGTTGCATGACGAAATAACGATGCTTCCATGGTGGAGCGGGGAACCAATGCTCGGAAACAGGCGGCATAACGGCGCTTAAGATCTCAAGCTTACCCGCAGGTTTGCCATGAGGCAAATCTAGATGACGATATTCCGTCACTCCACGGGGTGACGACCGGCGCCGAGGGCAATACCGCAAGTCTTTTAGTGCAAAGGACTTGTGACTTTTCGGTTGCTTTTTTTTCACAAATGGCACACAGTGTGCTTTTTAGGAACGGCAGTACATTCAAGCGACCGCTTCATTACCCTCTTTTGAAAAGACAAACACAATGGCGATCAAAGTGACTGCAACGGCGGTCAAGGAACTCAAAAAGGTCATCACCGATCAACAATTGTCCGAGTCGACGGCCCTCCGCGTCGGAGTTACCGGCGGCGGCTGCAGCGGGTTTGAATACAAGCTCGAATTCGACGATAACGTCAACGAAGAAACGGACATGGTCAGCGTGGTCGATGGCCTTCGTGTGGCGATCGACAAGAAGAGCTCGCTCTATCTCGACGGCACCGAGCTGGACTATCACGAGAGTCTCGAGAAGCGTGGATTCGTGTTCAACAACCCCAATGCCACGAAGTCTTGCGGTTGCGGAAGTTCGTTCTCGGCATGATTTTCGGAGTCCACCGGAACGATCGTCACTTTGGATCTCAAAACGTGAACCCGACCAGCGCGACGCGGAAGCGTGCGTGAAGGACACGGCCTCCTTAATCCCTTGCCCGTCGTGCTAAAATGGGTTTCAAAGAGCTGTTAACCAGCTACAAGAACATTTCTTCAAGGTAATCATTAATGACTTCTGAAAACGCCATGCTCGAAGAGTTCGCTCAACGCGAGTACGAGCACGGTTTCGTGACGGACATCGAAGCGGATGCGATCGCTCCCGGTTTGAGCGAAGATGTGGTGCGGTTGATCTCCAGTAAAAAGAACGAGCCCGACTGGTTGCTTGAGTGGCGATTGAAAGCCTATCGCCATTGGGTGACGCTAGACGAACCCAAGTGGCACAACGTGAAGTACCCGCCGATCGACTATCAGGCGTCGGTCTACTACTCTGCGCCGAAGCAAAAACCGAAGCTCAACAGCCTCGATGAGGTCGATCCGGCTCTGCTGGAAACTTATGAGAAGCTAGGCATTCCGTTGCACGAGCAAAAAGTGCTCGCCAACGTGGCGGTCGACGCCGTCTTCGATAGCGTTTCGATCGCGACGACTTACCGCGAAACGCTCGAAAAGCACGGCGTCATCTTTCGTCCCTTCTCCGAGGCGGTTCACGATCATCCCGAACTGGTCAAGAAGTACCTCGGTTCGGTCGTGCCTTACGGGGACAACTTTTACGCCGCGCTCAACTCGGCGGTCTTCAGTGACGGTTCTTTCTGCTACATCCCCAAGGGTGTGCGTTGTCCGATGGAATTGTCGACCTACTTCCGCATTAACGCGCAGAACACGGGGCAATTCGAGCGGACATTGATCGTCGCCGAAGAGGGCGCGTATGTCAGTTACCTCGAAGGCTGCACGGCCCCCAAGCGTGACGAGCATCAACTGCACGCCGCTGTCGTGGAACTGGTCGCCTTGGATGACGCGGAGATCAAGTATTCCACGGTCCAGAACTGGTATCCCGGCGACGCCGAAGGCAAAGGAGGTATCTACAACTTTGTGACCAAACGCGGTGCCTGCCGAGGGGAAAATTCCAAGATCTCGTGGACCCAGGTGGAGACCGGTTCGGCGATCACGTGGAAGTACCCCAGTGTGATCTTGCAGGGCGACAATTCGGTCGGCGAGTTCTATTCCGTTGCCGTCACCGCCAATCATCAGCAGGCCGACACAGGCACAAAGATGATTCACATCGGCAAAAACACCAAGAGCACGATCATCTCCAAGGGTATCTCGGCGGGCGTTGGCCAGAATAGCTATCGCGGCGAAGTCAAGATGATGAAGGGGGCCGCGAACGCGCGTAACTTCTCGCAGTGCGACTCGCTGCTGATCGGTGATCGTTGCGGCGCACACACATTTCCTTATATCGAGGTGCGGAACACGACGGCGAAAGTGGAACACGAAGCCTCCACGTCGAAGGTCGGTGAAGATCAAATCTATTACCTCCGCCAACGCGGGCTGTCGACCGAAGACGCGGTCAACATGATCGTCAACGGTTTCTGCAAAGAGGTTTATGACGTGCTGCCTATGGAGTTCGCTATCGAAGCGAGGAAGCTGCTCAGCGTCAGCCTCGAAGGTAGCGTTGGGTAGACTCGCACAAACATCTCAAGACATATCAAACACTGAAATAACCATGCTAGAAATCAAGAATCTTCACGCTCGCACAACGGACACTGAAATCCTTCGCGGGATCAACTTAAAGGTCGCCGCGGGCGAGGTCCACGCGATCATGGGACCTAATGGCTCCGGCAAAAGCACCCTCGCGCATGTGATCGCGGGCCGAGATGACTACGAAGTCACCGAAGGCGAAATCCTCTACAACGGCAAAGACTTGCTGGACATGGAGATCGAAGAACGGGCCGCCGAAGGCGTCTTCTTGGCGTATCAGTATCCGGTCGAAATCTCGGGCGTCAGCAACAAGTATTTCCTCCGCACCGCGATGAATTCCATCCGCAAGCACCATGACCAGCCGCCGATCAAGCGGACGGAGTTCCTCGAGTTGCTCAAGGAAAATCTGAGTCGTCTGGGAATGGACAAAGGCATGATGGATCGTTCGGTCAACGAGGGCTTTTCAGGCGGCGAAAAGAAACGCAACGAGATTCTTCAAATGGCCATGTTGCAACCCAAACTCGCGGTTCTCGACGAAACCGATTCGGGCTTGGATATCGACGCGTTAAAAATTGTCGCTGATGGCGTCAATGCCCTGCGAAGCCCCGAGCGAGCCACGATCGTCGTGACGCACTACCAACGATTGCTCGATTACATCGTGCCGGACAAAGTGCATGTGTTGGCCGGCGGCAAGATCGTCCGGTCAGGCGATAAAGCGCTCGCCTTGGAACTGGAAGACAAGGGCTACGCTTTCCTGCAAGAATTGGCCGCAACCTAACTCGCATAAAAACGACGGCCACTGGCAGGGTGGTTTCTTGAAAAACAAAAACCACTTGGCACTTGTGATCCGGTGCGGAAGTATGGGACCTGGGGCATTTCCCTCACTTCCGCATCGGAACACAAAGCCCAGGGCCGAACTCTGGAACCGAAGGCAACAAGTGGCTTCAGCGAGTAGCCGACGATGCGAGTAGCCGACGATGCGAGGAACGGCTGCTGAAAAATTCCGCATCTTTTTCGATCCCTCCCGGTTTGACCGGCCGGTTTCATCCAAAACATCTTCAACATTCTTCCACTATCAAACAATGATCGCTACCGAAAACGAAACCTACCAGGAACAACACGCCGCGTTTCAACGGCAACCTTCGCCGCCGTGGCTTGTTGAACTTCGCCAACGAGGGTTCGACGCATTCAACCGTCTCGGAATCCCCAACAAGCGACTCGAGGATTGGCGGTTCACCAACGTCGCGCCGTTGGCAGAACGTCCCTACGTGTTGGCTTCGCTGGCTCCTTCCGAAGTCGAAACATCCACTGACCAGATCAAGGCACTCGTCGAACAAGCCACGCTGGACGAAGACTTCCACCGTTTGGTGTTTATCAACGGTCGCTACTCCGACGAATGGTCGCGACTCCAGGACCTGTCCGACGGCGTGGTTATCGAGAACCTGGCAAGCGTCATCGCTGACCGACCGGACGACCTTCGGCAAACACTCGAAAGTGAACTCGGCTTTGACAATGCAGCCTTTGCCGCACTCAACACGGCCTTTGTCGAGGACGGGGCGTTTGTTGAGATTCCCGATGGAGTCACCTTGGATCGGCCCCTCCATTGCGTGTTCTTGTCGATTGGAAACCAGCAAACCGTTTCGCATACGAGGAACGTGGTCCGTGTTGGCAAGCACGGCAAGGCGCACGTAATCGAGAGTTACCTGGGACACGGGGAAGCTTATTTCACGAACGCGATCACTCAGGTCTCGCTCGACGAAAATGCGGAACTGGATCATCACAAACTCCAGCATGAACAACTTGGCGCGTTGCACATCGCACTGACCGGCGTCGATCAACAGACGAGCAGTCGTTTCCGTTCGCATTACTTTTCCTTCGGTGCCACGCTCGCTCGCAACGAGCTGGACTGCCTGCTCGATGGCGAGCAAATCGAAACGACCCTCAACGGGCTGTACATGCCGACGGGCGAACAGCTGATGGATTGCCGCACGCGGATCGATCACGCCAAACCGCATTGCAACAGTTACGAACTCTATAAAGGCATCTTGAACGATCGAGCCAAAGGCGTTTTCAACGGTAAGATTTTCGTCCGTCAAGATGCGCAGAAGACAGATGCCAAGCAGAGCAATCAAGCGTTACTGCTGTCCGACGACGCGGTCGTCAATACAAAGCCGCAACTCGAGATCTACGCCGACGATGTGCGTTGTACCCACGGTGCGACGATCGGTGAACTGGATGATGCCGCCATGTACTATCTGCGTTCACGGGGCATTCCCGACGACTTGGCTCGCAAGATCCTGATCTTCGCCTTTGCCAACGACGTTGTGCAAGGTGTCGAGTTGCCCGCCGTGCGGCGACATCTCGAGTCCGTCCTGTTGTCCGGTCATGAACTATCCGAAGACATCCTCTAAAGGAGAACCAAAATGACTCATGTAGTTGCCGAGCCATGCTCGGGTTGCAAATACACCGACTGCGTTGTGGTCTGCCCCGTGGAGTGTTTTTACGAGGGCGAGCAGATGCTGTACATCCATCCGGAAGAGTGCATCGACTGCGAAGCCTGCGTGCCGGAATGCCCTGTAGAAGCGATCTTCCATGAAGACAATTTGCCGGAGGAGTGGGCGTCTTACCTGGCGTTGAACGCGGAAAAGGCGGAAGAGTGCGAAGTGATTACGGAACAGAAAACCCCCTTGGCGGACTCAAAAGACCAATGAGCGATACAGACAAACTTTATGACGAAGCCGATCGGCTGAAGGATGATGGGCAATTCGAAGCGGCGATCGAGAAACTCCACGAACTGCTGGCCATCGACAACCGTTACGTCTTGGCCCATTCAGCGCTCGCGGTCGTTTATGGCAAAGTGAACCAGCACGAGAAAGCGATCGAGCATGGCGTCCGGGCGAGTGAGCTGGAGCCCGATGATTCGTTCAGTTGGACCGCTCTGAGTGTCACCTACCAGCGTGCTTTCGCCGGCACGGACGAACACAAGTACATCCAGATGGCAGAAGACGCGATGGCCAAATCCAAAATGATGACCGGGCACTAAATGCTGCACGAAAGCTTGTGGGAACAGAACGCCGACCTCGCGGCGGACTGCCTCCACCATCCTCTTGTTAGTGCGTTGGGGGCAGGACGCTCGATCACGAGGTCGTCCGAATCTACGTCGCGCAAGCCGCTTTCTTCTTAAAAGCGTTTGCTAAGGATCGTGCGACCAAAAGTGTCGGGTACGAATTGCGAGGAACTCCCCCTTCGGGTGCTTCGCACAAAAGGTACCCGACACTTGTTTATCGCACATTGCTAAGGCTTACGCATTGGCGCTGGCGAAGACCGATAGCTTGACGCAAGCACAGGCTTTGCACGACTTGATCGGTGGTGCCTTGGCTGAACTGAAACTGCATGCCAGCTATGCAGAAAAGCGGCAGATCGACCTAACGGTCGTGAAGCCTTACCGGGCGACGTCGGCCTATACCAACTTTTTGCTCGCCGTCGCGTGGCGAGGTGACCTCGCGGCGTCGGTTCATTGCACGAGGTTGTACGCGCACATTGGCATCGCCTTGCAACCTTCACTGCGGCCCGCCCATCCTTACCAAGACTGGAGCGAGACCTACTCGAGTGCGGAGTTTGGCCGACTTTGTATAGTACTTTATCGACCCCTCGACGCCACGGCATCGGACACGCCCGCCGTCCGTGACGCGTACCGATTTGCCATGCACTGCGAATTGGAATTTTTCACCGCACCGCTTGGCTGGACAGCGCCAGGTTGAATTGATTTTCTTCCCGAACGAATGAGCCGTTTTGGCGATAGCCACGGTTCTCCCTGCAAAAACCGTGGCCAACGCCCAAACGGCTAATCCAAGCTGGCGCTGTTCCGTGAGGCATCCGCTCTGAGTTCGCATCTCCACCGGTGGCGAGCCATTGGCCGCTCGGACTGAAGCCCAACGCGGTCACGCGATTGGTCAACGGAGGCCTCCATGATCGGCTGCTTGCACCCCTGCACTCCTGCCGAATTGCTTCGTTTAAAGAAATTTCCATTGCAGGAGGGGATTTCAGCGTGTTTGCTGATTTTTACGTCGTTTGGGAGCCCCAAAGATGACGAAGCTTAGCAGATATCGGGACGGCACTGCACGAGGCTAAATGCACAAGCACAGCTTATGAAACTGTTTTTAACACTCGCCCGGTCCTCCTGGGGTGTGGGGCTAGTGTCCGCGATCTTGGGCGCACTCAGCGGTGTGGCCAGCTTGACGCTGATCACATTGATTCATCATGCGCTCACCGCTTCGGATGCGAGTTCCTCCGCATCACAATGGAACCGTTGGCTTCCCCACGCCTTCGCCGCAGCTTGCATGTTTGTTTTGGTCACTCAAGTGACGGCCAAATTCATGCTCGTTCGGCTCTCTCAAGCAACCGCGGCGCGCTTACGATACGAACTGTGTTCGAAGATCATTTCGGCACCGCTGCCCACCCTCGAATCGGTTGGTCAACACCGCCTACTCGCGACGCTAATCGATGACGTGGGTGCGATTACCTACGCCCTATCTTCCTTTCCGGCAGTCTGTGCCAACGCGTTGGTGCTCGTCTGTGGCTTGATCTATCTTGCTTCGCTGTCGCCGATACTTGCGGCCGCAACGATCCTGATGGCAGGCCTCGGCGTGGGGATGTTCTTAGGCGGAATTCGCGCTGGCAATCGCTCGCTTTGCCAAGCCCGCGAAGACCAAGACGAAGTCGTCAAGCAATTGCGTGCGATGATCGTCGGCATCAAGGAACTGAAAAGCAACTCCTCCCGCTGTCTCGACTTTGTCTACGATGTTCTCTTGCCGGCTGATTCCCGGATGCGCCACTCACTGATTCGCGGACAAAGCATTCAAGGATTTTCCCATAGTTGGGGCCGATTGTTTCTCTTCATTGGCATCGGTTTGCTCTTGTTCGTTTGGCCCATGTTATCGCCCGTCAGCAATGCAACGCTGACCGGTTACGTATTGACGATTCTGTACTTAACTTACCCACTCGATGGGATTCTCGGCTGGTTGCCTGCCTTCAATGCCGCCAGCATCGCGGTAACGAAGATTGAAACGCTCGGCTTATTGATCGATCAACCAGAAGATCAATCCATTGCCGGAAGCACGCAGCCATTTCGCCGACTTGAACTCGAGGGAATTCAGTATCAATACCAAAGTCACGGAGAACCCACCTTTCGACTTGGGCCAATCGATTTTGTGTTGTCGGCAGGGGAAGTCGTGTTCATTGCTGGTGGAAATGGCAGCGGCAAGACAACGCTGGTCAAGTGCTTGACGGGATTGTATCCGCCGGCCGAAGGACTGCTTCGCTGGAACGATCATGTAGTGAACACTCGCAATCGTGTCGACTTTCGACAACTATTCTCCACCGTCTTTGTCGAAGGGCATTTGTTCGACCGCTTATTGGGCCTCGACGCCGAAACCGAAGAGGTGGCTCGTTGGCTGAAGTTGCTTGGCGTGGAAGACAAAGTCGATTTGCAGACAGGCAAAATTTCGCAAGGCAAGCTGTCACGTGGTCAGCACAAGCGTTTAGCACTGCTGGTAGCAGCCCTTGATGATCGCCCGATCTTTGTTTTCGATGAATGGGCAGCGGAACAAGATCCTGGCTTTAAACGCGTCTTTTATCAACAAATCGTTCCCGAGTTGAAACGTTGCGGCAAAACGGTCGTTGCCATCACCCACGATGATCGCTTCTTCGATGTCGCGGATCGAGTGGTGAAGCTGGTGGACGGTCGACTGCAGGTCCAGCCCCAAGAACATTCGTTCGCTGTGGACGCGCCACCGACGATGCTGCCGACGATCATTGATCAACGCGATTCAAGGGCGGCTTAATTGTGAAAAGAAAAGTAAACGGTAGGTCTCGAAAGTTTGCCAAAGGATTGTCTGTCTTGGTGGTGGCCTCGAGCTTGCTGCTTGGCGGATCGTGGCATGTTCGCCAGAGATTGGCTGAATTGCCCAAACTGCGAACCGTACCGATCAAGCGTGGTGATCTGCGAATGTTTATCGCTGCCACCGGCACCGTCGAGCCTAATGCGGTTGTCGAGGTTGGAGCGTTGGTTTCTGGAAAAGTGGTCGCGTTCGGTGATGGGAACCAACAAACAGACGTTACCGTTGGCGAGCAATCGCCCATTCCGGTGGGAACACGCGTCACGCAGGGCGGCGTGCTGGCCCAAATCGATCGTCAACTTTACGAAATCGAGTTGCAACAGGCTCGCGTAGCCCATCGTCTGGCCGAAGCGGAAGCGGCACGATTACAAACGCGTTTGGAACAGGCCAGGCGAGAGCTCGAGCGCGCCGAACGGTTACGTTCGACTAACTCCGAAAGTCAATACGATCAAATCGCGACGGGATTCGCGGTCGCGCAGGCCGACTTCAAAATGGCTCTCGCTCGCACCGAACAAACCGCGTCACAGATCCAGTACGCAGAAATCAATTTGGCTCGAACCACGATTCGTTCTCCGATCGATGGTGTGGTGATCGATCATCGTGTGAACCTCGGCCAACATGCGGGGCCGGCCAGTCCGGGGATGTTCTTGATCACCGCCGATTTGAAGCAGATGCGAATCCGAACCTCGGTCAGCGAAACCGACATCGGCAAAGTCTATCCTGGACAACCTGTTCGATTCACTGTCGACGGGTATCGCGATGCCAAACTGACCGGCAGCGTCGAAAAGGTGTTAATGAACGCCCGCGTTCAAGGAAATTTCGTGACCTACGACGTGCTTGTGCAAATTGATCCCAGTGAAACCACTCTGTTGCCTCACATGACCGCCGATGTGCAACTGGAAACGGTCAATCGTTCCAACGCCTGGCTGGTGCCAAGCGAATCACTGAATTGGCAGCCCAACCTTGAACGGCAAGCCAACGCAGGCCGCGAAAATGGGCAAACTTTTGATGCGGCCATGGTTGAGAAATCAGTGATTGAGAAATCAAACGCCCCGCCTTGTATTTATGTCGCCGCGGATGATGGTCGGGTCCGTGCAATCCCGGTTCGGGTAGGCGTCGACGATGGAACCAAAACGGAAATCTTTGCGGAAGGCTTGCAGGAATCGATGCCGATCGTGGTCGGTACAATCCGCGAAACGACGCTCGCCCGAATCATTCCCAGCGTAAAGACGTTGCGATAAGGACAGCCAGGCTGCCAAATCATTCATGATCGAATTAAGAGACTTGACGAAAGACTATCGGGTTGGCGATCTGGACCTGTCTGTTCTCAAAGGGATCACGCTCGACATCGCTGCCGGAGATTATGTGGCATTGATGGGATCATCCGGGTCGGGAAAAACGACGCTGATGAATCTGTTGGGAAGTTTGGATACGGTAACGAAAGGCAGTTACAAGCTGGCAGGCGTCGATCTGTCGACGCTCGATGCATCCGAAGTCGCTGCGTTTCGAAGTCGGAAAATTGGATTTGTTTTCCAAAACTTCAACTTATTGCCACGCACCACGGCGATCGACAACGTGCTGTTGCCGACGATCTATTCGAAGGATGGCCGAACGAGCAGTGAACGAATCGAATACGCTGGCGAGTTGCTCCGTTCGGTGGGGTTAGCTGGTCGATTCGACCACATGCCGAACCAACTTTCTGGTGGCGAGCGACAACGTGTGGCGATCGCTAGAGCTCTCGTCAACCGACCTCAACTACTGTTGGCCGACGAACCCACGGGAAACTTGGATTCTCGGACCGAACAGGAAATCCTCGGTGTTTTTAGAAAGCTAAATGAGGACCATGGCATCACTTTGGTTGTCGTCACGCATGACGCCGAAGTGGCCGCACAAGCGAACCGCGTGATTCACATGCGGGACGGTCTGGTCGTCGAGGACCGTGAAGCTGGCGGCCAATTCGCCAAGTCGCGGTTGCGAAAGCCGTCTTCAATCACCGCCGACACGGCAACCGAATCGAGTGGAACCCGAAAGCAGGGGTGGTCCATTGCGGCAACCATCAATGCCGTTTCCATTGCGACGGCGGCACTGCGACGCAATGTGCTGCGCACCTCGTTGACGATGTTGGGAGTGATCATTGGCGTTGCCTCGGTGATCTCGACGATGGAATTGAGTTCGGGCGCCTCGTCGGCCATCGAAGACACCATTGCCAGCATGGGCGCTAGCATGCTGACCGTCAGCCCCAGCAAGGCGGCATCGGACGGAACTCGACAACGGCCGATCCAAATCGTTCCTAATGACGTGCTGGCAGTTTCACAACATTGCGATGCGGTTCGTGTTGCCGCTCCGTTAGTCTACTCGCATGTGCAAATCGTCCGAGGTAACCGGCGATGGCGCCCCACGTTGTGTCTCGGGACCACCCCCGCCTATCTTACGGCGCGCAATTGGGATCAACTGGAGATGGGTAGGTCCTTCACCGATTCGCAGGTTCTCGAGTCCGCCAAAGTTTGCATTCTAGGGCAGACCGTGATCGAGGCTTTATTTGACGAGGCATACCCGATCGGCGAGGAAGTCCGGGTCAACGGGGTTCCGATGCAAGTCATCGGCGTGTTGTCGGCTAAGGGTGGCGACGTGATCGGCAACGACCAAGATGACATCCTGATCGGCCCGTGGACGACATTAAAATTCCGAGTCAATGACCAATCCAATAGCTCGCAACGGGTGGCTACTTTTTCAGACCAGAGGCCGCAAATGCAATTGGCTTCGATCGGAAGGAATGTCCACCGCGAAGAGGTCCACCAAATCTATGTTCAAGCGAAGTCCCCAGCCGATGTCGATCGTGCTCGCGAACAAATCACAGCGGTCTTATCGCGTCGCCACAATGTCGCTCCGGCGGGGGCTTACCGAATGAACGATATCACCGAAGTCTCTAAAGTGGTCAATCGAGTCGTGGCGGGCTTGTCTGCGCTAGGCTTGGTGATTGCCGGTGTTTCGTTAATGGTTGGAGGCGTGGGCATCATGAACATCATGTTGGTCTCGGTAACCGAACGGACTCGAGAAATTGGCCTGCGAATGGCTGTGGGCGCGGACCGGCGTGCGATCCTTCGACAGTTTTTGATCGAGGCCACGGTGCTGTGCATGGTCGGCGGTTTCATTGGTATCTTTGCCGGTCATGCTTGGTCGGTGGTGATCGCTAGATTGATTGGCTGGCCCGTCATCTGGTCACTCTGGGCCCCGTTGGTTGCCGTCACGGTCGCCGCTGGTGTCGGGATCTTGTTTGGGTACTATCCAGCTCGGAAAGCATCGCAGCTCAATCCGATCGATGCGCTACGTTATGAATGATTCAATATGATGTTGCTGACCAGTGCCAAGTACCTTTTCTGGACACTCTTGCTTCTGGGCATGTTCAATACCGGCTGGGTTGTTTACCTGGTCGCTTTGCTCCGACGCAACACACCACCAAGGCCGGGGGAACCGAGCAAGACAAAACGAGGCAAGGTAGCTGTATTCTTATGCCTGCGCGGCGCGGATCCGCATCTTGAAAGTTGCTTGCGTCGCTTGATGCAGCAAGATCATCCCCAGTATGAAGTCATGGTGGTGGTCGATTCACCACAAGATCCCGCTTGGTCAATCGTCAATAAAGCGATCCAAGAATTCGGCTCGGACCGTTTGCGCGCTTGGTCTTTGATAGAGCGTCGTTTGACGTGCGGACTGAAGAATAGCTCTTTGGTGCAATTGCTCGATCAACTCGATGAAACTTATGAAACGGTGGTCCTGGCCGATGCGGACCTGCAATCGCATTCGACTTGGCTTCGTCAGTTGGTTGCGCCTCTGGAGGACCCCGAGGTCGGGGCGACGTTTGGCAATCGTTGGTTTTTACCCAAACACAAGAATCTAGGATCGTTGGTGCGTCAAACCTGGAATGCACCGGGCTTGATTGTCATGGCTGCCTTTAAAATCCCTTGGGCGGGATCGATGGCGATTCGACGCGACCTAATCGACGCGGCAAACGTGCGTGAAAAGTGGAGCAAATCGATCGTTGATGATGGCCCGATTCGTGAGGCGGTCAAGGAACAGGGAATGAGCCTAGCATTCGTGCCCGCCTTGATCATGGCCAACCGCGAAGTCTGCGACCTGCCATTCGCTTATCAATTTTTGCGTCGGCAATTGACATGGACACGTACCTATGTCACATCGTTATGGCCGGTGATGGTTGGGTATCACATGTTGTCACTGACCCTGGCTTCCCTTGGCATCATGCTTGCAGTTGTCGGAGTGTGCACGCAGCGTTACGAAGCAGCGACATGGGCGATCCTTGCCAACCTTGTCTCATGGATGATTGCCTGTGGTCAGGCCAGCATCATCGATAGCGAAGCTCGCCGAGTGATCCGCAAGCAGGGCGGAGACATTGACGCATCTTTTTGTCTAAGGTCTTTGTGTGTCCCACTGGCGCTCGCCCTGGCAGCATCTTGTGGATTATTCGCGGCCTTGATCGCTACCTTCGCTCGTCGCATTGTTTGGCGCGGTGTTACCTATGAGATCCGCGGTCCTTGGGACGTGCGTCTCGTAAAGGATTGTGTTTCCACTCCAACCAAAGCGATTGGCGACGCATCGATCTAAACGTCTGGCGAGAGAGCGACCTCGCCTTCGCAAGCACCGAGTTTCCGTCGCCACGTTTTCGCAAGAGGAACCCTGCGATGCCGAACCCGAAAAGGGGACGAACCCGAAAAGGGGACGAACCCGAAAAGGGGACGAACCC
>Ga0209947_1000539_pt1 | contig 23624 bp, 14 predicted proteins | sample SalPonR2_B_D2_MG_FD_185706 | JGI IMG/M metagenome (GOLD analysis project Ga0209947, IMG submission 185706) | Salt pond soil microbial communities from South San Francisco under conditions of wetland restoration - Salt Pond MetaG R2_B_D2_MG... ...
TTTCAGGGTCATTTCGGCTCTCTCGTTCGGAGCCGAATGATAATCGTTAGCGTCTTTGTTGGCCATTGCGGCAAGCGCGTACTCAGCCGCGATCTGCCACGGGCTCAGGGGGCTTTCAGCCCCCCCCGCCCGCGCCCCGGCCAGCGGCATCCGTCCCCGCTACGGTTTGGATGCCGCGCCGATAGCGCTCAGCTGGCGGCTTTCTTCGTGGACGCCTTCTTCGTGGACGCCTTCTTCGCGGATGCCTTCCTGGCAGGGGCCTTCCGGCGCGCCGTCTTTCTGCCAGCGGTTTTCCGGGTGGTCTTCTTGGCTGCTTTCTTCTTGGTCGCTTTCTTCTTGGTCGCTTTCTTCTTTGCGGGCTTCTTCTTCGCAGCCTTTTTCGCCGTCTTCTTCGCCGCGGCCGTCTTCTTTTTCTTCTTCCTGCCGGTCATCCGCTCGATCTGCTTCTCGACCTGCTCGATCGCCTTGTCGATGCGCAGCGCATGGGTGAGGTGTTTCCGCGCCGAATTAAGGTCGTCGCGCACGAGCCTGAGATCCTTGCGCATGTCGGCGGCTTCTTCTCGCGCCTCGCCAATGGTCTTCTTCAGGTTATCGATCTGCTCGCGCAGCTCCTTGCGCGTCTTCTCACCGGTGGCCTTCGCGAGCTTCTCCGCTTTCTTCTGCATGTCCTTGCGGGCTTTGTCGACGCGCTTGTTGGCCTTCTTGATCTCGCGCATCAAGCGGTCGCGCTCCCGGCTGAGCCGCTTGGTCGCCGACTCGGCCGCCTTGCGGAACTCTTTCTTGGCGTCCTGCAATGCGCGCTGCTGCTTCCTGACTTCTTCGATCATGGTCGTACTCCATCAAAGGCTCTGGCGGCGACCGCTTCCATTCGGTCCTCCGCAGGAATGGTAGCCGCCTGTCCGGCTGCCGTCATCCGCAAAAACCGGGGCCGCACCGCGCCCCCGGGCAAATCAGCTCGCCGTGCCGGCGGCGCCGGACAGGCGTGGCTCGGCATCCTCGTCCGGCCCGGTGTTTATCAGGAAACGTGCCAGAGCCGGCAGCAGCACGAGCGCGCCCAGCATGTTCCACAAGAACATGAATGTGAGCATGAGACCCATGTCCGCCTGGAACTTGATGGGAGAGAAAATCCAGGTGGCGACGCCCACCGCCAGGGTGATGCCGGTGAATGCCACGGCCTGACCGGTCGTCTGCAGCGTCCGGTCATAGGCGGCCTTGAGACCGAGACCGTCGCGCAGGTGGGAGTCGAGCCTGCTGTAGATGTAGATGCCGTAGTCCACACCGATACCGACACCGAGCGCGATCACGGGCAGGGTGGCCACCTTGACCCCGATACCGAGGAATGCCATCAGTGCCTGCGCCAGCACGGACGTGAGCGCCAGCGGCAGGATGATGCACACCACGGCCCGCCAGGAGCGGAAGGCGAGCAGCACGAGGAAGCTGACCACGCCATACACCAGCGCCAGCATCTGATACTGCGCCGTGGCGATCACCTCGTTGGTGGCCGCCTCGATGCCGGCGTTGCCGGCGGCCAGCACGAATCGCACGGCATCGCTGTTGTTCGCCTCGGCAAAGGCCTCGGCGTCGTCCACCACCCGTTGCAGGGTCTCGGCCTTGTGGTCTTCCAGGAACAGCAGCACCGGCACCATGCTGCAGTCCACGTTCATCAGGTTCGAGGGCACCCGGGAGAGCGAGTTGTTCAGGATGTACTGGTTGCGGCTCAGCGTATGCCAGAGGGGATTACCCTCGTTCATCGCCTGGATGACCAGCTTGGAGACGTTGACCAGCGAGACGACGGACTGCACACCCCTGGTATCGCTCATGACCTCCTGGAAGCGATCGATCGCCGCCAGTGTCTCGTACTCGCCGCACTGCTGCGGAGGCGTCTCGACCATGACCACGAACACGTCGGTGCCGGTCGAGAAATTCTGCGTGAGGAAGGCGTTGTCGAGATTGTAACGCGAGTCCGGCCGCAGCTCGGGGGCACCCGGATCGAGGTCGCCGATACGCAGATCCTGACTGAAGTAGAGACCCAGCCCGCCGAGCACGATCGCGATGCCGATCGCCGCGGTGGCCCGGCCCCGGCGGACGAAATTGCCGAAGAACTGCCAGGTGGGATGAGGCTTCTCCCGGCGCTTCTGCAGATGGCGCACACCATGCTGCGAGATGCCGGAATAGGAGAGCAGCACCGGCAGCAGGAACAGGTTCGTGAAGATGATGACCGCCACGCCGAGGCCGGCGGTCAGCGCCAGTTCCTGGATCACCGGGATGTCGATAACCATCAGGGTGAGGAAGCCGATGCCGTCGCTGACCAGAGCCACCATGCCGGGAACGAACAGGACCCGGAAGGTCCCTCGGGCAGCCTGCTCGGCGGTGGCGCCGAAACTGAACCGGTTCGCCACATTGTTGATGATCTGCACCGAGTGGCTGATACCGATGGCAAACACCAGGAACGGCACCAGCATGGAGTACGGGTCGAGACCGTAACCCAGCGTCTTCAGCAGACCGAGTTGCCAGATCACCGCCATGGTCGAGCAGATAAGCGGCATCATCGTCGCCCAGTGGCAACGAGAGTAGTAGTAGAGCAGAACGAGCGTGATCAGGAACGCGATGCCGAAGAACGAAGCCACCAGCGTGGCGCCCTCGATCAGGTCGCCCACGACCTTCGCGAAACCGGTGATGCGGATCTTTATCGTGTCGGTCTCGTACTTGTCCCGCACGAGACGCTCGAGGTCCTGGGAGAACTCGTAGTAATCGAGCTTCTCGCCGGTCTCCGGATTCACGTCCACCAGCGGCGCTATGATCGCCGCGGAACGGAAATTGTTCGCTACGAGACGTCCGATCTGACCGGATCGGTCGATGTTCTCCCGCAGTTGCTGCAGCGCTCTCGGCGAGCCGTCGTAATCGTCCGGGATGACCGCGCCGCCGCGAAACCCTTCCTCGGTGACCTCGCTCCAGCGTACGTTCGGGGTCCACAGTGATTCGAGCTTCGAGCGATCGACGCCGGTGATGTAGAAGACCTCGTCGGTGATCTCCTTCAGCGTCTCCTGGAACTCCGCGTCGAAGATATCGCCTTCGGTCGTCTGTACGATGATGCGCACGAAGTTGCCGAGCGATGCCAGATCCTGCTTGTTGTCGAGATAGTTCTCGATATAGGGATGCGAGACCGGGATCATCTTCTCGAAGCTCGCATCCGGACGCAGCTGACTCGCCTGGAAGGTGAGGAACGCCGTGACCGCCGCGAAGATCAGCAGGATGATGGGACGGTTGGAGAACAGCAGCGGCGCGACGTGCGCCTCGCGCACGAGTTGCTCCTGCAAGCGGCGACTGCGCGCTTCTTCGTCCTCGCCGCCCTGCGACTCCTGATTTCGCTCTTCCGTCATGGTGCGGCACCCTCGGCGGTGTCGATACCGGTGCGGACGCCGCCGAAACCGGCAGCGAGCATTCGGCCGTTCCCGGTCCTCTCGACGGCGGCCAGCGAAGCACGGCTGTCGAGCGGCAGATTGGAGAAAGTCTGTCCGTCGTCACGGCTCTCCAGGATGGTGCCCGCAGCGCCGACCAGCACGATGCGGCCATCGGCGAACACCTCGCCGCCGAACAGCGTACTCTCCCCCGGCGCGTCGATAGCCGTCCAGCTATCGCCGTCGTCCTCCGAGCGGAAGATTCGTCCGCGCAGCCCGAAGATCAGTACGCTGCCCGCCTCCGTCGTCAGGACGCCGAAGAACGAACCCTCGTAGGGCGAGTCCAGCGCCTGCCAGGTATCGCCGTTGTCTCTCGAGCGATGCAGCTGACCCGCCTCGCCTGCGATCAGCAGCGCGCCGGATTCGCTGCGTCCGATGTCGTACAGGTGGTAGCCGTTGGGATTGTCGAGCCGGTGGGAGTGGAGCTTCCAGACCGCGCCGCCGTCGTCGGTGCGCAGCAGCAGGCCATAGGCACCGGTGATATAGCCGGTGCGTTCGTTCTGGAACCAGACGTTCAGCGCCGGGTGCGTGATGCCCTCCTCCCGGGCCCGCTGGGCGTCCTCGAGAGCAAACTCCGCCTCCTCCAGGGCCCACTGGGCGTCTTCACGCTCGTCGTCCGCTGCGTTCTCCAGCCTCGCGCGGGCCTCGTCGATGAGCTCCTGTGCCGCCTCGATCTGCAGCTCTGCGATATCCTCGCCGGTGAGTGCGACGGACCAGGTCTCGCCGCGATCGGCGCTCGCCAGCGCAATGCCTTCGTGGCCGACCGCCCAGCCGGCTTCGGCCCGCGGAAAATCGACGGCAGTCAGCATGAGAGAGACCGGCACGTCGGCATGCTGCCAGTCGTTGCCGCCGTCGTCGGACCAGATGATGTGGCCCTGCTCACCGACTGCGACGAGTCGGTCTCCCGACCAGTCGAGGTCGACCAGCAGGGCATGCTCGGCGTCCGGCGACGGGATCGCCGGCCGATAGGCGAATGGCTCCTGCGCCATGCCCGCTACGCTCCACAGGCACAGCAGTGCTGCAATCGCTTTCTTCAAAGACTCCCCCTCTGCAGAAATCGCGGCCGGCCGCACTCACACGGGCGGCCGGCCGCGCTATCGATCGACTACCGGATGCCGGACCTCCTGAGAGCCGCCGGGGTGTACTCACGTTCGGTGGCCTCGTAGCCCCACTCGTACGCGTAGCCTTCCACCTCGTTATCGAGGCCGATCGGCAGGTGGCGGCCGGAGATCAGGTCGTACGACGAGGTGGCAATTGCCCAGGGAACCTGTGCCTGGTAGTGGACGATCTGGTGGGCTTCCTTGACCCGCCAAAGCTCGCCGCGGCCGTCGTACTGATCGGCCACCGCGATCTGCCACTGGTCCTCGTCCACGTAGAAGACGCGCTTGGCGTAGACGTGACGCTCGCCTTCCTTCAGCGTGGCTTCGACGATCCAGACCCGATGCAACTCGTAACGCAGGTAGTCAGGATTCAGATGACCCGGCATCACGATGTCCTCGTAGGACAGGCGCTTGTCGGCCAGCCGGTAGGAGTTGTACGGGATGTAGAGCTCTTTCTTGCCGACGAGCTTCCAGTTGTACTTGTCCGGCGCACCGTTATACATGTCCAGGTCGTCCGCGGTACGCAGACCGTCGGAAGCGGTACCGGGACCGTCGTAGGCCACGTCCGGCGCGCGGCGTACCCGGCGCTGACCGGCGTTGTACACCCAGGCCGCCCGCGGCTCTTTCACCTGGTTGATGTTCTCGTGCACCAGCAGCACGTCACCCTCCAGGCGCGCCGGCGCGACGATGCGCTGCTTGTAGTAGAACAGCCGGTTGTCCGGCGCGTCTTCCAGGTAGCGTGCGTAGGTGAGCTGGTCCTCGAAGATCACCGGGCTGAAGGCACCGTTGGCCTGCACCGGAATCTGGGCGTAGGTGCGCTTGAAGCTGCCGCCCCGGTAGCGCATTACGTGATTCCAGATGATCTCGATGCCGCTCTCCGGCAGCGGGAACGGGAAGTCGGAAGCGAGGTTCTCCAGACCGTTGCCGCCGGCAACGAGCTGGACGTCCACGGCCCCTGACTTGACCTGCTCGTAGACTTCCTGGGGATAACCTGCCGTACGCCGGGACTTGTAGACCGGCATGCTGTACGTGTCCGGATATCGCTTCAGGACGGCGATCTGGCCGGGGGTGAGATTCTCCTCGTACTGCTGGTAATTCGCCGCCGTAATCACGAACAGGGGCTCGTCCCCGGGGAAAGGATCCACCAGCGGGCCGCCGTCCGCGTAGTTCGCCGGCGGCTCGGTGAGACCGCCGGTCCACTCCGGGATCGTGCCTGCCTCGTTGCCCGCGCGCTCGGCGCCCATCGGGGTCAGTTCCGGGCCACCCAGACGCGCGGCCTCCTCGGGCGAGACGCCCGCCACGGCGGTTCCGGCCAGCAGGCAAGCCGCGGCCGACACCATGGAGATTGCTGATCTGCGCATTCGTTTCACCATTGCATTCGTTAATTCAAGATATCAGAAAATGATGCCGAAGCTGAGGGAGACGAAATCCCTGTCTTTCTGCGTGTTGTAATCGCCGCCGCTGAAGCGGGTGTAGGACAGCGAGCCCGTGTACTTGTTCAGGTACTCGCCGTTGAGGCCCACGCTCAGCGCCTTGGCGCCCTCGTTGAAGTTCGGCGTCGGCGAGTAGCCGTCGACGTCGTGGGACCAGGCGATGTTCGGCGTGAGGTTGATACCGGCGATGGCATCGTTGTAGGTCAGCGAGCCGCGGATGCGATAGCCCCAGCTCGTGTCGGTCACATAGCCCTCGTCCGTGCAGTACTCCGGCGTGATATTCGGCGTCGCGACACCGGGGATGCCTTCACAGGTCAGGAACACGCCGGGAGCGACCGGTATCGGCTCGAAGGTGCCCGTGCCGAAGATCGGTGAGCGGCCGTAGCGCGTGGAGGAAACGGGGTCCGGCAGCGAGCTCACCCGGTTGCCGCCGACCTCGCCGACGATGGAAAGGCGGTTGGCGCCGAGCACCTGCTCGAAGAACTTGATCACCGTGAACTGCCACTGCAGCACGTCGAAGTCGTCGTAGCCCTGCGCCGTCTCGCCCGGCGGCGTCGCGAGCACACGCGGCGTCACGGGGCTCCAGGGCGCCAGGCCCACGGCCGCCTGCAGCAGGTCCACCGTGTTCAGCTGCACCGGGAAGTCCGGCCGGTAGCTGACCTCGCCGGAGACCGCGTAGCCGGCCACGTTGGTCGCGAAGCTCGCGCCGAAGATCTGGACGTCCTCCGGATAGTCGATCGTGTACTGCGGGTTGCCGCCGAAGGGGTTGCCCGGGATGAAGGGCGCGAAGTCCGGGTTGCCGTCCGGCGGGCCGAGGCTGCCGTCAGGCAGGGTCGGGTTGCCCGATACCACGCCGCTGAAGTACGGCGTGCGGCTGTGGATGTTGATGTAGTACAGGCCGAACTCGCTGAAGTTCAGGTTCTCCGCGAAGTAACGGAAGGCCACGCCCCACTGCTTGGCGTCCTGGGGAATGTCGTCTTCGGTGCGGGTGATGAACAGCCCGTTCAAGTAGTTCACCCGGTCCGGCAGCGTGGCGTCGAGCGTCACGCCGTTGCAGCCCTGGGCTGCGGGGTCGGTCTGGGAGAAGTAGGTGCCGCAGCCGTCGATGACCGTGCGTTCCCATTCCAGCTGGTAGAACGTCTCGACGCTGAGCGACTGCGTGAGGCCGGCATTGAACGTCACCATGCTGACCGGCAGCAGGCCTTCCTTGATCTCCGCACCGGGACGGCGGAACGCCGACACGTCGATGGGATTGATGGAGTTGACGCCGTTCTGGATGAACGTGCTCTCGCCCCATGACAGCACCTGACGGCCGATGCGGAAGTCCAGCGGCACATTGTCGAAGATGGTCAGGTCGGCATAGAAGAAGGCGTCCAGCAGCTCGATGCCCGAGGACTTCGCGAAGTCATTGAAGTCCGCGTCGTTCAGCTCCTGGCCGGGGAAGTACTGGTTCAGCAGGTTGCCGTGGGGCCGCGAGCCGTTCTCGAGCTCGTGGTCGTACCAGTACTTGCCGCGCAGGAACACGCCCATGTTCTCGTAGGTGAGTTCCAGGTCGTGCACGCCCTTCAGGATCAGCGAGTAGATATCGCCGTCCTCGAAGTTCAGGTCGCCGTCGTCCGCGGTATTACTCGAGGCGCGGCCGCCCGGGAAATTGCCCGGCGAAACCAACCCCGGGTCGATCTCGTCGACCCGCCAACTCGCACCGATGGAGATTTCGGAGTTGAAGCTCCCCTCGATGTCCCCGATGGTGAACTCGGCTGCCGACGCAGGTGCCGGTAGCGCGAGGACGGACCAGACCAGCGCCAGAAGCACCGGCACAGTTATTCTGTTCATAGGACCCCTCATCGAATCTTTTCAGCTTGTTGTGCTGCCGCTGCGAGCTATCCCCGCGCAGCGTGTCCGACTGAGCGTAGCACCCCCCTCAGCGACCGCCCGTCCGTATGCGGCGCAGGTCACTGACGGATTTCACCTATATGACGCCTGAGCGCCAGGTGCTAGTCGGCGGCGCTGACGATGCGGCTCCCCCGGACCCGGGCAAGACTTGCACACGAGAACGCTTCTGGCAACACCTGTTTGCGCAGAGCGTTTGTCGCGCGGGAGAGCAGGCCGGCCGCGAGGCGCGGTGCGGGCAAGCCGAGGGAGAGGCTGGTCATGTAGTACTGGTAGACCCCTTCCTTGGCGGCCGCCAGCAACGGGCTCGCCAGCACCCTCTCGCCGGCCACGAGGTAGGTGTCCAGGTCGCCGAGCGAGATCAACAGCGGCTTGTGCGCCGGGCGAAAGGGCCTCAGCGGCCGACCACGCAGGAAATGCTGCAGATTCCAGGCGGCATACTCGCCCATGTCCAGCGCGTGGTAGGCCTGCTTGCGCAGCGGCTCGGGCAGACCGGCACAGTCGCCCGCCACGAACAGGGCGGGAGACACCTCGGTCTGCAGCGTCTGCCGCACGGGCACCCAGCTCGACCGGGGCCGCCCGGCAGGGATCAGCCCCGAGTCCGCCAGGAAGGGCGGCGGCGCCAGGCCTGCCGACCAGATGGCGAGATCCGCCGGGAGGCGCTCGCCGGAAGACAGGACGACGGATCTCGCGGTGAGGCGGGATACGGCTGCGCCGGTGTGCCATCGGACCGGCAACCCGGCGCAGCGCTCGCGTATGTCTGCGGCCAGCGCCGCCGGCAGGCCCGGCAGGATCTCCGGCTCGCGCTCGACCACGTGGACGGTGAAACCCTCCTCGTCACGGTATCGGCGCAGCATCTCGCCGAGGGCCTCGACGCCGGAGATACCGCCGCCGATGATCGCCACGGACGCCGGCGCAGCACGGCCGCGCCCGGCGATCGCGGTCAGCCGCTCCCCAATGACCGCCGCATCGTCGGCATGCCGGAATTCGACCGCATGGTGCGCGGCACCCGCTATGCGGCCGCGCGCCCTGATCCCGCCCGGCGCCAGCAGGCAGGCGTCGTAGTCCAGCGCCGCGCCGGTCGCCGTATGGACCCGGCGGGCGCCCGTGTCCAGCCGCTCCACCGCGTCCTCCAGGAAGCGGTGGCCGGCATTCTCCACCAGGGCGCGGCTGTCGAGCTGAACGTCGCGCCGGCTCTTCACACCCGAGAGGATCTCGTGGATGTTCGGCGTCCAGTCGAACGCGGAGTTCGGGTCTACCACGGTCACCGCGTAGCGCCGGGAAATCGCGGTGGCGGCGGCCAGTCCCGCGAAACCGGCGCCGACGATGACGATGCGCCGTTTCCTCATCGCCATCGATTCCTCTGCTCGAGATTCCGGCGCCGCGTCACGGGCGGTAACCACCGAGCGGACTGCGATTGCCGGGCTTGCCGAGCACCATCTGGACGTCGCCGATGGCGCGCTCGCGGAAGCCACCCTCGCAATAGCAGAGGTAGTACTCCCACATGCGGATGAACACGTCCGAATAGCCCAGCTCGCGCACCGCGGGCAGGTTCGCCATGAAGCGCCGGCGCCATTCGGCCAGCGTGCGGGCGTAGTCGAAGCCGATCTCCTGCAGGTCGCAGAGCCGGAGCGAGGTCGCGCGTGTCATGATGTCGAGCATGGCCGTGACGGAGGGCAGGCCGCCGCCGGGGAAGATGTAGCGCTTGATGAAATCCACCGAGCGGCGGGCGTGCTCGTAGTTCTGGTCGGCAATGGTAATCGTCTGCAGCACCATAAGCCCGTCGTCGGCGAGCAGGTCGTCCACCTTGCGGAAATAGGTGGTGAAGTACTCATGGCCGACCGCCTCCAGCATCTCGACGGAGACGATCCGGTCCCAGGTACCCTCGAGGTCCCGGTAGTCGCAGAGCCGCACGTCGACCCGGTCGGCAACGCCCTCCGCCTCCGCGCGCCGCCTCGCTGCGTTCAGCTGATTGTCGGAGAGGGTGACCGTGGTGACCCGGCAGCCGTACTCCTTCGCGGCGTGGACGGCCAGCGCGCCCCAGCCGCTGCCGATCTCCAGCAGCCGGTGCCCCGGCGCGAGGTCCAGTTTCTCGCACAGCAGGCGGATCTTGTTCCGCGAGGCCTGCTCCAGCGTGGTGTGCTCGTCGTCGAACACGGCCGCCGAGTACATCATGGTGTCGTCGAGGAACAGGCTGAACAGATCGTCGCCCAGGTCGTAGTGAGCCTGGATGTTGCGGCGGCTGCCACGGCGGGTGTTGCGGTTCAGCCGATGGGCCAGGCGGAACACCGGGTGCAGCAGACGGGCGGCACCGCCGTCCATGCTTTCCAGCACGTCCCGGTTCACCAGGAACAGCCGCACCACGCCGGTCAGATCGTCGGCCTTCCACCAGCCGCGCATGTACGCCTCGCCGGCGCCGAGCGCGCCGCCCAGCGCGATCTCCGCCCAGGCGCGCGGATCCAGGATGTCCACGGTGACGTCCAGGGGGCAATCGGCGGTCGGCGCACCAAAACGGTGCTCCCGCCCGCCTTCACGCACGACCATCCGGCCGCGACGGACGCTGTTCAGGCGGCCGAGCAGGCCGCGGCGGGCCAGCGAATCGCTCCACGGCAGTTTCCGTTCCCGGCGGTCTTTGGCGGCGATGGCGATGTCGTGGTGTCTCATGAGTCGGTGAGGGTTTTGGTTTTTGGTTTTCGGTTTTCGGTTTCGGTATTCGGTTTCGGGCCTGAAGGCCCTCCTGCATTTATACGGTTTTTCCGGGGTGCGGGACGTAGCGGGCCCGCTTCAGCCACAGGCGCAGCGCCTCCCAGTGGATGCCCGCCACGACCTTCAGCGTCATGAAAGGATAGCGCAACAGGGCCACTGCCAGCTCGCGGCCGGTGAGCGGCCGGCGGCGCAGCACCATCGAGGCCTGCAGGCGCAGCTCGCCGTCCTGGAAGTCGTTCATGGCCACGGACAGCATCTCTCCCGGGCGCGAAAAGTAGCACTGGTAGCGCATGTCCATCGGCAGGAAGGGGGAGACGTGAAAGTCCTTGTCGAAGCCGGCGCGGCGGCCGCCCGCGGCCGGGCGCAGCGAATCGCCGGCCAGCACGTAGCAGTGCTGCTCGCCCCAGGGCGTGTTGTTCACCTCAAGGACGACGGCCTCCATCTCGTCATCGCCCGCGCCCATGCAGTAATAGATGCTGACCGGATTGAAGGAATGACCGAAGTAGGCGAGATGGGACAGCAGGAATATTCGCCCCCCGGGGCGGCGGCCCGTGCGCGCGGCGACGAGTTCGCGGACGCACTCGTCGAGAGGCCGAGACGGGTCGCCGAGATGGTCGTCGCGCCGGAAGCGCACGGGGGCAAATCGGCGCGCCGACCAGAGCAGCAGGCGCCCGCGCAGCCGGTCCAGCTCCTGCAGGTCCAGGAACACCATGAACAGGCGGTAGCGGAAGTCGTGCTCCGGCTCGCCGTAGCGGCGGTGCCTAACCCACCCGCGATAGATACAGCTCTGCATCGCTCATCTGCTCCCGGCGGCTGCCGCGCACGTCCTCGACCGCCGCCAGCGCGCTCTGCACGCCGTCCTCGTGGAAACCGAAACCCCAGTAGGCGCCGCAGTAGGCGGTGCGATTGACGCCGCTGATCTGCCGCCGCCGTCCGCGGGCCTCGACGGAGGGGACGTCGTAGACCGGATGATCGTAATCGATGCGGCGGATGATCTTCGCGGGATCGATGTCGGCACTGCGGTTCAGCGTCACCAGATACTGGGTCTCCGTCGGCAGGGACTGCAGAATGTTCATGCTGTAGGTTACCGCGACGCGGCGCTGCGGCTGCCGGGACCGGTGGTAGTTCCACGCCGCCCAGGCCCGGCGCCGGCGCGGCAGCAGACGGTCGTCGGTGTGCAGCACGGCCTCGTTCGGCTGATAGCCGATGGCGCCCAGCACCTCCCGCTCGGCGTCGCTGGGGTCCGCGAGCATGGCCAGTGCCTGGTCGCTGTGGCAGGCGAGCACGGCGTAATCGAAGCGCTCGGGCGGCGCTCCCCGCGGCGTCACGGTGACGCCGTCGCGATCCCGGGCCACGCTCTGGACCGGCGTCGCCAGCCGCAGGTTGCGGGCGTACGAGCGCATCAGGGGCTCCAGGTACTGCCGCGAGCCGCCCCGGATAACCCGCCACCGTGGCCGGTCCGTCAGCTGCATGAGGCCGTGGTGGTCGAAGAAGCGGGCGAGATAGGCTAGCGGGAATTCCCCCACCCGGTCCGGCGAGGCGGACCAGATGGCCGCTGCCATCGGCAGCAGATACTGTTCGCGGAACGCCGCCGAGTAGCCGTTGTACTCCAGGTACTCGCCGACGGTCAGCTCCTCGCCCTGCGGCGCGGACGAGCGGGCGAGCGCCGTGCCCTCCTCGTTGAAGCGCAGAATGTCGCGCAGCATGCGATAGAAGCCCGGGCGCAACAGGTTTCGGCGCTGGGCGAAGATCCCGTTCATGGAACTGCCGCAGTACTCGAGGCCGCTGCGCTCGCACTGCACGCTGAAGCTCATGGCGGTGGGCTGGCTCTCCACGCCCAGTTCGGCCAGCAGCTTCACGAACTCCGGGTAATTGCGCTCGTTGTAGACGATGAAGCCGGTGTCGATCGCGAGCGTGCCCTCGGGCGCCTCCACGTCGACCGTATGGGTATGTCCGCCGGGCCGGTCCGAGGCCTCGAACACCACCACCTCGTGCTCGGCGGCGAGTCCGCGTGCCGCGACCAGTCCCGACACGCCCGCACCGATGACCGCTATCCTCATGTCCTGTGTCGCCCTCTCAACAGACCCAACGATCCGGCCAAACCCGGCCTGGTCCACACCTCTCCGGCATGCAGGGGAGTGTTTCGTGCCGCTGCAGGCTTCGGATGCAGGTGGCGGCACTGCTACCATGACCCGGTACGCCGTAACGAGACGCTGACAGGAGACACGAGCGATGGCGCTGACAGAATCCCGCATGCTGCCGCTGGGCAGAGAAGCCCCGGCCTTCACCCTGCCGGATTGCGAGGGGGCCGAGCACTCACTGGCGGATGCCGCGGACGCGCCCGCCGTGCTGGTCATGTTCATCTGCAATCACTGCCCTTACGTGAAACACGTGCGCGGGGAGCTCGCCCGGCTGGCGCGGGACTACACGCTGCGCGACGTGGCGGTGTTCGGCATCAACAGCAACGACGCATCGACGCATCCGGACGACAGCCCGGCGAAGATGCGCGAGAAGGCGGCCGAGTGGGACTACAGCTTCCCCTACCTGGTGGACGAGGATCAGTCGGTGGCGAAGGCCTACGGCGCTGCGTGCACGCCGGACTTCTTTGTCTTCGACGCCGACCGTCGTCTGGCCTACCGGGGCCAGCTGGACGACAGCAGGCCCGGCAACGACGAGCCGGTGACCGGCGCCGACCTCCGTGTCGCCCTGGACGCCGTGCTGGAGGGGCGGCCGGTGCCCGAGCCGCAGAAGCCGAGCATCGGCTGCAACATCAAGTGGAAGCCGGGCAACGAGCCGGATTGATTCCCCGCCCGGGCCTCAGTCGGCCGCCGGGACGTCGGCGCCCCGCATCAGTTTGATCTCCAGCGGGCTCGTGGTGTCCAGGTGCACGTCGCGCTGCGGGAAGGCGATGACGATGCCCGCCTCGTTGAACTTGCGGTTGATGGCCCGGTGCAGGTCCGTGCTCGTCTCCAGGCGCACGTCCAGTGCCGGCACGAAGCAGCGCAGACCCAGATTCAGCGAGTTGTCGCCGAAGGACTCGAACGTCACCATCGGCGCCGGATCGTCCAGCACCTTTGGATGCTCGCGGGCCGCCTCCTCGATCAGTACCAGCGCCTTCTCGACGTCGCTGCCGTAGGCCACGCCCACCATGAAGTAGATGCGGATGATCTCGTCCGAGAGCGACCAGTTCAGCACGCGGCCGGTGATGAACTCCTTGTTCGGCACCAGCAGCTCCTGCCGGTCCCAGGTGCGAATCGTCGTGGCCCGGATCTGCACGCGGGTGACGGCGCCGCTGGTATCGCCGACCGTGACGATATCGCCGACCCGCACGGGCCGCTCCATCAGGATGATCAGTCCGCTGATGAAGTTGGCCACGATCTCCTGCAGCCCGAAACCGATGCCGACACCCAGCGCCGCCACCAGCCACTGCAGCTTCGACCAGTCCACCCCGATGGTGGCCAGCACGAAGGTAAGGCCGATGCCGGCGATGCTGTAGCGGGCGAGCGTGGCGAAGGCAAGCCGGCTGCCCGGTGTCACCGAGGGGCGCTGGCGCAGCACGATCTCCAACAGGGAAGGAACGGTGCGGGCGCCGACCACCGTCAGCAGGACGGCGAGCGCTGCGGCGAAGATGTCCATGAGCGTGACCGCCCGGATCCGTTCCTCGCCGCCGACCTGTTGCACGGACTGCCACAGGGTGATGTCGCTGAAGGCGCCCAGCGCCGGCAGCATGCCGGACCAGATGGCGCCGAATCCGAAGAAAGCGGCCACGGCCAGCGCCACGTTGACGAGTTTTCGCGTATCGGCGTCGAGCGAGCCGATGTCCGCCGGGGTTTCGGCGGCCACCGCTGCCGACTCGTCGGATGCCGCGGGCACGGTGCCCTCTGCCTCCCGCGCGGCGCGGGCGGCCTCGCGCCGCTGCAGCGCCTCTCGCAGGAGCAGGCGGCGGCGCATGACCAGCAGCCAGCGCACCACGAGCTCGCGCAGCAGTACCAGGCCGAAGACCAGCCACAGCGTGTTGATCAGCTGGCCGAGCAGAGTGCCGGCGGAATACAGGAAGCCAGCGAGCGCCATCAGACCCAGGGCGGCGGGCAGCGCCAGCGACAGCAGCAGCCAGAACCAGGGCCAGGAAAGCACCGGCTCATCGCCCTCCCGACGCTGCAGGGCCTTCAGGATTCCGCGACGGGGCACCAGCAGCCGATAGAGGAACACCATCAGCCCGCCGATCAGCACCAGGAATACGACCTGGATCAGGGCGCCGACGGAGGCAGTCTCCTGGAACCCCGTGGCCGCCACCAGAACGAAGCCCGGCACCAGCAGGGTGAGCATCAGCTGATCCATCTGCCGGCGCAGCCGGGCGAGTCCGTCCGGCGCCCAGCGGAAATGACCCTCGGCCACGCCGCCCGGCGTGCACAGGATCCGGAATGCGCGCAGGAAGAACAGCAGGGGCGTGATCTGCAGCAACGCGGTGCCGACGGCCCGGGATGCCGACGTCGCCTGCCACGACGCACTGAGCTCGTAACCCGTGACCCCCGTGAACAGGGGCCAGGGCACCGTCATCACCAGTGTGATGCCGACCGCCCGCAGCGTGCTCGCAAACGTATCCTCAGACGGCTTGCCGACCTTCGCGGCGCTCGCCCTGAGCCCGGCACGCAGCGCGCCGAGGCGCCACCAGAAGACCAGCAGCGAGAGCACGGCGAGCATCTGCAGGGGCGAGCGCGTGAGGCGGAGAAGAAAGACCTCGGCGGCCTCCAGCCATTGCCCGGGCGCCAGGAAGGCGGCGACCTCACCCGGCAGGCCCAGCAGGCCGGCCGGCCCCAGCGTCGGCCGGTTGCGCACCCACATCAGGCGTTCGGACAGGAAGTCCCGGTACTCCTGCACCACGCGATAAAGCCTGGACTCGGTGTACTCGTAGTCGGACAGCAGGCGGATGTAGTCGTCGTTCACCTCGGCCAGCTGCCGCAGCAGGTCCTGACGCACACTCGCCAGGCGGCCGAGCGGCCCCCGTAACGCCCCGGCTTCTGCCGGCGGGAGGCCCTGCAGGAGATCTTCCACGCGCGCGTCCGCGTCGCGATACTGCTGCAGCGCCTCTTCCAGCCGGATGTCGCGCAGACCGGCCTCCGCAATCCGCTCCTCCCGCTCGCGGGAATCGCGGCGGTAGTCGGCCAGCGGCGGCAGGTCGCGCCGCTCCTCTCCCAGATAGCGCCCCATCGCCGGGCTGACGCCGGCCACCTCCAGCTTCTGGCGCGCGTTCTGGAAACGGCGTTCGAGCGACTGCAGCCGCGCCCGGGCACGTTCGTCGTCGGCGGTCAGCTGCTCGAGGCGCCGGGTCAGTTCGCCGAGCTCGTCCGCCAGCGCAAGGTTGCCTTCCAGCAGTTCCCGGGCCAGGGGGTGGTCAGCGACTTCGCCCAGTTCGCCGGGGTCGATCTCGCCTATCACGCGCTCGGTCTCGGTCCGCCGCCGCTCGCCCAGCGCCGACTGCAACGCCCGAACCCGGGCCTGCGCGGCTTCCAGCGTGCGGCGGGTCTCGTCGCGCTGCGCCTCCAGCAACTCCACTCTCATGGGCAGACTGAGGAACTCAAGGTCGAGCTTGCGGCCCTCCTCGGCCAGCGCACGGACCGCGGTCTGCCGCGCCCACGCGCGGGCCTGGGTAACGATATCGCTCTCGTCGGTGGGTGCGGCCTGGTTCATCCCGGCCGCAACCTCCCTCGTCTCCTGCGCCACACCCGCCTGCCTCTGGCGCACCGCCTGGGGTCGGGTCTGCGCGGCGGCAAGGCTCTGCTCCAGCTCGGCGAGCCTCGCCTGGGCCGCGGCCACCTCGGCGCGCTCCTGCTGCAGGCGCCGCTCGATCTCGCGCGCCGGCGCATCCTCGCCGAAATCCAGTCCGGCCAGCGGATCGCGGCCGGCGGCCGCGGCGAGCGACCGGCGTATCTCCTCGGTCTGCCGGGGCGCACTCACCTGCGCCTGCTCGAAACGCGCCGCCGCCTGCCGGTGCGCCGCCGCGGCCTCCAGGTTTGCGAGCGCGCGGCGGTACTGCTCCGTCGCCGCCGCCTTCGTCTCGGCGTCGTAGGCTGCCGAGGCCTGCACCTGCTCCAGCCGCGACTGGACCAGTGCGGCGGTGACCTCTGTGGCCGCCGCAGCCTCCTGGGCTTGCGGCGCCGTGGCGGGGAACAGGCCGATCGCGGTCAGCAAGGCCGCACCGACTGCCGCGACCGAGCCGCGGATTGCCGCCCGATGTGCCGCTACCGCCCGCGCATGCGTAACACGCACAATAGCCTCCGCTCCGTGCCCCCAATAATATGGCGCGTATGATCGCACGCGGCCTCGCTCTCGCACTACTGCTCGCCCTGGCAGCAAGCGGCCTCGGCGAGCAGCTGCCCGTCGCCCGGGTCGGCGTCGTGCTGGACGGGCCACTCAGCCGGCCGATATTCAGCCGCGAACGGATCCGGGGGGAGATCGCCGCGCTGCTGGAGGGCGAATGGCGGCTGGAGATGGGGGAAGAGACCACCCGGGTCGGCGACTGGACCCTCGCCGGCGCCCGCGACGCGCTCGAGGCACAGCTCGCCGACGAGAGCATCGACGTGGTGGTCACGCTCGGCGTCCTCGCCAGCCAGGCGGCCGCCGACATCGACACCCTGCCGAAACCCGTGGTGGCCGCCATCGTGGCGGACCCGGAGCTGCAGGGCTTTCCGCTGACGGACGGCGCCAGCGGGAAGCGGAACTTCACCTACCTGACGGACTTCCGCAGCATGGGCGAACAGGTGCGCAGCTTCCGCCGCGCCGTCGAGTTCGACGATCTCGCCATCCTCGTCGATGCCCACATCCTGGCAGCGCTGCCGCGGCTGCGCCGGGAGAAGGAGGCCGAGATCGAGCAGCGCTTCGGCATCCGGGTGGAGATCGTGCCGACGGGTCCCTCGCCCGAGTCGGTGTTCGGCCGGCTGACCGATGCAGATGCCGTCTACGTGACGCCGCTGCTGCGCTTCAGTGCGGACGACGTGCGCCGGCTGGCCGACCGGCTGATCGCCATGGACCTGCCCTCGTTCTCCATGCTGGGCGGCGAGGAACTGGACCACGGCCTCCTGATGAACCTGGGAGGCGGCGAGCAGGCCGACATCGTCGCCGCACGGCGCATCGCGCTCAACGTCCAGCGCATCCTGCTCGGCGACGATCCCGCGGGCATCCCGGTGGCGCTGAATCACGTACAGCGGCTGACCATCAACATGGCGGTGGCGGGACGGCTGGGCTACGAGCCGGACTTCTCGGTCATGGCCGATGCCCGCCTGCTGAATCCGCAGCCCGGCCAGTGGGGCGAGGAAGTCTCCTTCACCGAGGCGCTGGCCATCGCCGTGCGGCGCAACCGCCGCCTGCAGGCCGCGGCCTACGGCCCGGAACTCGCCGCCACCGAACTCGATTCGGCGCGCTCCCGCCTGCTGCCGCAGCTGGGCCTGGAGGCGGGCCGCACCCACATCGATGCAGACCGTGCGCTGCTGCAGCCCGAACGCAGCACCGACCTGCAGCTGAGCGCCCGCCAGGTGGTCTACTCGGACGACGCGGTGGCCGACTGGCGCGCCGCCGGCCGGCAGGTCGACGCCAGCATCCTCAACTACCGTGCCCGGGAGCTCGACGTCATGCGGTCGGCCGGCGAGGCGTATCTGCAGGTACTGCGCGCCCGCGCCATCTACGAGGTGCGCCAGGCCAACCTCGAGATCACCCGGGAGAATCTGCAGCTGGCCCGGGTGCGGGAGTCCATCGGCTACTCCGGGCGCGCCGACGTGCTGCGCTGGGAGAGCCGTCTGGCCACGGACCGGGTGGACCTCATCGACGCGGAACGCGCGCTGGACCAGGCCGGCGTGCGCCTGGGCCAGGCCCTGGGCGCCTCCCAGGAAAACCCGCCCCGGCCGGCGGAGGGCAGCGTGGACACCACGCTGGGATACTTCCGCTCCGAGCGCTTCGGCCGCCTCATCGACTCACGGACCGCCTGGGACCGCTTCCGCGCGTTCCTGGTCCGGGAAGCGCTGGAGCGCTCGCCGGAGCTCGCCGGCCTGGACGAGCGCATCGCCGCCGGCGAGCGCCAGCGCCTCGCCGCCCGCCGCAAGTTCTACGTGCCGGAGATCGCGCTGCAGGCCGGGGCCGGCGAGCGCATCCAGGCGAGCGGCGCAGGGTCCGGGGCGTCGCTGTTCCAGGGGCTCATCCAGCGCGACGACCGCTCCTGGAACGTCGCGCTGACCGCCTCCTGGCCGATATTCAGCGGCGGCGCCCTGCGGGCGCGGCTGTCGGCGGCCGAACTGGAGCTCGCCCGGCTGCAGGCCGAGCGCATCGCCGCGGAAGAGGACATCGAGGCCCGGATGCGCATCGCGCTGCATGCGACGGGAGCCTCGTTCCTGTCCATCGGGCTCACCGAGGAGGCCGCGCGGGCGGCGCGGGAGAATCTGGACATCGTCTCGGACGCCTACGGCCGCGGCGCAGCCTCCATCACGGACCTGCTGGAGGCCCAGGACGCGCTGCTCGACGCGGAGCTGGGCACGGAGAACGCCCGCTTCCGCTACCTCATCGACCTGATGGACGTGCTACGGGCAACGGCGGATTTCCGCCTGGTGCTGGAGCCGGACTATCGGGAGGAATTCCTCCGCCGCGCACTCGCGTTCGTGCAGGACGGCGTCGGGGACAGAGGCAATGCCCATGAACAGAACTGAATCGCCACGGACGGCAGCGGCCGCCACGGCCATCCTCATCGCGCTGGGGCTGCTTGCCGCCTGCGAGGCGACGCCTCCGCCCACGGAGCCGGAGGTGCGCCCGGTGCGCTACAGCCGCGTCGTGGCGGCGGGCACACAGGAGGCCGAGACCTTCTCCGGCGTCGCCCAGGCCGAGATGGAGACCGACCTCTCCTTCAAGGTGAATGGCACGCTGATCGAACTGCCCGTGGCACTCGGCGACCGGCTGGAGGCCGGCGCGCTGATCGGCCGGCTGGACCCCACCGACTACCGGGTGCGGCTGGAGGAGGCCGAGGCCGGACTGGCCCAGGCGCGCGCCCAGGAGCGCAATGCGGCAGCCAGCTACGAGCGCGTGCGCGGCCTGTACGAGAACCGCAACGCCTCGCGCAGCGACCTGGACAGCGCCCGCGCCGCGTTCGAATCGGCCCGGGCCTCCGTCAATGCGGCCCGGCAGAAGCTCGAGGCGGCACGGCTGCAGCTCTCCTACACCCGCCTGTACTCGCCTGCGGACTGCACGGTGGCCAGACTCGTCGCCGAGGTCAATCAGAACGTCCAGGCCGGCCAGCCGATCGCCAGGGTGAACTGCGGCGATTGCGCCGAGGTGGTCGTCAACGTGCCCGAGATCTACATCGAACGGATCCGCAGCGGCATGGCGGCGACGGTGTCCATCGACGCCGTCGACCTGCAGGAGATAGCCGGCACGGTCTCGGAGGTGGGCGTGGCCACCGGCCCCCGCGGCGCGACTTATCCGGTCACCATCGCCCTCGGCGGCGGCTGCGGGGTGGTGCGCTCCGGGATGGCCGCCGAGGCGAAGCTGCTGCTGCCCGCCACCGGCGACCGGGGCGAGCTGATGGTGCCCACGGTGGCGGTCGGCGAGGACCGGCAGGGACGATTCGTCTTCGTGCTGGAGCCTGCGGACGACGGGTCCGGTCATTACACGGCGAGCCGCCGCGCCGTCGAGACCGGCCGGCCCGACCCGGACGGCATGGTCATCACCCGCGGCCTGTCGGCGGATGAGCTCGTGGTCACTGCCGGCGTGCGACGCATCGCCGACGGCCAGAAGGTGCGCCTGCTGGACCGGGACTGATGCTCGATATCACCCGCATCGCGCTCGAGAAGCGACGCATCACGGTCGTCTCGCTGCTGATCCTGTTCGTCGCCGGCGGCCTCGCCTACCGCGAAATGCCGCGGGCGGAGGATCCGGGCTTCATCGTGCGCACGGCGATGGTGCAGACCGTGTTCCCCGGCGCGAGTCCCGAGCGGGTCGAGATGCTGGTCACCGACAAGCTGGAGCGGGTGATCCAGGAGATGCCGGAGCTGGACACGGTGCGCAGCAGCTCGAAGGTGGGCGTCTCCGTCATCTACGTGGACATCCGCGAGGAATACAAGGAGATGCAGCCGATCTGGGACGACCTGCGCCGCAAGGTGGAGCGGGTGGCGCCGGACCTGCCCGACGGCGTGCGCGGCCCGTTCGTCAACGACGAGTTCGGCGACGTCTACGGCATCCAGATCGCGGTCACCGGCGACGGCTACAGCTACCGGGAACTGGAGGAAGTGGCCGACGAGGTGCGCGACGAGCTGCTGCTGATTCCCGACGCCGCCAAGGTGGAGGTGGCGGGCGCGCAGGAGGAACGCATTTTCGGGGAGTTCGACAACACCGTGCTGTCGGAATACGGGCTCTCCCCGCTGCAACTGCGCGAGGCCCTGGAGGCCCGCAATATCGTGCTGCCCGGCGGCGACATCACCACCGAATACGAGAAGATCGTGCTCGAGCCGAGCGGCAGCTTCGCCTCGGTGGACGACATCCGCAACACCCTGATCCGCATCCCGACCAGCGGCGAGATCGTGCGCCTGTCCGACGTGCTCGAGATCCGCCGCGGCTACATCGACCCGCCCGACCAGCGGGTGCGCTACAACGCCGAGCCCAGCCTGATACTGGCCGTCTCCATGCGCGAGGGCGGCAACATCATCGAGCTCGGCCGCTCGGTCCGGCAGGCCCTGACGCGGGTGCGCGGCAATTATCCCATCGGCCTCGAGCTGGACGTGCTCCAGTTCCAGCCGCAGGTGGTCGAGGACAAGATCGACGACTTCGTCTCCAACCTGGTGCAGGCCGTCCTCGTCGTCGGCCTGGTCATGCTGGCTTTCCTCGGCGTGCGCACCGGCCTGGTGGTGGCCAGCCTGGTGCCGGCCGCCATCCTGTCCAGCTTCGCGCTCATGGGATTGTTCGATATCGGCCTCGACCAGGTGTCGCTGGCCGCGCTGATCATCGCGCTCGGGATGCTGGTGGACAATGCCATCGTCATGTCCGAGTCCATCATGGTGCGCATGCGCGACGGCGAGGACGGCAAGCAGGCGGCGCTGGCCTCGGCCCGCGAGCTGCGCCTGCCGCTGCTGATTTCCTCGCTCACCACCTCCGCCGCCTTCCTGCCGATCTACCTGGCCGAGTCCTCCACCGGCGAGTACACGGCGCCGCTGTTCAAGGTGGTGACGATCACCCTGCTCTCCTCCTGGGTGATGGCACTGACGCTGATACCGCTGCTGTGCATCACGTTTCTGCGGGTTGGAGAACGGGATCCGGACGCGGCAGACGGGCCCGCGATGCGCCGCTACGATGCCGTGCTGCGCGCCGTCCTGGCTCATCCTGGGATGACCCTGGCCGCCATCGCCGCCGTATTCGCCCTGTCACTGTACGCACTGCGCTGGGTGCCGGACATCTTCTTCCCGCCGAACGACCGGACCACGTTCACGGCAGAGCTGGAGCTGCCGGTGGGCTCGCCGATCGAGGCGACGGACGCCATGACGGCGGAACTCGAGTCGTTCATCGCCACGGAACTCGCCGACAGCGAGGAGCGGGACGGCATCGAGCAGTGGGCGGCTTTCGTCGGCGAAGGCGCGCCGCGATTCATATTGTCCTACAGCCCCGAGCCGCCCAATCCGAGTTATGCGCTGATCCTCGGCCACACCGGCGAGCGCACCACCATCGACCGGCTGGTGGTGCCGGAGATCGAGTCCTTCGTGCTGGAACGCTTCCCGCCCGCGAAGGTCACGGTGCGGCCCCTGCCGATGGGCGAGCCCGCCTGGCCGCCGATTGCCATCCGCCTGAAGGGACGCGACACGGAGACGCTGTTCGCGCTGCTGGACGAGGTCAAGGCGAGGCTGCGCGAGACGCCGGGCGCCGCCCAGGTCACCGACGACTGGGGCGCCCGCACCAAGAAGGTGGAGGTGCGCATCGACGAGACCCGTGCCCAGCAGGCCGGCGTCACCAACCAGGACGTGGCCATCGCCATGCAGACCTACCTCTCGGGCCTGGAGACGACGGAGTTCCGGGAAGAAGACGACCTGATCCCGATCGTGCTGCGCTCTGCGGGCGAGGAGCGGCTCGACCCCGATCGCATCGGCAACATCGCCGTCTATGCCCACGGCGGCTCGCGCACCGTGCCGCTGAGCCAGGTGGCCGTGCCGGAGATCGTCTGGCAGCCTGGGGTGATCAAGCGGCGCGACCGTCAGCGCACCATGACCGCGGAGGCGCTGCTGGAGCCCGGCTACACCTCCAGCGAGGTCATCGAGAGCATCGAGCCGTGGCTGCGGGAGGCATCCGCCGACTGGCCGTACGGGGTGAGCTGGAGCCTGGGCGGCGAGGCGGAGACTTCCGCCGACGCCAACGCCTCCATCATGGAGAAGCTGCCGTTCGCCGTCATGCTCATCGTGCTGCTGCTGGTGCTGCAGTTCGACTCGGTGCGCAAGCCCGCCATCATCCTCACCACTATCCCGCTGGCCTTCATCGGCGTGATCGCGGGGCTGCTGATCGCGCGCTCCTACTTCGGCTTCATGACCCTGCTCGGCGTGATATCGCTGGCCGGCATCGTCATCAACAACGCCATCGTCCTGCTCGACCGGATCCGGATCGAGCAGGAAGAGAACGGCCTCGGCGAGGCGGAGGCCGTGGTCGCTGCGGCGCGCCAGCGCGCCCGCCCGATACTCCTGACCGCGGCCACGACGATCGGCGGACTGATTCCTCTGTGGATCGGCGGCGGGCCCATGTGGGAGCCGATGGCCATCGCCATCATCTTCGGCCTGGCCTTCGCCACGGTGCTGACGCTCGGCGTGGTGCCGGTGCTCTACCGGGTGCTGTACCGCACGGGGGACCCGGCACCGCCGTAGTCGACCGCCTCAACCGGCCGCTCTTGTGCGACCGACGGCGACGGACGGCGACCGGGAGCGACCGGGAGCGACCGGGAGCGGCCGCTGGACGCGCAGTCAGAGTTTCGCCAGCGCCTGCTGCACGCGGGCGAGCATGCTCGGCTCGCCGCCGGCCATGTTCTCGCCTTC
>Ga0209947_1000547_pt1 | contig 23326 bp, 21 predicted proteins | sample SalPonR2_B_D2_MG_FD_185706 | JGI IMG/M metagenome (GOLD analysis project Ga0209947, IMG submission 185706) | Salt pond soil microbial communities from South San Francisco under conditions of wetland restoration - Salt Pond MetaG R2_B_D2_MG... ...
AAAAGGAATAGGAGAAAATTATGGAATTAACTATGAGTAGTGCAATTTGGAATGTTTTTTTAGACATTAGCATAATGGCAGTATTTTTAATGATAGCAAAATTAATGAGAACAAAAATTAAAATAATTCAAAAACTATTGATACCACCAGCATTGTTAGCAGGATTTATGGTCCTTGCCTTAGGACCTAGAGGTTGGGGTTTAGTCCCAATATCTGAAGGCATAGGAACATATGCAGCTGTGCTAATAGTTTTTATTTTTGCGGCCACTCCGATAGGAGATAGACCTAATAAAGAAGCAGTATCTGGACCAGTAATAGGAGGTATGTTCTTTAATATTACGGGAATCTGTGTTTTACAATATGCAGTAGGTATGCTTGTAACAGTATATGGGTTGGTACATATATTTCCGGAATTACCAGAACAGTTTGGTTTATTGATGGCCACAGGGTTTTATGGTGGTCACGGAACTGCAGTTGCAGTAGGTAATGCTCTAGAAGAATTAGGGGTATCAAACATGACTGATTTAGCTAATACTTTTGCAACTCTGGGTATTGTAGGTGGTATTTTAATAGGAATGATAATAATTAACTGGGGTACTAGAAAGGGATATACGCATTATGTTGATGATCCAAAAGATTTGCCTGAAGAATTTAGAACTGGTTTAATTCCAGTAGACAAGCAGAAATCATCTGGGAGAATAACTATTTCTTCTATTAGTATAGATCCAATGGCATTTCATTTATCTTTAGTTTTAATTGCTTCTATAATAGGATATTATATAACACAATACTTTAAGATTTTTTCAAGTAGTTTGGGATATAAGGTTTCTATCCCTGTATTCTGTACGGCTTTATTAGGGGGATACATTGTAAATAAGACTTTAAACAAAACTGGGGCATATAAGTATACTGATAGGAATTCTATTAGGAGAGTACAAGGAACCTCCACAGACTTTCTAATGATATCTGGAATAGGTTCTTTAAATCTAGCTGTTGTATTGGATTATGCTGTTCCAATAATAATTTTAACAGTTATTGGATTTGCAATTACTTGGTTTTGGTTTTTATTTGTTGGAACTAAAACATCACCATTTGATTGGTTTGAAAGAAATATGATGTGTTGGGGCCACGCAACAGGAGTTGTTGCATCTGGAGTACTATTATCTAGAACAGTAGATCCTAATATGGAATCTAGATCTATTGAAGATACAGGATTATCAGATTTGTATAATCGTCCTTTGATAATTGGACTCCAAGTAATACCACCAATCATAATGAGTCTAATGCCTTCATTAGGAGGACATATAGTAGCTTGGGGAATATTAGCTGTTGTAGGTATTATGTGGATTTCCGCATATATATTAAAATGGTGGGTACCAAGTAGAGAAGTCAAAAAATATCGTAATGTTGAGAAAAAATCAGCATAAATATGCTGTATTAATATAATTTTTTAAAACTTAAAACTATTTTGATGAATTATCCTCCAAATTATGTTATCATATCAGTAGATTTATGATACCTAATTTGGAGGATTGATTTTTTTGAATTTCATTATATATTTACTAGATGTCAAACTGCTTGTAGATTTAGGATTTAAAAAAGGGAATAGATTTTTTAGAAAATTAGCAGCAGAAGAGGTTGAAAAGAATATAAGAAGGCTGGAAAAAGATTTAATTAATATGCAAATTTTTTTAGTTACTAAACTAATCCTGTATATTATAGTTCTTTTAAGTGTTTTGATTATAAATAGGTTTATGCTTGATTCGGCTATACCTTTATTTTTAATTAGCAGTATTTACCTTCTCTTATTTGTGTTATTTGTACATAGAATGATTAAGTGGATTTTATTGTATAGAAACAATAAAGAGTTAATAAAACAGTATTTCCCTAAATATCTAGATGCAAAGAAAAAGAAAAGCAATAAAGAAGCTTTGGCAATTCTTATTAGTAGTTATGTAGATAAGAAGATTATAGATAAAGCTGAAGAAAAAACAGGAATTAAAAAGATTGCATATAGGATATTTAATAAATTTAAAAAGAAAAGCAATAAAATTCAAGAAGAACAAGAAAATCTTTGTAGAGATGCAGTAGAGGAGATAAGTAAAAAAATCAATGAAATTTTGAAAAAGAAAGCAGTACTTTATTGTTTAACATTTCTCTTGTACCTTTTGATTATTTTTTTATCAAATGAATTTGTTCTCAAATATTATTACGAAGGAAATGGAATATCAGCTGTAATTTATCCATTTAAATATATTTTGAATTCGTATCTTTTTAATTGATTTGTATTTGATTAAAATAGTTGATAATTAATAAAATAGGAGTTTTTATGAATAAAAATGTATTGTTAGTTTTTTTGATTTTCATTATTTCAGCATTAACACCTTTTATTATTATGATTATTACCGAAAGGAAAAAGAATGTATAAAATACTTATTTATTTAATTTATTTTTCTTTCTATTCTATTTTAATATTAATTTTAGGAAAAGGTGGTTTAAAACAAACAGAGACAATTGAGGATTTCTTTATTGGTGGAAAGTCAATGAAGCTTTTTCCTTCAATATTTACATTTACTGCAACTTGGTTTAGTATTGCGTCTATGGTAGGTTTTACAGGCTCAGTTTATGTTTCAGGTTATGAAGTTGTTTTGATGTCAGTGGTTGGATGGTTTTTAGGCGCTGGATTTCTAGTTTTAATAGTAGATAGTATAAGAGAGTACGATTTAATAACTATACCTGAGTTTTTTTATAAAAGATATAATTCAAAAGGACTTCAAATTTTTGGCGGTATTACTATTGTTTTTTGCTATATTATGTATATGATAATTCAAATTACTGGTTTTGGGGTAGTTATATCAAAACTCTTAGAGATAAATTATTCTATGGCAATTTTTATGATTTATATATTTATCATATACACAACCTATGGTGGTTTTTTTTCTGTGGTTAAAACAGATACTATAAATATAATAATTACTATTATAGGAGTATTGATATCGGCATTTTTTATAATTAATAAGTTTAATTCTGTATTGGAAATTAATATTTTTGCTTCTGAAATAATAAACAACGACAATAAAGCTTTTTTAGATTTTGAAATACCTCTTCCAATGATTATATCCACTTCTTTTGCTTGGGGATTAGGATTAGCTGTTAATCCTCAATACCTAATCAGGATATCGTCTACTGATACATCTATAACTGCTAAAAAAATGATTTCTTACTCGGTATTGATACTGGCGCTTTTATATTTTTTGCTTTCATTAGTTGGGGTAGGTGGTAGAGTTTTATCTCCTGAGCTTTATAATAATATCCACGTAGATGAGGTTTATTCTTTTTTAATTAATAATACAATATATACGAAATTAAGTGGTTTTATTTTGATAGGGATAACTGCAGCAGCAATTTCATCGATTAATTCACAACTTTTAATAATATCGAGTGGTTTAATGATAGATGTTGTTAAAAATATATATACTAAACCTATTCATCAAGAGTTGGTGCTGAATATATCTAGGTTTTTTATTATTCTAGCTGCAACTGTTAGTCTCTTACTTTCTTTTACTCCACCTTCTAGCCTATTGATATATGGTTCTATAATATGGTCTATTTTTTCCATTACATTCTTTTTGCCTATATATTTAGGTAGCTTTTGGAAGAAAGCAAATAAAACAGGGGTTATAGCTTCAATTGTAAGTGGTTTGACTGTAATGATGTATTTCTTATTTAAATCTGGTTTTTTTGACAGTAATTATTCTATGCATCCAGTAATTCCATCATTTATTTCAGCTTTGTTATTTTTCTATATATTTACGATTATTGGAGATAAGTATGAAAATAAAACTTGATATTGAAAATAAAATCATATTTCCTTTATTGTTACTTATTATTCTTCCTATAATTTTCTTTAGCCTAATATCCTATTATAATTCTTATCAAATGTTGTCAGAAAAACAAATCGATCATATGGATAATCTTATTGATAATATTGAAATCATATATCTTAAGGATGGTAAATATGACACTAATTCTTTATCATCAAATAGTTTTGATGAGGCATATGACTTGGAAATTATAAATAGCAATGAATTTAGTCTTTCTGAAGAAACTTCGGGTTCTATTATAAATGACAATGAAATAATTTCCTTTAAAAAAATTTCAAACAATAAAGGATATATAGTGTTAAGGTATAATAAAGAAAATTTTATTGAAGAACTATTTTATTTTCAAAAGAATTCAATAATAATTGCCATTATTTCTATGTTTGTTTCTGCACAAATAATAATAATTCTTATATTTAACATAACAAAACCGATAAAAGATTTAACAAAAAAGTGTAAAGATATTGAAAGAGAAGAATACAATACTTTTGAACCTTCACATAGAAATGATGAATTAGGATTGCTTTCGAATTCTTTAAATAACATGATGGAAACTATCAATCAAAGAACTGAAAGGATTAAGTATCTAAATTATATAAATGAAAAAATTATTAAAAATGCTCCTACAGCATTATTTTTAATAAATCAGTATAATAAAATTTACAAAAATAATAAAATGGGAGAGAAACTTGTCAAATTGGATTTAAAGGAAGAAAATACATCCTTAAGTTTAGTAGATTTTTTGAAGGAAGATAATAAAAACAACGTATATGAATTTAACAGTTTGGAAAACAAAAAATATTTTTTGGATTTAAACTCTTCTGAGATAAAAAATTTTGGAAGTATAGTAAGTATAAATGATATAACAGAGCGTAGAGAAATGGAATTGAAAATGGACCATATGAACAAGATGTCTTCATTAGGAAGAATTGCAGCAAGCATTGCTCATGAAATAAGAAATCCATTGACAGGTATAAGAGCTGGCGTACAAGTGTTATATAAAAGAAGCGAAAAAAGTGATATGGAAATATATCATTCTCTTATTAATGAAATAGATAGAATGAATGAATTGGTAAGCGAGATATTGAATTATTCAAAAATTAATAAATCTAAAAAGATTAAATGTGATTTATATGAAGTTCTTGCATCTAGCTTAGATTTATATAAGGATAGTATTTCAAGTTTGAAAATAGAATATAAGCTTGGTAAAAAACCTAAATATGTAATGGCTTTAATTGACCCAAATCAAATGAAACAAATTTTCATGAATATTATTTCAAATTCTCTAAACGCTATGGATAAATCTAAAAAAGAACTTTCAATCTATGTTTACAACACTAACTTTGATTATAATTCTAAAAGGATAAATATAGTTATTAAAGATAATGGTAAAGGGATAGAAAAGGAAGATATGGGCAAAATATATGATCCTTTTTATACAAATCATAAAAAAGGTGTAGGTCTGGGCCTTTCAGTAGTAAAAAAACTTGTTGATGAGAATAGTGGAAAAATAGATATTAAAAGTGAATATCGGATTGGAACGTCCGTTAAATTAATTTTTGAGGTGATATAAATTGAGTAGGATATTAATTATTGATGATGAATCAAGTATTAGATTAACTTTAAAAGAAGGATTAAAAGATTTTGGTCATAAGGTAAAAACTGCTAAGAATTCAAAAGAAGCATATGAAATTAATAATAATTTTATACCTGAACTTATCATATTAGATTTGAATTTAGGATTTGAAAGTGGAATGGATTTAATAGATACTTTGAATCAAAATAATCCGCGAGTTCAAATTATAATATTAACAGCATATGGTGATATTAAAACTGCAGTTTCTGCTGTGAAAAAAGGAGTTTTTGATTTTATAAACAAACCTTTGGATATTGATGAATTAGAATATGTAATAGAAAAAGCTCTTGATTTGAAAATAATGAAAAGTAAAATTTATTTGCATGAAAAAGAAAAAGAATTGAATAAAATGAACTTTATCGGTGATTCATTAGCTATGAAAAAAGTTTTTTCGAATTTATCAAAAGTTTCTAAAATGAAAGATGTAACCGTATTAATTAAGGGGGAGTCAGGAACTGGAAAAGAATTAGCTGCAGAATATGTTTATAAAAAAAGTCCCAAATATAATAAACCCTATATAAAGATTAATTGTGCAGCTTTACCAAACAATCTTGTAGAAAGTGAACTATTTGGATATGTAAAAGGGGCATTTACAGGAGCAGAATCTCAAAAAATAGGATTGATAGAAGCTGCCAATGAGGGTACAATATTTCTTGATGAAATTGGTGAGATATCAAATGAAATTCAAGCAAAATTGCTTAGGGTAATTGAAAACAAGAAACTTATGAGAGTAGGTAGCGTTAAAGAAATCCCAGTAGATGTTCGGATTATTGCAGCAACAAATATAAACCTTGAGGATGCTATAGAAAATGGTTCATTTAGGAAAGATTTATACTATAGATTAAATGTTTTTCCAATTGAAATTCCACCTTTAAGAAATAGAAAAGATGATATTAAGGCACTTGTAGATTTTTTCTTGGAAAAGAATTCAAAAAAATTCAACAAGGTAATTAAAGCTTCTGAATCTTTTGTGGAAGAAGCTAAAAAATATAATTGGCCTGGTAATGTTAGAGAACTCAAGAATATAATAGAAAGGATATGTATTATTTCAGATAATAAAATTCTTACAGGAAGAGATTTTATAGCATCTAACAATAAAAGTAATATTGATATGTGTGAAGTAGATAATTTTAAAATACATCAAAACTTTGATTTAGAAAATGAATTAAGTAAAATAGAAAAGGAATATATTCAAAAAGCAATTGAAGAATCAAGTAACAACATAACTAAAGCTAGTGAAAAACTTAATATATCTAGATATTCTTTAATGAGAAGAATAGAAAAATACAACTTATAATGTTTGTTTTCGCACACTAGTGCGAATTTGAACTTGAAAATTGTGCGATATCAAACAGCTAATGCCTGGGAAACAGCTATAAGCTGTTTTTTTTTATGGCATAAGTTTTGCAACTATATTAAACAAATACATTATATGGAGGTAATAAATGAGTACTAAAGAAAAGGTCAAAGTTACACCAACTGATGAAAAGAAATCAGGCGGAATAGTAAAAAAATTGAAAACAATGGGACCTGCTGCAATAGTAACAGCAGCATTTATAGGTCCGGGAACTGTAACTACTGCATCTATTGCAGGGGCTAACTATGGATATGCATTAATATGGGCAATGGTATTTTCAGTGTTTGCTACTATTATTTTACAAGAAATGGCAGCGAGATTAGGTATAGTTACTCGTAAGGGTCTAGGAGAAGCTTTAAGAGAACAATTCGAAAATCCAGTTGCTAAAATGATAAGTATCTTTTTAGTTGTATCTGCTATAGGTATAGGTTGTGCAGCCTATGAAACTGGTAATATTCTTGGTGGAGCACTAGGCTTACAAGCTGTAACCGGAATTTCTATGAATATTTGGGGACCTTTGATGGGGATTGGAGCATTCATTCTCTTGTATACAGGTAGTTATAAACTAGTTGAAAAGTTCTTAGTTGGACTAGTGGTTGCAATGAGTTTGATATTTATAACAACAGCAATAATAGTAAAGCCAGATTTATCTCTTATAGCAAAAGGATTAATACCATCAGTACCTGAAGGATCTTTGTTTATTGTAATAGCTTTAATAGGAACGACTGTAGTACCTTACAACTTATTTTTACATGCATCTGCGGTTCAAGAAAGATGGAAGGATGCTTCTGGTATTAAAGAATCTAAGGCAGATATATTAGTTTCTATGATTTTAGGTGGACTTATAACTATGGCTGTTATAATTACAGCATCTGCTGCATTTTTCGGAACTGGAATAGCAATAACAAATGCAGGAGAAATGGCACAACAACTTGAGCCTTTACTAGGGTCTTGGGCTAAAAACATATTTGCTTTTGGTTTATTTAGTGCTGGTCTTTCATCAGCTGTTACAGCACCTTTAGCTGCGGCATATGCTACATCAGGTGCCTTAGGTTGGAAAAAAGATATGAAAGATAAAAAGTTCAGAATAATATGGATGACTGTACTTGCAATAGGTATAATATTTTCAGGATTAGGATTAAAACCTATTAGTGCGATTATATTTGCTCAGGTAGCAAATGGTATATTACTACCTATAATAGCAGTATTTTTACTATATATTATGAACAACAAGAAAAGACTAAAGGAACATGTAAATTCAAAAACATCAAATGTTTTAGGCTTCATAGTTGTATTAGTTGCTATAGGTTTAGGATTAAGAAGTTTATTGAGTGTAATGGGAGTTATATAAAAAATATAGGAGCAGATTTATCTGCTCCTGTTTAACAAATTAGAATAGGAGTGATAAGAATGAAGATAGATTTAAATAGTGATTTAGGAGAAAGCTATGGTGCTTACAAAGTAGGCATGGATGGCGAGATCCTAAAATATGTATCATCAGTAAATATTGCCTGCGGATTTCACGCTGGTGATCCTATGGTTATGGATAAGACGGTTGAAATAGCAATAGCTAATAATGTTAAAATAGGAGCGCATCCTGGATTACCGGACTTAATGGGTTTTGGAAGAAGGATAATGAATGTTTCAACAGAAGAAGTTAAAAACTATATGGTTTATCAAGTGGGAGCTTTAATGGCTTTTGTTAAAAAAAGAGGAGGGACTTTGAATCATGTAAAACCTCATGGTGCTCTTTATAATATGGCTTCTAAGGATAAAAAACTTGCAGATGCAGTAGTTGAAGCGGTCAAATCTATAGACGAAAACCTTATTTTATTTGGGCTTCCTAATTCAGAAGTAGAGAAATCTGCATTAGAACATAATATTAAATTTAAAAATGAAGTTTTTGCAGATAGAGGATATACAGACCAAGGACTATTAGTTCCTAGAAATGAGCCAGGCGCTTTTGTAGAAGGAGCTAAAAACTGTGCTGAAAGAATAGCAACAATGGTTAATAAAAAAGAGGTTATGAGCGTTAACAATAATCCTGTAAGAATAACTGCAGATACAGTATGTGTTCATGGGGATAATTTGAAATCTTTAGAGTTTGTTAAAGCACTTAAACTTAAGCTTGAAAATATAGGTTTTAAAATTGAAGGTTAAGGAGTTTAGTATGATACCAAATATTAATTTAATAAGCGACAGCTCAATAGAGATACTATTTCCTACTGAAATTAATCAGGATATAAATAAAAAAATCAGGATACTAACCAAAGTTATTAATGAAAAAATGGGTAATGATATTGTAGATATAATACCAGCATATCATAATATATTGATAAATTTTGATTGTCTTAAAACAAATTCTCGTGTTTTTTATAATAAAGTCAAAAAAATTATTGCTAGTCCTTTAAACGAAGAAACTTATAAAAAAGAGGTAGTGGAGATCCCAGTATGTTACGAAAAACCTTTCAGCCTGGATATTGAAAATGTATGCAAAGCTAATAACATTTCAAAAGAAGAATTGATAAAAAAACATACATCTCCTGACTATTTAGTGTATATGATAGGTTTTACACCAGGATTCCCTTATTTAGGGGGTATGGATAATTCTATTTCAACACCCAGAAAAAAACAACCAAGAACTAGTATTCCTGCTGGTTCTGTTGGTATAGCAGGATCTCAGACGGGTATTTATCCGATAGAAAGTCCAGGAGGTTGGCAAATAATAGGACAAACTCCTTATAATTTGTTTGATCCAGATAGGAATCCAGCAGTACTGATTGAGGCTGGGCAGTATATTAGATTTAGAAGTATATCGAAAGATGAATTTAAAAGTATAGTTGAAAATTTGGAGGTTAATAATGGGAAGTTTTAGAATATTAGAAAACGGATTATTTTCAACAATACAGGATCTTGGAAGATTTGGCTATCAAGCAAAAGGCATAACAGTATCAGGTGCAATGGACCAGATATCTCTTAGATTAGCTAATATACTCGTAGGAAATGATGAAAACTTTCCCTGTATAGAAATGACCCTAAAGGGAGAAAAAATACTTTTTGAATCTGATGCAGTAATTGCAATTACAGGTGCTGATATGAGTTTTAAAATAAATGGGAAAAATATTGATATTAACAAAACAATTTTTATTAATTCTGGGGACATATTAGAAAGTGGATTTTCTAAAGATAAAAAATTATCCTATTTAGCAGTAAAAGGTGGCTTTAAAATAAAAAAGGTTCTAGGGAGTTATTCTACTTTTTTGAGAGCTAAAATTGGTGGTTATAAAGGAAGAAGACTATTAAAAGGAGATTTAATTGAATTTCCAGATCTTGAAGAATCTTTTTCAAAGGCTATAAGTGTTGATGAATCAATAATTAAAGAAATTTATAAGGATAAAAAAATAAGCTTTACATATAGTAGTGAAAAAAATAGATTTACACAATCTGGAATAGAAACATTTACTAATTCAAGTTATAAAATAGAAAATGATTCAGATAGAATGGGCTATAGGTTTTCAGGTAATACTGTAGAGCATAAAACTGATGGAGATATAATTTCAGGAGGAATTAATTTTGGTACAATTCAAGTGCCGGGAGAGGGAAACCCAATTGTTATGATGGCTGATAGACAAACAACTGGTGGATATACAAAAATAGGTCAAGTAATATTGGCAGATCTTCCTTATTTAGCACAAAAAAAACCTCAAGAGTCGGTAAAATTTAAAGCAGTAGAGTCAAAAGAAGCTGTAAAATTATGGGTTGATATCAATAAAAAAATAGAAAACTGGAAAAATTGTATAGAATACAACTACCATAAGGTAAAAACATATAAAAGATATAATATAAGAATAAATAATAAGTCTTATAATTTAAAAACAATGGAGGTATAATTTGAACTATTCAAAGAAGACACCCGAAGAAATGCGGTTATTGATAAGAAACAAAGATTTTAATAAAGCAACATCTGGTATATCACCTGGTTATGCTCAAGGCAATTTAGTTATTTTACCAAAAAAATTTGCATATGACTTTCTTCGTTTTGCCTATAGAAATCCCAAACCTTGTCCCTTGCTATATGTATCAGATCCTGGAGAGAAAAATTTGGATATAGTTGCCAAAAATTCTAATATTTATACTGATATTGGAAACTATAATATTTACGTAGATGGGAAATTAGAAGAAAATATTTCCAGTGCTGAAGATTATTATGAAGATGATTTTGTTGCTTTCATTATAGGATGTAGCTTTACATTTGAATCAGAATTATTGAAAGAAAAAATTGAGATACCCCATATAGTAAAAAAGAAAAATGTTGCAATGTATGATACAAATATAAAACTTAAAGGTAGTGGAGTTTTTAATGGTAATATGGTAGTTTCAATGAGACCTATAAAGTCTAAGGATATTACTAAAGCTGTAATGATAACCTCTAGATTCTCAAGTGTACACGGTTCACCAGTTCATATTGGAAATCCAGAAGAGATAGGTATAGCTGATATTAGTAATCCGGATTATGGAGAATTTGCGGGAATAGAAAAAGATGAAGTACCTGTGTTTTGGGCTTGTGGTGTAACACCACAAAATGCAATTAAAAAAAGCAAGATTCCATTTGCTATAACTCACGGTCCGGGACATATGTTTATAACAGATATAAAAAATAGTGATTTGGTTAATTATTAAGCAAGAGTTTTTAAACTAATTTAAATATAGTAATTTTATATTTTTTTTAATTGAATTTTAAAGGCAGTTCTGATAATCAGAACTGCCTTTTTGGGTAGTTAAAATCTATAAATTAAAATTATCTCATTGTAATATATCCTCGGTATTGAGTTAAATTATCTGTCTTAGGAATATCTGATAAAAACATACTGGATATACCGTAGTACTTTGTTAAGTATGGAAAATCTTCAGTTTGAGCCCAAGATGGCTTTGCTACAATTTTTCCAGCTTTTTCAACGGCAGATAACCAGTCGCTTTGGCACTCAAACCATATTTCTACAACTCTGTCAAATTCACAGTTGTTTACATCCTTCATAACTTTGCTTGATAGAATTCTTGTAGTTTCTTTCAACTCTTTAAATGCAGGAATGAATTCTTCCTTAAACCAAATATCTCCTTTTTCAATATTAACCTTTTCAGGATATTTAATAACAAACTGCCATCGGTAATTTGGTCCATCTTCTACAGTTCTTTCTTTTCCTTTAAAATCATCTTCCCACCATACAGGTATAAAAGCGAAAATAAATGGAACAGTGCCTTTATGGTTATATCCTTTGGTACTTCTAGCTGAATCTCCTTCTATATTATCTATATCATTTTTGTCTACTGTTTTTATATCATCATCAGGTATATTTCCCTGCCATTTTAGTACATTTTTAGGGAAAAATTCAGTTAAAGCTTTAGGTTTATCTAAAGTATATTTGAAATTCACAAGCCAGTAATGCTCTGTAAGCTGCATTTTATAAGTTCCGTATCTTTCACCTCCAGGAGGTACAGGTAGAGCAGCGTAAAATGCATACTTAGAAACATAAGGACCAAATTGAGAAATACTATCCTGTATGTGGTATCTATACAGCCAATTTTCTAATTTAATTCTATAATCTTCTTTAGCTACATCAACAAAAATAAGACTTCTCATTGGTTCAAAATTAGGTGATTTCATATAAATATCTCCTTTGGTTTATTTGGGTAAAGTTGGCGAAATAAATTCTATATAAGTTTGTTTTTTAACTTTGAACTCTTCAGTTTTTTTCAATTCCATTAATTTACCTTCGTTTTCTTTAATCTCATCAACATGTTTAAATTTACCGGATAAGGTATCATGTGCTAAGTCTTCTGTTTCAGGTGGGAAGAAAAAAGAAACTTTACCGTCATTAATTTTAATTTCCCCTTCAAGACCGCATGAACAGCAGACTGCCTTAGTAGAATCATTACTTAAGTAGAAGTTTTTACTGTGACAGTGTGAACAGACACCTTCTTCGCCTAACCACTTAGCATTTTTTATGTCTTTTGCTGCATTTGCAAGGTCTATACCTACTTTATGACATTTCTTCACTTTTGAATTTTCCATGATAATACATTTTGACCATGGAAATATTTGAGTGTCTATTACTTTCCAAGCTGGTATTAGTGCTTGATTAAAGAAATCGCATTGTATACGTGTAGTCCAGTCTGAACCACCTATCCCTATATATGATACTACTTTATCTTTAAGCATTCTTTGATCAGGGAGTATTCCTTTAGATTGTTCGGCTATTTTAGATCCTACCATAACCATAGCCTTATCGTTTCTTGGCCCCATTCTATCGGTTAAAGTTCTAAATAATCCACTAGCTCCTTTTTCGAATATTGGTATAGACCAAACTATTCCATCTGCATCCATCATCTTATCTCTCAACCAGTCAAAATCATCTTCTATTGGACATTTTCCACCTTTACCACTCATAAGGCTCATGACACAGGCAGTGCATCCTGTACAATGTTCAATGTAAAGATTGTTTAAATTGATAAATTCAATTTTTGCTCCTTGTTCTTTAGCACCCTTCAAAGCTTCTTTACACATTGCATCATTATTACCGTTAATACTTCCACCAGAAATCCCTAAAATTTTCAAATTGATTACCTCACTTTCCAATAATTTATTATTTTAGAATATACATTATTTAATATATTTGTACCTTAGTGTTCTACCTTTGCCTTCAACTGATAAATCAGCATAAGGATTATAATTAGTATTTTCAACAACTTTATATAATTCATATAATTGAGCTAAGAATACACCCCAGTTGCCAACTTCTTTCATACAGTGAGCAGCCCAAATTTTGCCTTCTTTTTCATTCTCTTTTTTCTTCATTCCTATAGCGGAAGATTTTCCTTTAACTCCAAAGTCAGTTTTTTCCCATTGATGAATCCTATAACCCATTACCTGTGGATTTTCAAGAGCTTCCTCGCCTAATCCTATGCCAGCTACAACTACACAATGTTCGTAAACTATATAGTCTTTTACCCAACTAGGAATATCATTTAAATTTTCAAATCTTATATATAGATTTTGTCTTTTTCCATCATCCCAAGTTTGAGGTGCAATATGTATTGAACCTATAGGATTTCCGTGTTTTGGTTGAACAGCCCATTCTAATGGTTCGTGATCTTCTGGATGCCATAAAAGCATTCCTTTTTCCATATTACTCCAAAACCAGTCAATCATTTTAGGGGTTACACCATCATGCTTCCAATCTAAGTGAGTTCCTTTGCCATCGTAATTTGATTTTACTTCCATCTTATACTCTCCTATTATTTATTTTATTATAAGTAAACGTTTCCAAAGTTTACTTTATAAGTAACTACTAATATAATAGTACACTCTTTAAATATAGTAAAATATCTATTATAATATAAATGATATAACCATTTAGTTATAGCTCTTTATAAAAAGTAGCATTTATGGTATATTAATTTAAAATGTAAAAGGTGATTTCATGAATGATATTCAAATAAAGTATTTTTTAGAATTATGTACTGTTTTAAATTTTACCAAGGCTGCTCGTAATCTATACATATCACAACCTGCCCTTAGTAAGCAGATTGCTTTGCTAGAGGAAGAAATGGATATAAAACTTTTCGAAAGAACAAATAGAGGTGTTAATTTAACTAATGCTGGTAAAGTTTTTTACGACTTCTTTTCAGAAACAAAAAGAGACTATAATGAGAAACTGAAAAGCCTAAAAAAAGAAGAAAATAAAAAAGAAGTAATTCTTAGCATAGGATTTTTAGAAGCTTGGGATCTAACAAGATTTTTGAGAGTGATAACTAAAAATTTCGAAAATAGTTATCCTCTTGTAAGATTAAATTTTGTGAGCTATAACAGTAAGGTTCTTTTAAACAAATTAATTTGTAAAGAACTTGATGTTGCTATAGGTATGTCTGATTTTTTTATTAAAGAAAAGAATTTAGTTAAAACTAAAATTGATTATATTGATAGGTTGCTTTTTTATTCTTCGGAGCATAAATTTTCTAAAAGAAAAAAATTGAAAATGGAAGATTTTAAAGATGAAATTTTCTTTGTTTTCAAGGGAGAATCTAGAATTAATACTCAGGAAAAAGTAAAAGAAATATGTGATTTGTTTGGATTTGAACCTAAAATTACGGTAGTACCAAATGTTGAATCAATGGTACTTCATGTAGAGAGTGGACTGGGAGTTGCTTTGTTTGATAAATGGATTAGGTATAAAAATAATCAGCTTTTAGATTACATTAAAGTTGGTCATAGTCATAAAATAGATGCAGCTTATCTTTCCAGTAATAGTAAAGAAGATTATATAATAAAGTTTATAGAAGAGTTTATAAAAATTTCAAATACGAATTTACTATAGAGAATGAAGGGTGAAATATGAAAGATAAAAGTATAATTTTAGTTGGAGAAAACATAGAAAATTTAAAGATATATAAAGAACAGCTTGAAGAGATATTTTATGAAAATACTAAAATAGATTTGATGAATCCAGAAGATTTAAAGAATGATAATTTATTTGGTGATGTTGTTCTTATATTCTCGAAGGATATTTATCAAAAATCAAAAAAATACTTTAGTGAAAGATCATATTTGATGGTGCCTTCTAGGACTATATCTAGAGAAGCTTATTTGGATTTAAAAAGTATAGAAAAAAATAAAAAATATTTTTTAGCAGATGAAACAATAGAGATGGCAGCTGAAATAGAAATAATTATTAATCAACTTGGAATCAAAGATATACAGTGGGAACCTACATCCATTGATTCAATAAAAGATAAGGATATAAATGTAGTTTTATTAAAAGATAGAAATAAAGAGATTCACAAAAATAAATATCATATAGGATACCCATTAATAGATATAGATTCGATATTAGAAATCGCAAGTTCTTTGAATATGGATTATATTATATCCGATAAAAACTTAAAAAAATCTTACAGACAAATTGCATCTCCTAAAAAGGGATTAGAAGATATTTTTAATAAGGTAAATAGAACTAAAACAAGATTGGATAATTTATTTGCTAGTATAGATGAAGGCTATATAGAATTTGATAGAAAGGGTAATATTGAAAATTACAACCTTAAAGCATACGAAATATTAGGGGAAGAGTTGAAGGGAAATTTTTCTTTTGATAATTTCGTAGAAGAAAAAATATATCAAAAAATTTTTAAAGATCATATATTACTTAGAGATGAAATTATAAAAATTAAAGATACTAATTTAATTGCTACTTTCTATCCTACATTATCTTCGGGAAACTTTTACGGAACTATAATAACAATTAAAGAATTTAAAGAATTTGAAAAAAGAGAGCATGAAATAAGAAAAAAAGTAATAGGAAAAGGCCATAAAGCTAAGTATACATTCAAAAATATAATTGGTGAAAGTAAAGAGATTAAAAAAAGTGTTAAGATAGCAAAGCGAATGGCTAATTCCGAATCCTCTGTGGTTATAAGAGGTGAAACAGGTACTGGAAAGGAATTGTTTGCTCAGGCTATACATAATGAATCAAATAGAAGAGGTTATGCATTTGTAGCAGTTAATTGCGGAGCTTTGCCTAACAATATACTGGAAAGCGAGCTATTTGGTTATGAAGAAGGAGCTTTTACGGGAGCTAGAAAGGGAGGTAAGGCAGGATTGTTTGAACTTGCTCATCGAGGAACTATTTTTCTAGATGAGATAAGCGAAATGCCTTTTGAACTTCAATCAAAACTACTTAGAGTGCTTCAAGAAAAAGAGATAATGAGATTGGGAAGCGACAGAGTTATTGATGTTGATATAAGAGTCATAGCAGCTACAAATAGAAATTTAGAAAAACTTACCAAAGAAGATAAATTCAGAAGGGATCTATATTATAGATTAAATGTTTTACCAATAAATTTGCCTTCTTTAAAGGAAAGAAAAAAAGATATAGAGTATTTGTTAGATTATTTTAAAAACTATTATAAGGGCAAATACACAATAAACATGGAAGCTAGAGAAATGTTAAATAATTATAAATGGAGCGGAAATGTAAGAGAACTTCAAAATTTTGTTGAGTATTTTGTGAATCTAGGTAAAGTTGTTATTGGTGTTGATGATATACCTATAGTTGATTTAAAAGAAGACAAGAATAAGAATATTCAAAAAATAAAAGTTAAAAAATTGGAAGGCTTGAATAAGAACGAATCCTTCATATTAGAAGAACTATATACGAAATACGTTAATAATGAAAGAATTGGTAGAAGAAAATTGAAAGATATTTCTAGAGATAAAAATATATTGATAAGTGAGGGGCAAATAGGCGATATATTAAAAAAATTAGAAAATGAATCCTATGTGAAAATAGGAAAAGGACGACAAGGGAGTTTTATTACAGAAAAAGGCATTGAATTAATAAAAGATGATTAATGGTATAACAATGCAAGGCAATGGTATTAATACGATTAATACCATTGCCTTATTTCTTTTTTGCTTCTAAAATCAAGGCTAAGAGACTTGGCATGTTTATTGCATTATATATAAGCAAGAAAAAATATGAGGAGGAGTTATGAAAAAATTATTAACAGGAAATGAAAGTATAGCTAGAGGAGTTTACGAAGCTGGAGTTACGGTAGCAAGTGCATATCCAGGCACGCCAAGTACAGAAATTTTGGAAAATATTGCAAAGTACAAGGAAGACATATATGCTGAGTGGGCACCTAATGAAAAGGTGGCTTTAGAGACAGCAATAGGAGCAGCTACGGCAGGATCAAGATCAGTAGCAACGATGAAACACGTAGGATTAAATGTAGCAGCGGATCCTTTTTTTACTGCATCTTATATAGGTGTAAATGGTGGTTTGATGATAGTAACTGCTGATGAGCCCGGAATGCATTCATCTCAAAATGAGCAGGATAATAGAAATTATGCTAGACATGCAAAAATGCCAATGTTGGAACCTTCAAATAGTCAGGAAGCTAAGGACATGGTTGCTGTTGCATATGAATTGTCTGAAGAATACAATACTCCAATACTATTTAGAATAACTACTAGAATTTCACATTCTAAAAGTGTAGTAGAATTAAAAGATAGAAATAATGTTGGGTTAAAAAAATATGTTAAGGATGTAGAAAAAAAAGTAGCTGTACCGGTATATTCTAGAAAAATGAGACATCAAATAGAAGATAGAACTAAAAAATTAAAAGAATATTCAAATTCAGTGGATTTGAATTTTGAAGAAATAAATGATAAAAATATAGGTATCGTAACTTCAGGTATATGTTATGAATATGCTAAAGAGGTATTTGGAAACAATGCTTCATATTACAAAGTTGGATTTTCATATCCTATGCCTCTAGAAAGTATAAAAGAATTTGCAGAAAAAGTGGATAAGCTTTATGTAATAGAAGAAAATGACCCGATAATGGAAAATGAAATGAAGGCTTACGGGATTGATTGTATAGGATATGATGTTTTTCCTTATACTGGAGAAAAAACTCCGGATGTAATAAGAAAATCTATGCTAGGTGAAGAACTGGAAATTTTAGAAATAAATCAAGAAAAAGTAGTCCCTAGACCTCCAACATTATGTGCAGGATGTCCTCACAGAGGATTTGCTTTAGAATTAGGTAAAAGAAAAAATGTAATGATGGTAGGAGATATAGGGTGTTATGGTCTTTGTTATGCAGATCCTTATGATGCCATGGATATGAACCTTTGTATGGGAGCAGCTTTTTCTATGGCTCACGGAGCAGCGAAATCTTTTAATATGAATAAAGATTCGGAAATGAAAGTAGTAGCATATATGGGAGATTCTACCTTTTTTCATACAGGGATTAATTCTTTAATTAATTCTTCTTATAATAAAAGCAATGCGGTAAATGTGATTTTAGATAATAGAATAACGGGAATGACTGGACACCAGGAAAATCCCGGAACGGGATTTACAGCTCAGGGGATGCCTACAGAAATAATTGAAATAGAACCGGTAGTTAGATCTTTAGGATTTAAAAATGTAAAAACAATAGATCCTAATAATATAGAAGAAGTAAAAGAAACTTTAGATTGGGCACTAGAACTCAATGAACCTTCTGTTATTATTACTAGGTGGCCTTGTGTATTAAAGAAATTATCAAATGGTGATAAAGAAGAATTTGAGAAGATATTTGAAGATAAATATACGATTGATAAAGACAAATGTATAGGATGTAAAAAGTGCTTGAAGACAGGATGTCCGGCCTTATCTTTTGATAAAGATGAAAAGGTTGCGAAAATTGACAGAAATCAATGTGTAGGTTGTACTGTTTGTGTTCAAACTTGTCCTGTTGATGCAATTGAGAAGGAGGAAATATAATGACTAAAAGTATATTATTAGTTGGAGTTGGGGGTCAAGGAACTATACTTGCCAGTAAACTTTTAACCAAGGGATTAATTGAAGCTGGATATGATGTAAAGATGGCTGAAATACACGGAATGAGTCAAAGAGGAGGTTCCGTATCTTCTCAAGTTAGATACGGTGATAAAGTACATTCTCCCGTAGTAGAAGAAGGAAGTGGAGATGTATTAATAGCCTTTGAAAAAATGGAAGCTTTAAGATGGTTAAAACATTTAAAACCTAGTGGTATGGCGGTAGTTAACGATTATGAAATTGAATCTATGCCTATAAAAACAGGAAAGTTTGAATACCCAGAAGATATAAATGAAGAATTAAAAATAATAAAAAACATCAAGATATTTAATGCTGCAGAAAAAGCTGTAAAGCTAGGAAATGAGAAGGTTATGAATGTAATACTCTTAGGCTCTTTGATTAAAGCTATGAATTTAGAAGATATAGATTGGGAAAAAATAATAAAAAACAATGTAAAAGAAAAATTTATAGATATTAATATAGAAGCATTAAAAATTGGAATGAATCAGTAGATATTAAAGTATGGAGGATATCCTCCATACTTTAACTAAAATAAGAAAGGAGATTTCATGAAAAAAGGAGATTTTGTTTGGTTGGGAGTTATAGGATTAGTTATATTCTATATAGTGTCTCCTTGGACTAACGAATTATTTTTAAGACAAACTAGTAGCCATCCTTACATAGGAGGGTTTATAAAATTTGGCATATTAGCTACAATGGGCGAATTAGTTTCTATTAGAATAAAAAAAGGTGAATGGATAAAGCCTAAAGGATTAAAGTGGAAAACTTTAATATGGGCATTAATTGGAGTCTTAATTACTTTGATGTTTTCTCTTTATTCGAGAGGTGTAATTGGAAGTATAGAGGCAGGATATTTACCTGGGAAAGGATCTAGTTTAGCTTTTGCATTTTTTACAGCTGCTATAATGAATCTATCTTTTGGTCCTGTATTTATGGGTCTTCACAAAATATCAGATACTTATATAGATTTAATATTTGTAGAGAAAGTAAAAAAACCTACATTAGATTTGGTTTTAAAAACTGCGGATTGGAATAGTTTTGTTAAATTTACATTAATTAAAACCATACCTTTATTCTGGATACCAGTTCATACAGCAACTTTTATGATGCCTTCAGAATATAGAATAGTAGCTGCTGCTATGCTTTCGATAGCATTAGGTATAATACTTTCAACAGCAAAAAAATAATTAAAAAAGGAGTATATTATGTATAAAATATTATCTATTAATCCGGGTTCTACTTCAACAAAGGTCTCGGTTTACGAAGATGAAAAAAAATTATTTGATGAGACTATTAATCATAGTGAAAAAGATTTAAATAAATTTGAAGGAATACAATCTCAATTTGATTTTAGAAAAAAAGCAATTTTAACTATTTTAGATAAAAACAATTTCCAACTTATAGATTTAGGTGCCATAGTGTCAAGAGGTGGTATTTTACCACCGTTAAAGTCGGGAGCTTATAAAATAAATTCAACAATGGTTGATTATTTGGTAAATACTCCTAGAGATCATCATGCTTCAAACTTAGGGGCTGTAATAGCTTATGATTTATCTAAGAATTTGAATATACCTTCGTATATTTACGATCCAATATCAGTAGATGAATTGGTAGATGTGGCTAGATTTTCGGGTATGCCAGAAATAGAAAGAGAAAGTAGAATGCATACATTGAATATGAGAGCTTCTGCTATTAAAGCAGCTAAAAAATCAAATAAAAAATATGAAGATTCAAGGTTTGTAGTTGCTCATCTTGGAGGAGGAACTACTTTATCAGTACATAAAGAAGGTAAGGTAGTCGACATTCTATCAGATGATGAAGGACCTTTTTCTCCGGAAAGATCAGGTGGATTGCCTGGAAGAAACTTAGTAGATTTGTGTTTTTCAGGGAAATATACTAAAAATGAAATCAAAAAAAACATGAGAAGTAAAAGTGGACTAGAGGGATATTTAAAAACAAAAGATTTGAGAAAAGTAGAAGAGTTAATAGAAAAAGGTGATAAAAAAGCAAAGTTAGTCTTTGAAGCTATGGTTTATCAAATTGCGAAGGGTATAGGTCAACTGGCAACAGTTTTAGATGGAGATATAGATGCAGTTGTAATAACAGGAGGCATGGCCTTTTCTAAAAAATTAGAAAAAATGTTAAAAGAAAAAATATCTTTCTTGGGAGAAGTAATAATGCTTCCAGGTGAAGAAGAAATGGAAGCCTTAACATTAGGAGGACTAAGAGTATTAAAAGGTGAAGAAGAAGCAAAAGAATTTACATTAGTATAAAAAAGGATGGGAACAAAATGAAAAAACTGAAACAATTAGAAGACTTGATTGACGTAAACAATAAGTCAAAAATGGTAGTGGTGGCGGCAGAAGAAAAAAACATTTTAGAAGCTGCTGTAGAAGTAAATCAAAAAGGTTTAATGAGTCCAATATTGGTTGGAAATGAAATTCTCATTAAAAAAATTTCAAAGGAAAATAATTTAAATATAGAAAATATAAAGATAATAGATTGTAGTAATTTTGAGGAATGTGTAAAAAAATCAATAGAATTAATTAAAAAAGGTGAGGGAGATTTTTTAGTAAAAGGATTAATTGATACATCAATACTTTTGAAGGGTGTATTAAGTAAAGATGCTGATTTGAAAACGGGTAAAAAACTTAGTCATGTTATGGTTTATGAGATACCTTTATATCACAAACTTTTAATGACGACTGATGGAGGAATGGTTACTTATCCAGATGTAGAAACAAAAATGGATTTGATTAAAAATGCTTTTGATGTTGCTAAAAAATTAGGCTATAAAGAACTCAAGGTAGCTTCATTAGCTGCAAAAGAAAAAGTAAATCCTAAAATGAAAGCAACCTTAGACGGACAAGAGTTAAAAGAAAGATACTTAAATGGAGAGTTTTCTGAAGGAATAATAGTTGAAGGACCTATTTCTATGGATCTAGCAGTATCAGAAAAAGCAGCTAAAATAAAAAAATATGAAAGCAAGGTGGCTGGAGATTCTGATCTTTTGCTTTTCCACAATATTGAAATGGGAAATGGCATTGGAAAGGCTATAACTTACTTTGGTCAAGGAACAGGAGCAGGTGTAGTTATGGGAGCGAAAGTTCCAATAGTTTTAGTTTCAAGATCTGATGATTTTAAATCAAAATATTATTCAATTTTATTAGGAAGCATAATATCTAAAAAATAAAGTAATACATAAATGAATCATAAAAAAGAAAAGCAATATATAAATGAATCGTTAAAACAAAATATGCTAATTGGGAATTAAAAAAATCTTATCGCTTTCTTTTATATATAAGGATTAGAACATCATATTTTTTATTAGATGAAACTGCACAGGAATTTTTTTATAATTAATAGGATTCAAAATATATCTTGAATCTACTAAAAATAATAGGAGGGATTTATGAATTCAAAACTTAAAGAAGCTTTAAAATCGGGTATTATTGGTGGAGTAATAGGCGGAGTTATTTCTTTTATAATTAATGCTACAATTATACCGGTACCTATTACACCAATTCAAAATGGTATAGGAAATGGAATTAGTGGACTTATAAGTGGTATTTTTGCTGGAACGATAGGAGTTTATCTAACTCTAAAAAACTTAGATTCATAATAAAATATATAATAATCTAATATAATTAAGAATAAAAAATGAATTTTTTATCATTTTAAGATGATATTAAGTAGCCATAATATTAACTGGTGGCTACTTTTTTTTGTTTATTTTTATTTTAATGTAACTTAGATATAATAAATAAATTATTTAAAATGCTGGACATTGAAGGGGAGATTTAATAAAAGATAAAAGTTATAGCAAAATTATCGATGAATAAAGATAGAAAGTTAAAAAAATTGGAGGATAGTTAAATTACAGCATTTACTATTGCTAAATCTGTATCAGAGGGATAATGAGAATTGGTTTAAGTGGATAATATTCTAAATAATTACCTTAGCCCAAAGTACAGCAATAGGAACTAACAGTATTATCCTTATAAACATTATACTGAGTAGTTCCTTTATGTTTGTAAGGTTTTTAAAA
>Ga0209947_1000549_pt1 | contig 23316 bp, 12 predicted proteins | sample SalPonR2_B_D2_MG_FD_185706 | JGI IMG/M metagenome (GOLD analysis project Ga0209947, IMG submission 185706) | Salt pond soil microbial communities from South San Francisco under conditions of wetland restoration - Salt Pond MetaG R2_B_D2_MG... ...
CTGGTCCAGCCGCCGTGATGGGGTGCTTTCTCATCAACTGGTTCCACCACCGTTACCGAACTTCCAGGTTCCAAACCATAGCCTCGGGAGTCTTGGTAGACACAGTTGCCCGGTACCTGCGTCCAACCCACTGTCGCTGTGCCGGGAGCAAACTGAAAATGCCAAGCAGACGCCTCCCTTCTTTCGGTTGGGGGTTGGTCGAGCGAAAGATCGCGTTCGCCGCCGGGGACGCCTGCCGTTTCAAAGGCCCCATAATCGGGAGCCGCACCATTGAATGGTAAACCCATCGGATGCCCGCCATCGATCAATGAACTGCTCGCCGCAAGATGCAAAAAGGTCATTTCAGGCAAGTCCCCCGCGGGAGATCGAGGTGACATTAATTGCGATTGGTCTAAATTGACGAAATCGTCTTTGCGGATGGTGATTTCCGACGTAAATGTGTTGTCCGCCGCATCGCTTTCTTGTTCGTTCAAGTTGGCAATCAACCTGCGACTACCAAAGCTGAGGTTGTTTCTCAGAACGTGATCATATCCCGGCACGTCGGTCTGGTTGTCTGCCAGTCGCGATAACATGTTGAAGTTCGTGCCGTTGGCGAATGCCGTGTTGTGGAACCAGTCGCTGCCGCCGATGTGATGATTGCCATAGAAGCCTGAATTCTTGTTTTTCACTGCCACGCAGTACTGCACCACATGTCGCGGGATGGGCCGGGGCAATCGTGACACAGGCGTCGATCCAAAGCCACCGACCTTAAAGCCGTTGCCGTCCGCCTTGGGAGCAAACTCGGAGGTGTAGCCGTTGTAGAAGGCCCAACAGTTCTCGAATCGCACAGCCTCGGATGCGGAGATGCAATCGAAGCCATCGTCGCTGTTGAACCATGCGCGGCAACCACGAAAAACGTTTCCCGTGGCTCCTTTTGGCGGATGGCAGCCAAACCCATCGACATTGCCACCGCGGCCGCCTTCGGAGACATGGTCGTAGTTCCGATACGCATCACAGTTCAAAAACAAATTGTCCGAGCCGCGCACGCTGTAGATGCCAATCGCTTGACCGTCGTGCATGCTCAATCGTTCGTAGATGTTGTGACTGCCATTGTTGGCAAAGCAAATCGACTGAGTATGTCTTCGGATGGTGACTTGCACGCCGACCACCTCCAAACCTCGGAAGTGCAACCACGACCCATTCACGTTAAAGGCATGAACCCGCATGTTCGGCGGCTTGATATCGGAAAAATCAAATACCGGCCGCTCGTCCTTGTACGCCCAATACCGGATGGGCTTGTCTTCGGTGCCGCTCTTGTTCAGCAAGAAAACATGTGCCCAAATCCGTTCGCGCCGCGCGATCTGATCGGGCTGTGGTCGATAAGTTCCTCCGCGGATGTAGACCGTATCGCCCGGAGCGACGACTTCCTCCGCCTTCTGCAAGGTCGCGAAAGGGGCTTCGATCGTCCCCGCATTCCCATCATTGCCGTCGGTTGCGACATACAGCGTCGCCGCTGAAGCCGACAGGTGAAGGCTCATCACCAGCAGGCTTCCCCAAAAGTAGCAAACCGCTTTCATGAATGGTCTCGGAATGTGGCGTGAATGATTCGTTGGATTGATCCTGGTCCAACTTTAGCATCCGCATCCGGTTCGCTAGAAGTGCCCCGCGAAATCAGGCGCTGGCAGAGCGGCGTCAGCAGCGAACTAATGATTCGCCAACTTGAGGCTCTGCAGCCAGACCGTGGCAAGCTCGGTCCAGGTCGAGATGGCCGATCCCTCCACAGGACGCAGTCCATACCCGTGCCCACCATTGCCGTAAACATGCAGCTCCGCCGGAATACTGTGTTGCTTCAGTGCCACGTAGAATAAAGTCGCTCCCAGCGAAGAAGAACGATCGTCGTGCGTGTGAACCAAGAACGTTGGCGGGCAGTCCGAGGGAACCGTTAGCTCATCGACCAAACGCTGCGACTTTGGATCGTACAGATTCCACGGATAAATAAGCAAAGCAAAATTGGGTCGATGAGAAACTTCATCGACCGCATCCAGCCGCTCATAGGTTCGCTGTCCGCCATCACACAGCAGCCGCGCGCCGACTTGGCCTCCTGCTGAGAACGCGACGATGCCGATCTGGTCTGGAGCGATCTCCCAGCGATCGGCTTGCGAGCGAATCAACGAGATCGTGCGTTGTGCGTCTTGCAGCGGCTTCACCCACCCAGGCTGCTGCCCCTTATCGGTGGTGCGGTAGCGGAGCACAAACGCGGTGATGCCATGCCGGTTCAACCATGTGGCCGCTTCGGTGCCCTCTTTGTCAGGGACGACTTTCCCGAACCCGCCACCCGGCAAAATCACCACCGCGGTGCCGTTCGGTTCCGCGGCCGGATGAACCGTGAACGTCGGTTGCGTAATGTTGACGACGCGCGTCACCGTGGGAACCTCCGTCGGCCGCGCTGGCAATGCTTCCCCAGGCGAACGCGTTGTCTCGCCCGGTGCGAGTCCAGGCCAAACCTTCATCGGTTCGCTGCCACTGGCAAGCGAGACGATCGAGACGATTGACAAGAATCCGATGAATCCGATTAAACGGCACAGCATAGGAAAACACTTTCATGTTGGATGGAAACGGTAGCGGCGGCGAAGCAAGTCATCGGAGATGTGCTGAAGTCAACAGCTCAGCGTTGATTTCGCCGATAGTAGAACCGGCCATCTTCGGCGCCGACCAGCAAGTCCGGGACGTCGTCGCTATTCAAATCGATCACCGTGGGGCTGGTCGTATGCCCTGATATCTTGCGGTCACCCACCAAGCCAAGGTCTTTGAAAAACCACTTGCCATTTTCGCTCTTCACCTGACGCAACAAAGTCGCGTTCTCGCTGTTAACGAGAATGTCCATGCGGCCGTCGCCGTCCCAGTCAACCACGCACAGCTTTCGCCGGCCGCTGCCACCTGCGATGCGCGTGTTCAATTGCAAAGGCTGACCCGCTTCGTCACAGAATACGCGACGCGGCGGCAGCACGACCAGTTGCCCGTCTTGCTGTGCACGCTCAAACAACGCCACAAACCCTTCATGGTCCAGCATCACCAGATCCATCAAACCGTCACCGGTCCAGTCAACCGCAACCGGCGTGGTTCGCCATTGCGTCAACAACGCCTTACCTTCGGGCCGCAACCAACCGTAGTTCAACCGCGGTTGCTCCCCTTTCCACTCGACGTTGATCGGCTGCGCAGCGGCCAGTTTGGGCTGCCCACGTGGCCCCTCGTTCCGATACCAGATCACCTCCCCCAAAATCGAATTCACCAAAATGTCGGGCAACCCATCCCCATCCCAATCGGCGACCGTCAAGGTGGTATATCCCCATTTTGCTTCGGCTGGACCTTGGATACTGCCGTTGCTGCCAGCCAAAATCCGAATCGTTTCGCCTGCGGCGGAGAGGTACTGAGGCGCGTTCCACCGCGGTTGCTCGACACCCGGTCCACTAAGATTCTCAAAGAACGCGATGTAGCCCGCCGTATTGCCGCTGATGATGTCTTGATCGCCGTCGCCATCCCAGTCGACGCCGTAGGGGGTCGAGAGCGCGCCAAACTTTAGCTTGTCGGCTTGCTGTTGAAAATACTTTGGTGGCAGGAACAACGGCAGGCGATCCGCGGTCAGCTCGCCGCTGTGTTCGATCAACGCCACTCGTCCGTCTTCGTCACCGACGATTAGATCGACATCGCCATCCAGATCCCAGTCGATCGCCGTGGGGGTGATCATCTGCAAGTCCATCGCCAACGGTTGGCCGTTTGCAGTCGTCAGGCGGCGGCCGTGGCGGTACTTCGGTTGGCTGCGTGAGCCAATATTCTCGAAGTAGGTAAACCCGTCTAGGAATTCACCACACAACAAATCAAGGTCGCCGTCACCATCGAAGTCGGCAAAATTCGGCGACGGCCAACCGTAGACTTCAACCGCTTGATCTTCCGCCATCACTTTTGTCGGCGATGCGTATTGCGGCGCTGCGTTGGTTCCCTTGTTCAATGCCACGTAGACAAAGCCGCGCAGTGGACCGTTGGTCCATTCGCCGTCGGCGTTGTAGGCGTTGTCCCAGCCATAGTCGCCCCAATAGCCAATGCCGGCGATGATGTCGGTCCGGCCGTCTCCGTCGTAGTCGACCAAACGCCACATGTCTGCGCGGGTTTTCCCCTTGTGAAAACCAGGCTTCAGGCCTAGCGTCTGCGGTGTCGTCAATCCGCTATTCAAGAAATCGGGATAGACCTTACCCGGCGTCGTGACCCGTGGCTGATCGTCGACATAACTGACCTGAACATTTTGCAGCCCCTTGCTGATCCTCCGCCCGGCTTCAAACACGGGCATTTTTTTCGGAGACGTCACTCCGCTGGTGTTCTCGAAGAAGTACACGCCGTTGGAGGGTTTGTCGGGACAGTTGACGACCAGGTCGAGGTCACCATCGCCATCAAAATCGATCGGTAAAGGCCAAGCCCACAACCCAACCCCAAGATCGACGGTCAAACCGGGATGGTTATAGGAGAGCGGTTCGAGCGGAGCGGACGCGTCGGAAGTGGTTCCCTCTTGGGATAACCCTGCCGAGGGCAGACCCGCAGAATACGTCCACACGGAAAGCAACAGGAGCCAATAAAACGATTTCATGTCAGGGTTCCGTAACTTCGGAAGGATCAGTTCAAAGAGATGCGGCATCGCTTGCGCCATCATGCAACGCATCCGCCGGATCGGTTGTATTCGTTGAGGCGACTCGCAAGCCGGCCGCCAAGAAGGGTTTGGCAAAATATTGAGGCCATTGGCCGGGCTGATTTTGAATCGCAGCCGGTGCGTACTGCGCCAAATAAGCGCGACGCGATCGACCCGACGGATTGGCTCCGCTGCGATGAAAAACCAAGCTCGAGAAAACCACGATGCTGCCCGCCGGCGCGATCACCGCATCACCGGGATCGTCTCCAAAATAACCAATACGGTCATTCGTTTCAGGGTCCCGCTGATGAGGCACCAATTCCCGGCACCCGAACCGCCCAACCGGTAAAAGGGAGATCGTGCCGTTGTCTTCATTCACATCGTCCAGTGCACACCAACAGGTAATGCATTCGGGGTGATCGCCAACGCGTGCCTGCACGTACGCGCCGTCTTGATGCCACGCAAAACTCATCCCCGTCTGTTCGCACTTGACAACAAATTGATCACTGTGAAAAAACGCCGTCTCCCCCAGCGTCGCTCGACAAATGTCGGCCATCATTGAATCGAACAGGAACTGACCCAACGCCGGATAGTCACCGTAACTCTGGCCGACAAAGTAGCGTTTACCGCGGTGATTGATTCCCATGGTATCGGTGCCCTCAAGGTCCATCTTTGCATCCATGCTACGGATTGCATCGGAGCAAGTGTTGCGCAGCAGCTCTAGCAGGGGCGTCGGGATTACCGATTCCAAGATGAAGTATCCTTGTTCGCGATACTGGGCTCGCTGGGCATCGCTGATCAAACGAGTCATTGCTGTAGAGCTCCTGCATCCGGCAGCTCGCCATCTCCGGTCAACTCCCCAGCCATCAGCCACGCCAAGTTGAATCGCGCGACCTGCGAGCCACCGCTTTCGAAATGCAAATAGATCCAGCCTTCGCTGGGCGTACCGGGCCGTCCGGCGGTCAACGACGAGTAACCGCTGGCACCTTCAAACACTAATCGTTTGACGGGCCACGTCACACCACCATCGAAGCTAGCCCACACGGTGGCACGTTCGCGGCGCGGATTTGGAGTGTCGATATTACTGAAGATCAAAATGTCTTGCCCCGCGACGGGCAGTCGTACCAAACCGCCCATGCATCCATACGAACGGTGCTGGTGTCCGTCCGGCAGGACCTCGGCAATCCGCCAGTCTTGCCACGTTTGGCCTCCATCTTGACTGATCGCCGATCGTCGACGGGTGTTTTGCGGTCGCTCTTGCCAATGCACCCGTGAATTGTAGTAAATGGTACCGTCGGACAACTCCGCCAGAGTCGCTTCGCCGGTGCCGTTTTCAGGAAAGGGCTCGCTGGTCTGCCAAGTATTTCCGCCATCGTCGCTGTACATCGCATTGGTGTAATGCTCCGGCCATTTGCTGCGATCGTTTTTGCCTGCGTAATACCGCGTCGGTCGAAGCAGCCGCCCAGCATACTGGCCATGTCGCAGCGTGATGCCATGTTCATTCATATGCATCGAAGGATGGTTGCCACGACTATCGGGTTTAATGACGGTTCCCTCATCGGCATGCCACGTTTTCCCATGATCGGAACTGCGAAAAAGTGTCAGCTCCGCGGGTGGATGGTTCGCTTCCACAAACGCCAGTACGTCGCCCGTCGTTTCATCCACCGTCGTGCCACCACCTTGAAACCCAGACGGAGCAATCACAATCTCGTCGCCCCATGTCTGGCCACCATCCTCACTGCGTCGAGCGCGAATGCGCTTGTTGCCCCAAGTCGCCAGCACCGTTCCATCGGTCGCCACGGTAATGTTTGGAAATCGCTCGTCGCTGAAAAGTCTTTGCAGATCGATCTGCGGCTCGCCCAAAAACGGCGCGACAGGTCCTTCCCAATCACGTTTCGAACTCAGTACGTTTGCGGTTCCGGCGGTCAACCAAGCTAGATTGAATTGGTAGTGCAGGCGACTGCTGATCAAGTGAATGATGCCATCGGGAGTCTGCGTGGCTGCGAGATATCCAGCGTGTTCGGCGCGCGTTGCCGAAGCGGTAAAGCTCCCTGTCCAAGCCCCGCCATCCAACGTGCCCGATCCCGGCGTCAGCAGTTTCCTCACCGGCCAGGTTTCTCCTTCGTCAAATGAGACGGCCGCATACATGCCGTGTCCAGTGATCGTGTGGCCTTCCTGATCGACAAACGTCATCCCATTCGCTTCGGGCTGTTTGTTTTTGCCGGAAGTGAACGAAACCAGCAGCAGGGGATCGACGGCATTAACCTTGTTGCTGTGCAGTCGCTTCAACACCAGTCGCTGCCCACCGCCGATGGGCGGAAACGGGCTGGCGCGGTAGGTCCAGGTTTTGCCCTGGTCGCTGGAGAGACTCATCGGCATTTTGCCATCGATCGAGTCGCCGCGACCGAGTGCCATCAGGCGTCCATCGGACAGTTCAATCACCTTCGCGTGAATGCCCGCGATCGTGCCGTAGCCCGTGCCACCCTCGGTGAATCGAGGCTGCGGTTGCCCCGCCCCTGGATCGCTCCAGGTTTTGCCTTTGTCATGACTGATATGAAGCGCGGTGCCACCGTTGCCACCGGGCACCGCATCACAGTTTTGGATCAGAGTGCCGTCGCGGGTAAGCAACGTGCCGGAGATCACTTGATGGCGGCCGATGAAACGCGGATCGATCGCCTGCGGTGGCGTCCAGGTAACGCCGTTGTCTTGACTGCTGCGCATCAGCAAAGCCAGCTTGGCCCAACCCTTTCCGCCATCGGGTGCCATGCCGTTGAAATGCCAGATTGTGCCTGCTCCGTCGTGAAAGATACTCGAGCCGTGCATGTTGCGATTAGGCGCTTTGAAAAACTCGCTGGAAGGCTGCCAGTTTTTCTGTCCCGCAACCCGTCGACTTGCCAGCACGGTCAGCTCGGTACCGGTTTCCCCTTTGGTCGAATACCAAATCGCCAGCAGGTCTCCGTTGGGACACCAAGTGATCGAAGGCTGATGATTGTGATTGTAAAACGGCTCGTCCTGGTCCGACGGCGACAACACGAAAGGGGCTGGCTTGGCGAAGTACGGCTTGTTGCTATCGGGCTCCGCCCAACGCTGCGGCTCCTGCGAAACGTCGCGTGCCCAACGGGGAGCCTGTTGCGCGGGGACCGGAATCATTTCAGTTACCCGTCCCTCGGACTCGGTAACCACAAAATGTCGATAGGTTAACGGCTTGTTATCTTCAGCAAATAAGTTCGGACCGCTCACGAAGACGGCCATTACTAACGGAAGAAGTGAACGCTTCATGACGGGCCTCTGCAAGGAGGGGAAGGGAGGAAGCAGGCGAGCGGAAGGCGGGGAATTGGCCAATGATGGTAATTTGTTTCTCACCGGCTTGCTGAAGGAAGCCAGATGCCGATCAACAAACGTATCAGCATAACCCAAATGAGCAGCCCTCGGTCGTTCGTCCGTAGTGGGTCTATCGGTGCCGAAATCCGATCGCTGAAAGGTCGACGGATTATAGCCATCGCCGCTGGAATCGTTTCGAAGTCCACCGACTGCTGTTATGCTGGTAGTTTTTCCGAAACGCGAAGTGGGATGCTTCCGATGTTTTCTCGTTTTTCGATGTTCGTCTTGCCGTTCTCGTTAGCTTGCCTGCTGACTACGCAGTCCGCACCAGGGCAATCCGACCAGGCCACGCGATACAGTCGCGACATCCAACCGCTACTGGCGAAACACTGCATCGTGTGCCACGGACCGGATGAGGCGGAAGCTGGTTTGTTGTTGGTCGATGCGAAACGTGCAACCGTCGAACTCAATTCGGGCGAGCGAGCGATTGTTCCCCACCAGCCCGACGCCAGCGAATTGCTGCGGCGAGTCACGACGACGGATGACTCACTGCGGATGCCGCCCGAAGGCGAACGACTTTCGGCACAAGAGATTGCACACCTCCGGGCTTGGATCGAGGATGGTGCCGCTTTCGAAACGCACTGGGCGTATCAAGCCGTAACCGAGCCGAAGCTGCCTTCGCTGGAGCAGAACGCGTGGGGTCATCATCCAATCGACCTCTTCGTCCTCGCTAAACTGCAACAGGCTGGAATCCAACCATCGCCGCCCGCTGATCGTGCGACTCTGATCAAGCGGTTGTCGTACGACTTGATCGGCTTGCCTCCCTCGCCACAGCAAGTCGATGCGTTTGTTGCCGACCGAGCGAGTGACGCTTACGAAAACCTCGTCGATCGCTTGCTCGCCTCCGAGGCTTTTGGAGAACGCTGGGGTCGGCATTGGCTGGACAAGGCGCGCTACGCCGATTCGGATGGGTATGAAAAGGACAGACCGCGTCCCAATGCGTGGCGTTATCGCGACTGGGTGATCAATGCGATCAACGACGATCTGCCTTACGACCAGTTTACGATCGAACAACTCGCCGGGGACCTGCTGCCGGAACCCTCCGCCGAACAAAAACTAGCCACTGCGTTTCACCGCCAAACTTTGACGAATACCGAAGGGGGTGTCGACAAGGAGGAGTTCCGTGTCGAAGCGACCTTCGATCGTACCGAAGCGACCGGTGCGATTTGGATGGGGCTGACGATGACGTGCGCCCGCTGCCATACGCACAAGTACGACCAGATCACGCAGCGCGAGTACTACCAAATGTTCGCATTTTTCAACAACGCCAATGAAACCAACATAGACATCGCGCGTAGTGCCGAAGCGATGCAGCGATACCAGGACGAGAAAGCAAAACACGAGCATCAAGTCGCGCAGCTAGAAAAACAGCTCGCCGAAGCCACCGCAAAACTCCAACCGCAGATCGAGCGTTGGACCCGCGAGATGTCTACAGCGCTGGCCACGACGGATGAGAACCCAATCGCGTTTGAAACCGCAACCCCGCTCGTCGCGAAAGCAAACAGCAAAGCCAAACTGACCGCCCAGGATGACGGCTCGGTGCTGGTGACCGGTCCGGTCACCGACCAAGACGAATATACGCTTGACTTCGAATTACCATCGCAACCCCTGACCGGCATCCGCTTGGAAACACTCGTCGATGACTCGTTGCCCAACAAAGGTCCGGGGCGAACGCCTCACGGTAATTTTGTGATCAGCCGCATCCGTTTACTTGCCAGCCCCGACCGGGAGTTCCGAGAACCGGTGGAAGTGACTTTAGCAGCCGCCGAGGCCGATTTTTCCCAGCAGAGTTTTCCGCCCGAAGGCGCCCTCTCGGATGACGCCAAAACGGGTTGGGCGATCTCGCCACAGATGAGCAAGCCACACCACTGGACCGGCTTCACAACGCTGCCCCTCGAAGCAAAAGAACATCATTTCCTGCGCGTCGTGATCGAACAAACCTATGGGGGAGATCACACGCTGGGCCGCTTTCGCTTGGCCACGATGACTGGGTTTGACCCGCTGGCTGCATTACCGAAACAGGTCGCCAAGGCCCTGCGGGTCGACCCGGAGAAACGCTCTGCGGAACAACAAGCGGCAATTGCCAAACACGTTGCGAGCTTCGATCCGGAAACCTCTGGGCTGATCGAGCGACTCGCCAAACAAAAGGCGCAGGCACCGAGCCGTCCCGTCATGTCGGTGCGCGTGATGGGTGCGGCCAATCGCGCGACCAAAATACTGCATCGCGGCGATTTCCTCCAACCTGCCGACGAGGTCCAAAGCGAAGCGTTGGAAGTGATTTCTCGGACCCATCCGCTGCATTCACGCGACGCCGACCAACCAGCCGATCGGCTTGACTTGGCACGCTGGCTGGTCGACCCGCAGCATCCATTGACCAGTCGCGTGACGGTCAATCACGCCTGGGCGCATCTCTTTGGCCGCGGCATTGTTCCGACGGTCAATGACTTTGGCGTTCGTGGAGAGCAACCGACGCACCCGCAGTTGCTCGATTGGCTGGCGTGGCGGTTCTCCCACGACATGGCCTGGAGCCGCAAGACATTGATCAAGACGATCGTCATGAGCGCGACCTATCAGCAAGCCTCGGCACATCGCGACGAGTTAGTCGAACACGACCCGACCAATCGGCTATTTGCCAGACAGAACCGACTGCGGGTTTCCGCGGAAGTAATCCGTGATCTTCATTTGGACGTCAGCGGATTGCTGAGCCAAAAGATCGGGGGGCCGAGCGTGTTCCCACCTTTGCCGCCCGGCGTTGCGGAACTCAGCTATGCCAACAACTTCAAGTGGAACACCAGCAACGGCGAAGATGCCTATCGTCGCGGGATGTATACGTTCTTCAAACGCACTTCGCCCCACCCGACACTGATCAGCTTTGATTGCCCGGACTCCAATACATCGCTATTGCAACGGGAGTCGAGCAACACGCCGCTGCAAGCGCTGGTCACGCTGAACAACGGCGTCTTTACCGAAGCGGCACAAGCGATGGCGCGACGCGTCCTAAGCGAAGGCGGCACCGAGGATCGCCAGCGTTTGCGGTACGCGCTGCGGCTGTGTATCGCGCGACCACCCAATGAATTGGAACTCGAACGCTTCGAGCAACTGCTGAGCGACGCACGGCAGTACTACGAAGGACATCCCGAAAATGCCCAGCAACTTGCCTCCCGTCATCGTTGGGAAGAAGCCACGCCGGCAGAGAACGCGGCGTGGATCGCGACGCTGCGAATGGTACTGAATCTCGACGAGTTTATTGTGCGGGATTAACGCGATCGCTTATCAATGAAGAGGTTCGCCGATCCACGCGAACACCAAGTCGCGGCAAAACCGTTCCCACGATTCCCGTTTTAGAAGACCGCTCCACACCGACATTTTCGGCCTTTGATTTACCAGGACTCGCTTCCATGACACCGCTTCAACGCAACGCCCTTCAGCAACATGCCGTGCGAACTCGCCGCGAGTTCCTCACGACCACCGCGAGTGGCTTGGGCATGGCAGCCCTCGGATCGATGCTGACCCAAGACGGTCTACTGCACGCTGCAGACCAAGCCTCCGCAAGTGCTGGCACGAATCCGTTGGCCGCCAAGCCGGCCCATTTTGATGGCCCTGCCAAGGCTTGCATTTTTATCTTTATGGCGGGTGCCCCATCCCACATCGACCTGTTCGATGACAAGCCGGTTTTGAAAGAGCGACACGGACAACCGCTGCCCGATTCGATGCTCGAAAAAGTACGGTTTGCATTTATCAAGAAAGACAAAGCCCTGTTGCAAGGTTCGCCTTACACGTTTCAGAAGCACGGTCAATCGGGGATGGAGCTGAGCGAATTGTTGCCGCACCTGGGGAGCGTTGCCGACGATCTATTGCTTGTGAAGTCACTGCATACCGAACAGTTCAATCACCACCCCGGCCAGTTGATGATGCAGTGTGGACGGGGCACGTTTGGCTTGCCCACGATGGGTTCCTGGCTGACCTATGGCCTGGGCAGCGAATCGCAGAACCTTCCCGGTTATGTGGTCTTGACCAGCGGCCGCGGATCGTCGGGAGGGGCCACGCTTTGGCAATCAGGATTCCTACCCTCGACCTATGCCGGCGTCCCGTTTCGCAATCAAGGCGAACCGGTACTGAACCTAGCCAATCCACCGGGGTTGCCGCCGGAGTTGCAGCGGCAAAGTCTGGATGTTCTGCGAGCCGCCAACGAGCAACGCTACGCGGAAGTGAACGATCCGGAGATTGCCGCACGCATCGCTTCGTACGAATTGGCTTACCGGATGCAAACGGCCGCGCCGGAGCTGATCGATTTGGGCCGCGAATCCCAGCACACGCTGGACGCCTACGGTTTGAATCGCGAGGAACCCAAAGATTTTTCGGGACGCGGCAAGCAAGGCGACACCTACCAGAGCTTTGCCAAAAACTGCTTGCTCGCCAGACGCATGGTCGAACGCGGAGTGCGGTTCATCAACATCGTTTATGCATCGTGGGACCACCACAGTAATATTCCCAAGGAGTTACCATACAACTCTGGATGTGTCGATCAGCCCATCGCGGCGCTGATCCGCGACCTCAAGGAACGCGGCCTGCTCGACTCGACGATGGTGGTGTGGGGCACCGAATTCGGGCGGACGCCGCTAGGCGAGAATCGCAGCGGTAAACGCGAGGTCGGCACCGGGCGTGATCACCATCCCTATTCCTTCAGCATGTTGATGGCCGGCGGTGGATTGAAGGGGGGCATGACCTATGGGGCGACCGATGAAATTGGCTGGCACGTGACCGAAAATCCGGTACACATCAACGACTTGCACGCCACAATGCTCCATCAATTTGGGCTGGACCATTTAAAGCTCACCCATCGTTTCCAAGGCCGTGACTTCCGCCTTACCGACGTCGGTGGCAAAGTGATCCACGACTGGATCGCCTAACCAAGAACTTGGTTGGGACCAACATTCGCCGCAGCTTTCCGGCCGCCCAATGCCCGCTAACCACCGTTCGATCGACGCCATGGAACTCCGCATCCACGGGATGGATTGTGCCGAAGAAGTTGCTGCACTGAAGCGTGAATTGATCCCCTTGGTGGGCGATGAACAACGACTCCGTTTCGATTTGGTGCGAGGTAAGCTGAGCATCGAACTCGATGATTCACGCCCGAGCGACACAGAATTATTCGCGGCAATCAAACGAGCGGGACTATCGGCGGAACTTTGGCAAACACAGCGATCCAACGATCGGCAGACTCCCTTCTGGCGGCGTTATCATCGCGAGTGGTTGACCGGCCTCAGCGGCCTAATGACGGTGGTCGGTTTGAGCCTTCAACTGGCTTCGTCAACCGGAACGACGCTCCGCCTAGTGGCGATCGGCTGCTACCTGCTTGCCATCGCGGCCGGCTTTTATTTGGTCATCCCCAAAGCTTTCCGTGCAGTCCTCGCACTGCGTCCCGACATGAACCTTTTGATGTCGATCGCCGTTTTAGGAGCGATTTTCATCGGGGAATGGTTCGAAGCTGCCACGGTGGCTTGCTTGTTTTCCTTTTCCCTCTTGCTGGAATCCTGGAGCATCGGCCGAGCTCGCCGGGCGATCGCCGCGCTGATGGAATGGTCGCCTCCGATGGCCCATTTGCAAACCGAGTCCGGCGCGCCGCAAGATGTCTCGCCGCAAGACGTCACTATCGGGGCGACGCTGCTGGTGCGACCTGGTGAGAAGGTACCGCTCGACGGAACGATTGTTCAGGGAGCCAGCAGCCTTGATGAATCACCGATCACCGGCGAAAGCGTACCGGTGGAAAAGGAAGTGGGCGACGAAGTCTTCGCCGGCACGATCAATGGCGATGGATTATTACATATCCAAACCACCAAGGCCGCCGACGACACAACGCTGGCGCGGATCATCAAAATGGTGGGCGAAGCCCAGTCGAAGCGTGCTCCCTCGGAGCGTTGGGTGGAGCGGTTCGCGGCCGTCTATACGCCCGCGGTGATGATCGCCGCATTGGTGGTGTTTCTGCTGCCGCCGCTATTGCTGGGTGGCCAATGGATCGAGTGGCTGTACCGCGCATTGGTCTTGCTGGTGATCGCCTGCCCTTGCGCTCTGGTGATTTCCACGCCCGTCAGCGTCGTTGCTGGGCTGGCCGCCGCGGCACGCAACGGTGTGTTGATCAAAGGAGGCGTCTTCATCGAACTGCCCGCGCGGCTCCGAGCGCTGGCGATGGACAAGACGGGCACACTAACCGTCGGGACTCCGGCAGTCTTGGAGGTCGTGCCACTGGCGGGCTACCATCCGGACGAATTGTTGACGATCGCCGGTGCCTTGGAAGCCAACAGCAACCACCCGATTGCACGTGCTATCGTCGACGAGCTGCAGCAACGCGACTTACCCCTGACCCACGCCGAAGCGCTTGAAAATGTGCCGGGCAAAGGTGCCTTTGGAAAACGGAACGGCCGACTCTATTGGCTCGGTTCGTATCGGTACTTGGCCGAACGTCAACTTGAGACTCCCGACATCCGCGAACAATGGGAAGCCAAACGTGGAGCCGGGCAGACAGTTGTGTTCATTGGCGATGCGGAGCGTGTCTGCGGTTTCGTGATGCTGGCCGATACGATTCGAGCCGAAGCAAGAGACGTTATCCGAGCATTGCACCAAGCGGGGCTCGAGCACATTGTGATGCTGACCGGCGACCATGCCGAAACGGCTGCGGCGATTGCCGCCGAAGCCGGTGTTGACGAAATTAAAGCCGACCTATTGCCGGAAGACAAAGTTCAAGCTGTCGAAGCCCTGGTAGCCGCGTACGAATATGTGGCGATGTTGGGTGACGGCGTCAATGACGCACCTGCGATGGCTCGGTCTTCGCTGGGCATTGCCATGGGCGCGGCTGGCAGCGACGCCGCCATTGAAACCGCGGACATTGCGTTGATGGCGGACGACCTTTCCAAGTTACCTTGGCTGCTTCAGCACTCACGTCGGACGTTGCGGGTGATCCGTCAGAACATCGCTTTCGCACTTGGCGTCAAAACCCTGTTCGTGCTTCTGACATTGGTTGGCTATGCATCCCTGTGGGCAGCGATCGCCGCCGACATGGGCGCATCGCTGCTGGTCATTTTCAACGGCCTGCGGCTGCTTCGCCGCTAGCCGATGAATTGCATCTTCCAGCTCCCGCCAAAAGTTAATGCTCGAATTGCTCCACATCAAAGGGCTCGTCATCGACCTGCTTCGGTTCGAACCAGCGGTAAATCGTGGGTAGCACCAGCAAGGTCAACACCGTCGATGTGATCAAACCACCAATCACGACCGTCGCTAAGGGGCGCTGTACCTCAGCGCCCGAACTGCTCGATACTGCCATTGGGACAAATCCCAACGCGCCGCAAGACGCGGTCATCAAGACGGGGCGCAGCCGATCCATGGCACCATTGACCACCGCATCCCGCTGATTGTCACCTCCTTGCCGCAGGTGCCGGATGTGTTCAATCAGCACCACGCCGTTCATGACCGCGATTCCAAACAAGGCGATGAATCCGACCCCGGCGGAAATCGAAAATGGCATCTCTCGAATCCACAGTGCCAGTACTCCGCCGGTCGCTGCAATCGGCACGTTCAAATAGATTAACATCGCCAGCTTGGTGGAATGAAAGGTCATGTACAGCAACGCAAAAATCAGGAACAGGGCCACCGGCACCGCAATGGCAAGACGCTTGCTTGCTTGCTGCAGATTCTCGAATTGCCCACCCCAGCGGAGCATATAACCGCTCGGCAAGGTCACCTCGCGATCGACCACCCGCTGGGCTTCGGCGACGAAACCCGCCAAATCGCGACCGCGGACATTACACTGCACCAATAACCGTCGCCGCACCGCGTCACGACTGATTTCAACCGGTCCATCCTCCATCACGATGTCGGCTAACTGCGAGAGCGGGATTGGTTTTCCGTTGGGGTCATCGATCTTCAGACTCGACAATCGTTCCGCCGTTTCTCGCCACTCAGGATGCAGCCGCACCTGTAGCGGAAACCGGCGCTGACCCTCAAAAACCTGCCCCACCGACAGGCCACCGACGGTGCTGATCGCATCCAGGACTTCACTCGCGTTGATACCGTAGCGCGCCAGATCGCCGCGACGCACCTTGATCCTCATATAGGACAACCCAGCGATTTGTTGGGCCTGGACGTCAGCGGCTCCTGGAACTTGATGGAGCGCCTTGACGATTTCATCCCCCTTAATCTTCAACGTCTCCAGATCGTCGCCGTACAGACTTAACCCAATGTCGGAGCGCACACCGGCTACCAATTCCTGCACGCGCAGTTCGATGGGCTGCGTAAAACTGAACGCGTTGCCTGGAACGTCTCGTTCCAAGGCTGCCTGCATCGCCTCGACCAAAGCCGCCTTCGTCTGCGTGGGAGGCCAATCCGAGACCGGCATTAATCGCACAAAAATGTCCGTTTGGTAGACACCCATGGGATCGTTTGCAATTTCCGGTCGTCCTGTTTTGGAAACAACGGTCTCCACTTGCGAAAACTCCAGCAAACAACGCTCCATCGCTTTCGTCATCTCGATGGATGTTTCCAATGAGACGCTCGGCAAACGGGTCGCTTGAATGGCGATGTCGCCTTCGTCCAGTTTGGGCACAAACTCCACGCCAAAACCGATTGCTAGTAGCACACTTACGGCGAACGCAGCCAGCGAACCGCTGAACATCCAAACCGGACGTCGCATCGAAAACTGCAGCATTGGCTGATAAGCCTGTTTGACCCATCGAACCAAAAAGGTTTCGCGTTCTTGGATCCGTCGTGCCAGAAAGAGGGACGCCATGACCGGCATCACCGTGACCGACAATACCAACGCTGCGGACAACGCCGTCATAAAAGTAAAAGCCATCGGGCGAAACATCTTGCCTTCCATTCCCTGCAGGCTGAGGATTGGCAAAAAGACGATGATCACGATGATGCCCGCGAACAAGATCGGTTTGGCCACTTCTTTTGCAGACTCGCGAAAGACCCCCTCCGGTACATGGTCCCCACCGAACTTCTGTCGATGACGCGACGCACGCCGGACGCAATTCTCGATCATCACCACCGCGCCATCGACGATCACTCCAAAGTCCACCGCTCCAAGGCTCATCAGATTCGCCGAAACTCCGGCGTAACGCATGGCGATCAGAGCACACATGGCTGACAAAGGGATGGCCGCCGCCACGATCAACCCGGCACGGACATCGCCTAGCAATAGAAACAGCATGATGATGACCAACAGCACTCCCACGCCGATGTTTTCCGCAACGGTGTGAATGGTCTTGTTAACCAATTCGGTGCGATCGTAAAAAGTGTCGATGACGACCCCTTCCGGCAACGTCTTTTGGATCTCGGCGATTTTGCTTTTGACATCTTCGACCACCTGTCGAGAGTTGCCTCCCATCAACATCATCACCATTCCGATCACCGCTTCGCGATCCCCATCACGCGTCACCGCCCCCTGACGTAGCATCGGTGCAAAGCGGACATCCGCAATGTCGGCGATTCGAATGGGCGTACCATTGCGACTGTCCAGCACGATCATCCGGATATCGTCCAGGGAACTGACCAGTCCCTCACCGCGGACAAGCCTCTGTTCCGCACCATGGGCGATATAGCCCCCTCCGGCATTGGCGTTGTTGTCTTCCAATGCTTCGAATACTTGGCTGAGCGAGATGCTGTAATTCTGAAGCTTATTCGGATCGACCTGCACCTCGTACGTTTTCAATTCTCCACCAAACGTGTTGACCTCGATCACACCGGGAACGCTACGAAGCTGGAACGCGATCTGCCAATCCAAAATCGTTCTTAATTCAGCGAGCGAATATTCGGTTCGCGATTCAGCATCCGGGTCAACGCGGACTTCAAACTGATAGATTTCGCTCATGCCCGTCGCGATCGGGCCCAATTCAGGGGTGCCCATGCCCGGCGGAATCGCTTCTCGCGCCTGCAACAAACGCTCATTGATCAGATTGCGAGCCCAGTAAATGTCAGTCCCTTCTTCGAATGCGACCGTGACGGCCGACAGGCCAAATCGACTGATCGAGCGGATCTCTGCGACACGAGGAATGCCGCTCATTGAATTTTCGATCGGAAACGTAATGAATTGCTCGACTTCAACCGGACCGAGTGCCGGAGAATTGGTGAGGATTTGCACTTGGACGTTGGTCAGATCGGGCACCGCGTCAAGCGGAATGGTGATCGCCGCAAAGGCTCCAGTTCCAAGAATGACAAGACACAACAGCATCACGATGAAGCGGTTATTCAGTGACCAATCAATGATGTGATTTACCATCTCTATTCCTCTCCCATCAGGTCGGCCAACATCCGCGACTTTAGCATGAAGCCGCCCTTGGTGACGACAGCCTGGTCGATTTGCACACCATCATGAATCACGACCGCCGACTCATTTGCCGCTCCAATCTGAATGTCATATCGCTTGAACGTCTCGCCCTGTTCATGAACGAACACAAATTTCTGCCCTTCATGTTCCTGAACCGCCGACAGAGGGACTTGGAGCACTTCGTCTTCGGTCGCTCCTGAAAAGGCGACCGTAACGAACATGCCGGGCTTCAGCAGATGCTCGGTGTTTTCGGCGATCGCTCGCATAGAAATCGTGCGAGTCGTCTCGTCCATGATGTCACCGGTATAAAACACGGTGGCTTCAAACTTGCGATCCGGCCAAGCTTCGTTTTCAAAAGTAACCTTACGATCCTCAAGCGAACCGAGCAACGAAACGTGCTCCTCGTAAATGTCCGCGTTCACCCATACGGTCGATAAATCGGCGATGCTCAACAGCATCACATCGGGTCGCACCTGTTCGCTCAACACCACGTCTTTTGTTAATACCGTTCCATCGAACGGAGCTCGAATGGCGTAGTGCGAGATGGTTTCTCCTTGATTCGCTGGATCGATCGCGATCAGTTCGTCGGTCTGGCAGCCTAAAATTCGCAGGCTCGTTTCGGCAACCGCAACCTGGGTCTCGGCCTCCCGAACGGCTTGTGAAGAGAGTAATGTCGAGGTTCTCAGTTCATACTCAATCTGTTCGATCCGCGATTGATAAGTCGCTTGATCGGCATTCCGATTAGCTTCGGCGGTCAGCAATTGTTTTCCTGAAACCGCCCCCGTTCCGGCGATTCCTTCTAAACGTGAGACGTCGGCGGCCGATTTCAGAAATTTGGAATACGCCGCTAGCACCTGTTCGCGATAAACCCCCATTGGTCGATTGCGAAACATGACCTCAATCTTTTCAATTGGCGTATCCTCACGCAGCGCTTTGATAAGCTCTCGCGCGTTTTCCGCGACTTCCGTTTGCAACTGATTTTTCGTTCGAGCCATTTCCAACTGGAGGCGTGCTTGATAAAGCTTCAGTTTGGATTCGCCAATTTCCCGGCTATGGATCACGGCCAATAGCTCTTCCGCCTTGACGGTTTTTCCCAAACTGACCGAAACGCTTTCGACGGCCCCTTCGACCATCGGATAGATGTGTGCGATACGATCTTGGTTTAGCGAAACCTTACCGGTCAGTCGAATCGTTTTGGAAAATTTTGCTGGCCGCAAAGGTTCGATTTCGATTCCCGAACTCGGCCACTGTGATTGCGGCAGTTCGACAAAATCGCTCGAAGCGGATTCCGTCGTTGCATTCGCAACCTCAACGATCGCGGCCGAATCGTCCTCGGTTTGTACGGTCGCGACAGTGGGAGAAGACCAGCGAACATACCAGTGCATGGCGAATGCACCAGCGACGGCCGCGATGGTGCTTACCAACAGCAACGGCCATCGGCCATGAAACCAGGAACTGTGAAGGGTGGTGCTAGGCACCGAACGGGAGACAGGGACTTCAGCGGGAATCATTGGAAGACTCTTGGCAGGAATGAAGAGCGGCGGAAAGCCACGCCAAACGGCGCATCACAAACGCGAGGGACGAGACGTTTTGGGCAGCCCCATTCGGACCAAGTCATCCAGTCAGCTCATCGCGAGCGTCTGAGAAACCGAGGTGCCGGCACTGGCAAAACGCCTAGCCAAGAGTGGCTAACAGCGCATGACCACCAAGAGAGTTGGTGCAGAAGTTCGGTCACTGTGCTGACCGACAAGCTTGGTTGTTCCCGCCAAACGCTTCGAGTTGCTCACACTGGCCGCGTGACCAAGCAAATCGATAGACGTTGTGTCGACGACGGGAATCTGGGGAGTGTAAGAATTGCTTTCGCAAATAGGCACGCAGGCTAACTGTGCGGTTGCATCTTCCGCACGCATACCGAAGCGATCACCCGCAGGCAAAATCCAGTGCAGATGCCAGTCATGCGGTGAGCAAGCGGCAGTCCAGTCGCAATGATGCGTATCGAGATGCCGTGATAACTGAGTCAACCCCGCAGTCGACGAATCGGCACTGGTGTGCACATGCCCAACCGGAATCGGTCCCGGCCACAAAATCACCACCAGCATCCATATCTGGAGCCGCGTTCGCGAAATCGGTGGAAGCAACGGTGGGCACATACGAGAAACGCGGTTGTCCGTTTTGCAGCTAGCAGCCAGGGAACAGCAGGTCGAAAACATAGTCCTACGTTAGGCAGCGACTATTCGGTTGTCAACGCACTAAGCAGGTTTGCAGGAATGATTCCGCGGAACTCTGCTTAGCCGTTTTGGCGATAGCCACGGTTAAATCCAGGAACCGCGGCTATCGCCAAGGCGGCTCATTTAACCGGATGACTCCTGCCTGCCTGCTTAACTACGATGCATCCCGCAAAGCGGCGTTGCCTGCGCCTTGGATCGCTCATTGCTTAGCTGCCTGTTCCAGCATGTTCATGTCGTTGGTGTCGTCTTGATCGCTACCGTCGGGCTCTATCCGTCGGTTCAGGCACAAGAGCCACCCGCGGCTGAAGCGGTGGAAACCGACATGCATGAATTCATGGAGTACGTTTTCCAACCTTCTTTCAAACGCCTTAAGCCCGCCATGGCGACTCAGCCGAACGATAATGCAACTTGGAAAACCATCAAATCCGATAGCCTCATCTTGGCGGAAGCTGGTAATTTGTTGCTCGACCGCCGGCCAAACAAGCAGACTGAGGATTGGGTCAAGCACAGCGTGCAGGTTCGAAACTTCGGTGGCCATCTGTACCGTGCTGCCAAGGCAAAGGATTACGTGGCGGCGCGTAAGCAGTACGCAACCATGATCACTCACTGCAATGCTTGCCACCAACAGTTCGCCGGTGGGGAACATATCCTGACGCCGTAATTTCAGACGCAAGCTGCATCGCACGACCGGCCTCGTCCGATTCCGCACAGAGACAGCCGTCCACTCACCAGCCGACGCGCCTGTACTCAGCGAAAACTCACAGCCGTCATAATCGTTAACGCCCCACCCCACCACGCGATTATCTGGTGCGGTTGTGAGGGCGTTGCGTTCAGTGAGGTTCGAAGCGGACCGATGGATAGAACGGAATGTTTTTTTTATCCGTGCAAGGATGCGTTATGAGAACCCAGGGACCGGCCGGTCGAAATGTGTATCGTCAGCGGCGACTGCTATTACTGGTCGGGCTGGGAATCGCCACAGGATGCCAGTCGCTTGACCCATCGCCCGCTTCCCCATCGCCCGTTTCCCATGTGATTCCTGCCAACGCGTCGACAAAGATCGCCTCACCCGATCAAGTCACTGCTGCAAAGCAGGTGCCGGCGCCGGGCCAGCCCGCCACGCAGGCAGTGGCAGCGGTATCGTATAATGATGCCTTGGCGTTACCTATCGTAGAGGTCGCTTCCTCAGGCATTCCGCAGACCACCGAATCGCTCGCAAGCAGCCCAGCGGTGCAGTCTGCCCCTGCGATGCCGCTAACGCCGATTCCTCAGCCGGTCGTCACGCCTGCGACGATGACCCTGGAGTCGATTGAGGCCATCGCGTTGGGATCGCATCCCGCGATCTCCGAGGCACGAGCCCGCGTGCAAGCGACACGCGGTCAATACCTGCAAGCCGGTTTGCCATTCAACCCGGTGATGCAGTATCAATCGGAAGAGATCGGCAACGACCAGGCTAGCGGCTTGCACTCGGTCACGGTCTCGCAGCAGATCGTGACGGCAAATAAGTTGGGGCTCGCCCAACAAGTCCAGGCTCAGGCTATCCAGCGACAACAAGCCGAACTGCGAATCGCCGAACTACAAGTGCTGACTCGCATCCGTGCGGCGTTTGCGCAAGCGATCGTAGCGCAGCGTCGGGCACAACTTGCCGATCAACTGGTCGAGTTAGCCGAGAAGTCTCTGCAGTCGGTGCAAGCGTTGCTCGATGCGGACGAAGTCTCCAAGATCGCGTTGCTGCAAGCCGACGTCGAAGCCGAACAGGCGCGGATCACTGCGGTAAACGCTGCCATTGAACTGCGGGCTAACCTGCGAACCTTAGCTGCCGCCGCGGGCATTCCCGATCAGCCGTTGGGGCCCCTTGCTGGCGAGCCCGCTGAGCATCTTGTCGATGCACCTTGGGAAACATTAGCCCAAGAGATTGCGGCGACGAGTCCCGAACTGGCAGCCGCCGGTTCGGAATTGGAAAGAGCCCGTTGGGCGCTCCGGCTCGCCTGCGCCCAAATCACACCCAATGTGACAGGCCAGATGGGAGTAGGGTACGACGCCGCTACCGATGACACCTTCGCCGTTGTCGGAATCAGCGTTCCGCTGCCGCTTCGCAATCGCAATCAAGGCAACATCCGCACCGCGCGAGCCAACATCGCCGCCGCGTCCGCCGCGATCGAACGCACGCAACTAAGTCTCGACGGACGACTGGCCGCTGCGGTGGCTCGTTACGAAACCGCACGCAATCGCTACGAACGTTTTCAAAACAGTGTGATTCCGAATGCCGAAGAGACGTTCGAGCTGTCTCGTAAAGCCTTTGAGGCAGGCGAGACCGATTTCTTGCAACTGCTGACTGCGCAGCGCACGCTGTTTACCACGCGGCTAAGCATCCTCGATGCCTTGGCCCAAGCCAACACCGCGATCGCTGAAATCGAAGGACTCCTGGTGACGTTGCCTAATTGAAGTCCACTGGCTGGATGACGGTTTTCATCGCCGGTCCTCGCTGACAGTGTTCACAATGTTTTGTTCTCGCAGGAAATCGAACCCATGCCACGCCATGTCTATGCCATCGCGACCATGGATACTAAAGGCGACGAATTGGCGTTCGTGGCCAACTGCTTGCGAGTGGTTGGTGTTCAGGTTCTAACGGTGGATGTGAGCACCAGCGGTCAAGGCAGCGCTGCCGCCGATGTGACGCGTGAAGAGCTGTTCGGCGAAGCTTGGAATGCAGGCGAAGGTGATCGCGGCACAGC
>Ga0209947_1000563_pt1 | contig 23087 bp, 18 predicted proteins | sample SalPonR2_B_D2_MG_FD_185706 | JGI IMG/M metagenome (GOLD analysis project Ga0209947, IMG submission 185706) | Salt pond soil microbial communities from South San Francisco under conditions of wetland restoration - Salt Pond MetaG R2_B_D2_MG... ...
TTTTTATATTTGCGCTCCGCTTCTACGGCGTGGTAGCTCAGTTGGTTAGAGCGCAGCATTCATAATGCTGAGGTCGGGAGTTCGAGCCTCCCCCACGCTACTTTTTATTTTCAGCTCTTTTTATTAGGACTTTGTTTCATCAGATAGATTAGACAAATACAAGACGGTAAATACCACATATATACCTACGCCCAGAGAACTTTGCCAGGTCGCCTCGACTAAAAAAGAAAGTAAAAGTATACTCTGCACCTGTAAATGACCTATCTTTCGTCTGCCTTCTTTAAACCCCAGCGGTTGAATAACAATGGCTATGCAAAGCAAAAAGCCGAGCAAACCATATGCGGCCAACCAATATAAGTATTGATTGTGAGGCAAAATGTTTTTTCCAGATTTTGGGTATCGATCTTCAAAGGCTAAATTGACTTCTTCTCTTATATCGCCAGCTCCTGCTCCTAAATAGGGGTGTTCAAGAAAAATTTGCCCCCCTACAGCCAAACTTCTCCACCGAGTAGCATCACTAGAGAACCATCCCTGCCCGGCTTCAAGCTGCTGCCAGTCATTTAGCGTGTAATTTATTTTTTCATTGACCGTCGGAAAAAAAGCATACGATAAGGCAAATAAAAAGATACTGCTCACAATCAAAGCAAAGACCTCTTTTCGATTTCCCAACCTGTAGCCTAAATGGAAAACCAAAATTCCGAGCCCCGCGGCCAATGCCACCCACCCCGTTCGAACGGACAAATAGACGGTGAACATAGAAAGGCTTAAAAATAAAATAAAGAAAATACTGCGGACAACGCTTGAGGAAAACAGTGGCGACTTAAAATAGGAGAGATTAAAGGCTGTCAAACTACTTATCGCTATAAGTAAACCGTATCTGACGTGACTAACAGGTGTCGGTAAAGATTTCCCTTGATTGAGATGATAATCAGTGGAAAAAAAGAAAACCTTAAACAGTATGTATATGGCAGATAATGCAGCACAAAAAACCAAGATACTTAACAGAAAATCAAAATCCTTTTGTTTTAAGGGCGGCAGGTGGAGAAAGGCAAGAGGGAGACCAAAAAAAGGCAAGGCCAACCGGAGACGGGATAGGCCAAATTCACTCCAATCACTCCAAAATAAAGACAATCCGACCAGTAAAAAGAACAGCGGAAAAGCAGCAAGTGCCTGTTGAGCTGGCCTCGACCCTGAAAAACGATGCCAAAACCGAAACCGCCAACGCTTGTCATCCGTTACCTCAAAAAAAGAAAGGGCTATCCAGCCAAACATCCCTATTGACAAGATGAAACGGGAATAAAATAATGAACTAATGACCACCACACCAAAAAAAAGGACCCAGTTCTTATGACTCGACCAATTCCGAAATGCCATTTGTTGACTTTCCATAATAGATTTTACAAAAGAAATACGAATATCGTACCTTTATCTCACATTTAATAAAATGAGAATCATATGAGTCAAACGGCTTTTGAAAAAGCAGAGTCTCTTAGACGCGAAATCGCCGCTCAGAACCCTACGTCCGCAGACGAATTGGAAGCATTTCGCATAGCATTTTTAGGCTCAAAAAACCGTATCAAACCGCTTTTTGGCTTGATCCGGGATATTCCAAATGAGCAGAAAAAAGGCTTTGGTCAATTGCTGAATGAAATAAAAACAGAAGCAGAGGCCAAGTACCAAAGTATTGAGGCTGAACTAACTCAAAAGGAAGAGGCAAGCGAAGCTAAAAAAATAGACCTGACAGCTCCTGGATATCCTTACGAACTGGGCAGTCGACACCCTATTTCCCTGGCGTTGAATCGAATTATTGACATTTTTAGTCGTATCGGATTTGAGGTGGTCGAGGATCGGGAAATTGAAGATCAATGGCACAATTTCACGGCTCTCAATACGCCTGAGGATCATCCCGCACGAGATATGCAGGATACCTTTTATCTCCAGGGTAGTAAAGAGTACGTATTGCGCACGCACACCTCCTCCGTTCAGGCCCGCCGAATGAAAAATCACGAACCTCCGATCCGTATGATTGCCCCCGGACGAGTATATCGAAATGAAACGGTCTCGGCTCGAAGTCATTGTCAGTTCCATCAAGTAGAAGGCCTGTATGTCGACAAAAATGTCAGCATGGCAGATATGAAGCAAACGCTGCTGTATTTTGCACGCGCCATGTATGGACCCGATACCCGGATACGCCTTCGACCTTCTTACTTTCCCTTTACCGAACCGAGTGCCGAAATGGATGTCTATTGGGGATTGGAAAATGAAGATGATGAGAGAATGACCAAAGGGACAGGGTGGCTCGAAGTATTGGGATGCGGAATGGTCGATCCCAACGTCCTTGAAATGTGTGGCATTGACCCGAACGTTTACAGTGGGTTTGCTTTTGGAATGGGAATTGAACGTCAAGCCATGCGAGCCCATAAAATCAATGACATCCGACTCTTATTTGAAAATGATGTCCGATTTCTACGTCAATTCACTAGCGCTCTCTAAAAACAATCTATGAAGCCCAGCTTGCTCAAAGGAACCCGAGACTTCCTCCCCGGCGAAATGCTCCGACGGGAATATATTTTCAATACTATAAAAACTACATTTCAAACCTACGGCTTCCAACCTATAGAAACTCCTGCCTTAGAACGCTTGTCCACCTTAATGGGAAAATATGGAGAAGAGGGCGATCAGTTACTGTTTAAAGTCCTAAATAACGGTGACTTTTTATCCAAGGTTTCTGACGAAGCTTTGCAATCCAGAGATCTAACACACATTCTTTCCAAAATTTCAAAGCGAGGATTGCGTTACGACCTTACCGTTCCTTTGGCGCGGTATGTAGCCCAAAATCAAAATGAACTGGCTTTTCCCTTTAAACGGTATCAAATTCAGCCCGTATGGCGAGCCGACCGCCCTCAAAAAGGTAGATATCAAGAGTTTTATCAATGTGATGCTGATGTGGTTGGGTCGGGTAGCCTGACGTACGAAGTGGACTTTATCCACATTTACAGCCGCGTTTTTCGACAACTCAATCTTCCGGTCCAGATTAAAATGAATCACCGCGGGCTCTTATCAGCCCTTATTCAATCAGTGGGTCTTGGCTCCAAATTCGAAGCTGTGACCATTGCTATTGACAAATGGGACAAGGTCGGTCGCGAAGGAGTGAAAAAAGAATTACTAAACCTCAATGCAGACGAAAAGCAAGCCCTGGAGCTAATAAACGTTCTTGAGTCCGGCAACATTAATGAGTTAAAGCCTAAGTTAGAATCAGAAAAGGGAAAATCTGCGCTTCAAGAACTCGAATTTATATTTGATCAAATTGCCGGCACCCCTGCAGAAAAGGATCTGGTATTTAGTCCCGAATTAGCCCGTGGATTGAATTACTACACAGGATGCATTTTCGAAGTGGTCGCAAAAGAGGGAGACATGGGCTCCATTGGCGGCGGCGGGCGATATGCCGATTTGACGACAGTTTTCGGCATGAAAGACATGCCTGGAGTGGGCATCTCTTTTGGCGCAGAACGCATTTACGACCTTTTGGAAAGTTTGTCACTCTTTCCCGACCAAGTGGCCAGGCACCTGGATCTATTATTTTGCAGCTTTGATGATCAAAGTCTCCAACTGGCACGAAAGTATGCAGAAATACTCCGAGAACTGGGATTGCGAATTGATGTTTACCCGGAATCTGTCAAGTTGGGTAAACAATTAAAGTACGCCGATCAATTAGGAGCTCCTTTCGTTGCTGTTATTGGTGAAAATGAGCGAAATCAGCAGTCCATCACTCTCAAACATATGCCCAGTGGGGACCAAGTATTAGTCCCCTTTGCGAAACTGGAAACAGATGTTAAAAATGGGGCTCTACTGAAAAATCAGTTTCCTGAAAAATAGCCCTGCAGTTCCTGATCGAGCGACTGTTGATGATTAAAAGGGAATGCGCGATGCTTTCTACGCTGAATTATATTTACAAAAGCCTGCTCATCAATGCCTATAGGTCCTATCGGAGATTTGGATTTCCAGGGCTTACTTGATTTATCCGCTGAATCAAATTGGACTTTTGGCCCTAAATTATCTATTAAAGCATGTGAATACTGCACCTCGCGTATTTCTGCTGGAGGTGTCAGACTGAGCTGCTCTTCCATGGCCATTAAGTGAATTAAATGTTCCAGGCACTCGTGTGCATCGGGCAAAATTAACCGAATCGGTTCCCCCTTACTGAGCGGTTCGTCCAATGAAACTCGATTCCACAGAGCCACACGGTAAGGGTTTAAACCCAAATCGACCGCTACTTCGCGGAGCGTTTTATGCCGACGTACGGGTATAAATAATTCTCGGTAAGGGCTGTAAGAGAACATAGGCAAAACCTGTGAATCTTTTACTTTTTCTGGTCGGTCCAAACCTATTTCTGAATTTTTACTCTCGTTATTCCACCATAAAGAAAGTAGCCGCTCTGGAATCCGTAAAAAATATTTCCCATTGCCGTCTCCTATGTGACTATGACGCCAGCCAGGGTTTAATTTACGTAACTTATCTAATTCAATATTGAGACGCGAGGCAGCATCAACTAAGGATGTTCGCTTATCCAGATAGATTTTGGTTGTCCACCAATCATCGGGAGAAATAATTTGGGATGCATCCCGTCCCTTGTAATGCGCTTCTACAAAAGTTTTAGCAGCAAGAAAACGAGGTACGTACTGGCGAGTCTCACGTGGTAAATACCGCAGAATGTCATTAAAGGAAGTAGACCCTGCACGCCGAATCGCTTTCCGGACGCGCCCGGGACCTGCATTATAGGCTGCCATTACAAGAGCCCAGTCCTCAAATTGTTCATACAAGTCACGAAAATAATAGATGGCAGCGTCTGTAGATCGCTCCGGATCTAGACGCTCATCTACCCAATAGTCAACAGACAACCCACAATATCTGGCCGTGGGTACCATCAATTGCCATAATCCGGTTGCGCCAACTCGAGATCGAGCATTAAATATAAGTCGGGATTCGACCAGTGTAATATACTTTAGACTCAAAGGCATACCCGCCTGATCTAACTTCTCCTCAATCATAGGAAAGTACTGCTGTAAACGGCTTTGCAAAGCTTTTACACGATCCGGAGAACTTCTATAGTACTGATCTACATACTTGTTGACCTGCTCCTCATATTCAGAGGACAACAAAGATTCTAAAGTAAGAACCTCTTCAGTACCAGTAGCAAAACTGGACTGTGGTTCAGACAAAAAGAGACTGGATGTCCCTAATAGCGTTATAAACGCCCATTTTTTCATAGATAGAAACCTTTAATGAAGGAATTGTAAAACTTAATTTAATAGATGCAAATATTATGCCATGTAATAATATATCCCTTTAAATCGCTCATTGTCCACCTCTTTGTCGAGTAGAACAGCTCGAAAACTGTATTGTTGTTTAAATGCCGACCGAGAGAACGACAGAAAACTGCCTTGTATTATACCTTACCGTGACAATGTTTATATTTTCGACCACTTCCACAAGGACAAGGATCATTCCGACCTACTTTCTTTTCTTCACGAACTACGGTCTCCACCTTCTGGGCACCGCCCCCGGCTTGAGCAGCAGCTCGTTTCCTAGCCATTTCTTCCGGGTCCTGAGCCTTATTTGCGGAAATACCACTCATATCGGTTTTCTGCTCTCGGGCTCCCTGAACCTGACGATTATCTTCAGGCAGTTTCAATTTGCCATTGAACAAATATGACGTCACTTCCTGATTCACCTTAAACACCAGATTCTCGAAAAGTGAGTACGCCTCCATCTTATAGATAACCAATGGATCTTTCTGCTCAAAAGAAGCCGATTGAACAGATTCTTTAAGTTCATCCATAGCACGCAAATGCTCTTTCCAGTTATCATCGATAAGAGACAAAGTCACTGTTTTCTCAATATCGCGCATGATGGTTTTCCCTTCCTGATCCACCGCGTCCTGAAGATGGGCCGAGATGGGCAGTTCCTTATACCCTGCAGAGACGAACGGGACCAAAATTCGCTTGTACTTGTGTCCCTCACGCTCATGAACATTTTGGATTACCGGCAATAAAATCTTTATTAAGGCTTCCTCCTTGCGTTGGTAGGTATCCATTACTTGCTGAAGCAACTCATCCATTAACTCTTCTTCACTAGTATTTAAAAAAGAGTCTTCCGTCATTTCTGGATCAAGTGAAAACACTTGCAAACACTCCATACGAAAGCCCTGAAAATCTTGAGCTGCCTTAAAGTCTTCCACCATGACCTCCACCATACTTGTAAACATGGTGTTTAGATCTACCCGAAGCCGCTCTCCGGATAAAGCATTACTTCGCTTTTTATAAATGGCCTCGCGCTGGATGTTCATGACATCATCATACTCCAGAAGCCTTTTACGGATACCAAAGTTATTTTCCTCTACCTTTTTTTGAGCCGTCTCAATAGATTTGGTTATGCGCTTATGTTGGATAACTTCACCTTCTTTATGCCCCATAAAGTCCATCACTTTAGCGATTCGACTAGAATTGAACATCCGCATCAAATCATCCTCAAGCGATACAAAAAATTGAGAAGAACCCGGATCGCCCTGTCGTCCGGCACGACCCCGCAACTGGCGGTCCACTCGACGAGAATCGTGACGTTCTGTACCAATTATAGCCAGGCCCCCGTTTTCTTTTACTCCGGGCGCCAGCTTAATATCTGTTCCCCGTCCAGCCATATTTGTAGCAATCGTAACTGCGCCCGGTTGTCCAGCTTCAGCTACGACATCGGCCTCCCTTTGATGCTGCTTCGCATTCAACACATTGTGCTTCACGCTTTTTATTTTTAACATCCGGCTCAACTTTTCAGATATATCTACACTTGTCGTACCCACTAAAACCGGACGTCCCTGGTCAGTCAACTGCCCAATCTCTTCAATGACGGCATTGTACTTCTCCCGAGCTGTTTTATAAACTAAGTCTTCTCTATCATCCCGCACGATGGGTTTATTCGTTGGAATAACCATCACGTCTAACTTATAAATTTCCCAAAACTCTCCGGCTTCCGTTTCTGCCGTACCGGTCATACCTGAAAGTTTGTGGTACATCCGGAAATAGTTTTGCAAGGTTACCGTGGCATAGGTCTGAGTAAGCTCTCCTACCTTTACATTTTCTTTCGCTTCCAATGCCTGGTGTAAGCCATCAGAATACCGGCGTCCTTCCATCATACGTCCCGTTTGCTCATCTACGATCTTTACCTGACCGTCCATAACCACATATTCCTGATCTTTTTCAAAAAGAGTATAAGCCTTGAGCAACTGCTGAGTGGAGTGCAATCGCTGAGATTTCTCCGTAAATTCAGCCATCAAGGTCTCCTTTTTCTCCTGTTGCTCCTTTTCCGACAGTTCCGTATCACTGCCAATCGCTTCCATCTCAGTGGTTATATCCGGCATGATAAAGAAGGAAGGGTCATTTTGGCCCCTCGCCATAAACTCAGCACCCTTTTCTGTTAAATCTACAATCCGATTTTTCTCATCAATGGTAAATAATAAAGGCTCATCGACAATATGCATATTCTTGGATTGCTCCTGCATGTAGAAGTTCTCTGCTTTTTGCAATTCCTGTTTCACCCCTTCCTGACTGAGAAACTTAATCAACGGTCTCGATTTGGGTAATGCCCGATAAGCTCGCAAAAGAGCCAGACCCATTTTTCCTTCATCGTACCCTAAAGCTCCTTCCTGAAATAACTTCTTAGCATCGGCGAGATATTCCAGTGCAATTTTTTTCTGTGCAGATATCAATGACTCCACTTTCGGCTTGAGCCCTTCGTATTCCTGAATATGATCGCCCTTGGGTATGGGGCCGGAAATAATGAGTGGAGTTCGCGCATCATCGATGAGAACAGAATCCACCTCATCAATCATACAAAAATGGTGCTTTCCTTGCACTCGCTCCTCCGTCGACCGAACCATATTATCGCGCAGGTAATCAAACCCAAACTCATTGTTTGTCCCATAGGTGACATCGCATTTATAGGCTTCTTTTCGCTCAGCTGAATGCGGTTTAAATTTGTCGATGCAATCTACGGTAAGATGAAGAAACTCTAAAATCGGCCCGATCCACTCTGCATCCCGCTGGGCGAGGTAGTTATTGACTGTAATGACGTGAACACCCTGTCGGGACAATCCATTAAGATAAGCAGGGAGAGTGGCTACCAATGTTTTACCTTCACCCGTGGCCATCTCTGCGATAACTCCCGTATGTAAAGCCAAACCACCGATGAGCTGAACATCATAATGAACCATGTCCCACACAATCTCCATTCCAGCGGCATCCCAGCGGTTCTTCCAAACCGCTTCATCCTTACTGATTTTTATGTACGTTTTCTTCCCCTTAGCAGCCAAATCCCGATCGTGATCTGTCGCCGTAACCCGGATTTCTTCATTCTCCTTAAATCGCCGGCAAGTCTCTTTAACCACAGCAAAAGCTTCCGCCTGAATCTCTTCCAAAACTTCCTCTAAATGATCATCTCGCTCCTCTATCAAGGCATCTATTTGCTCGAAGAGTTCTTCTTTTTCTAATATATCTGAAGACTCATCGGCCTGCTCCTGCAGACCTTCCAAGTCATTGTCAATATCAGATAAATAATCGGCAATCCGCTCCCGAAATTCAAGCGTCTTATTCCGCAATTCGTCGTTGGACAAAGCGGATAAGCCTTGGTAAATCTCGTTGATTTCGTCAACGATAGGCATAAAGCGCTTAACGTCTTTTTCCTGTTTCGTTCCGAAAATCTTTTTCAGTGATTTTGATATTGCGTCTAACATAAATTGAAAGCTTCCTTATATTTGTATGAAAAGGGGGTGCAAAGATAATATTTTGCCTCGGGAACCTTTAAATAATTGAGTCTTTATAAAAACGAAGTAATTCCTTTTATGTTTCATCCCCTGAAAGCTAATTTATATGTATCCACAGGCTTCCTTTTTGTTACTCATCTCAACCCTTCTTTCCGCTGGGATAATGAGCTGCCAGAAGCAAAACCAGAATCCACTTGCACACCATTATTTACCTCTGGAAGCTAAAAATGGGGGAATCGTTCATCAATTTGAGGGCACGGGATTTCAACAAGGCAAAGAATACTGGTATTACAATCTTCAGCAAACGGCCGATAGTACCCAACTCATTGTTACCGTCTACGACCAAGACCTGAATCAACAACAAGTCAGTGTCGAAAAACCCTTAGTTAATGGCTGGATCCAAAAACAACTATTACTCATTTTTCCCGATAGTAGCGGTGCCCGTTCTGAAAAAGCCATCATACATACGGGAAATAAGTTTGCCTTTGATTTAAAAGACTCCCTGGATGTTCTACATTACAGCCTGGAATGGACCGAAATGCTCGATCAGGAGAGGGTGACAAAGCGACTTTTTCGAAATAGCCGCTTTATGGGGTTTGATACTGTCGAGTTTATGGGCGAGATGCACCGAGCCGCCCACATTATGAGTCGGGACAAAATTGAGGATGACCGGGAAGGAACACTCACCCTCGATCTCAAAAGCGATGAATTTTATGTCAAAAACTGGGGGATGGTCAGAAAAAAGCAGTTCTACCTCAAAAACGGTAAAGAGATTCTGATGCGAGAAATACAATTGACCGATACCCTTCGAATGGCTGATCTGGAACAAATACTCAAAGACAAAAACTGATGCGAAAATCTATCATTTCTTTTCTCCTTCTCACAGTTTTAAGCAGTTTGGGTTCCTTATGGAGCCAGGTGCCCACACCCGACCTTTTTTGTGTGTCCAATCAAGGCGACGGAAGAGATACTCTCAGGTTTGAAATCCCACCCGTGGGTTGTGGAGATGCAGACAGCTTGCTTATTTTCCAAAGCGATATGCCGGATGGGCCATTTGTACAGCTTGAAACTATTGAAAATTTAAGCGCCACCGCGATCCGAATCCCTAATTCGGGCAACGACCTTAGATACTATTATATTCAGCTCGCCGCAGACTGCCCGGATACTTTCAGCTCACCCTCGGACACCCTGTCCAACGCCTTACCCCCACTCGTACCGATTGATTATGTCAGCGTGGAAAATGGGGAGACCTTCATCAGATGGTCTGATCCCTCACCACAGTTACCTAAAATCAAAAACTACATCATTTATCGCGTCGATGTCGGAACAGAACCTATAGACACCTTAGCTGCACCCAGTAATAGTTATGTCGACCCCAATTCAGCCGCCAACCTGCAATCCGAATTCTATTACCTGCAGACCCTCGATGGCTGTGGACTTAGTGGTTCATTGGGAAATCAACCTCATAACACCCTTTTTTTGGAAGACAGTATAGATCCCTGCGGACGACGAGCTATCATCGACTGGACACCCTATGAAGCCTGGGATAGCATCGCTTATTACGGCGTTTATGTTTCAGAAAATCAAGGTCCTGCTATTCGCTTGGATAGTCTACCCCCAGATACAAGAAGAGCGGTGATTCCCAATCTTGATGCTCAAATCGAATATACCTATTATGTTGAAGCCCATCACCCCGATTCAGCATTTCGCGCCCGGTCTAATGCGAGAGTCCGCACCCCTGATATCCGCCAGGGAATTCGAAGCCTTAACTTTTGGGCGGCAAATGTTCAAAATAACTCTATTGAATTTCAATGGGAATGGAATGCCGATGCGGAGTTAATCAATGCCCAAATCAAAAACCGATCTGAAACCCTGGATGGAATTGACCTTCAAAATCAAATTGATAACATTCAAGAAACCAATAGCTTAACACGACCCACCCCTCTAACTAACGAACGACCACTTTCGTTTTTTATCGAAACGCGGGACAGCTGTGACAGCCTCAGCCGTTCTGATACTATTTCCACCGCCTTCATCCAGGCTCGTGCGCTCCCCTCCTTCGAAAACGAAATAGAAATAACACGTCCTCGTGTCGGCTCTGAAGTGACTCTCACTTCATGCCGCCTTTTGCGCTATCGAAACAACCAGGTAGAAGCTAGTCTCTCAGTCGGTCCCAATCAGGACATCTATTCCGAGCCCTTCGATCCCTTCGAGCGACCCAACGACCAATTGTGCTATCAGCTCGAATGCCAGGCTCAGGTAGAAACCTTAAGCGGCGGAACACAAGATCTGCAAATCACATCCAATATTAGCTGTCCCAGTCGCGAAGTCCGCATCCAGGTCCCTAACGCCTTGCGGCCAAATGGTGAAAACCCCGAATTCAGACCACTGATCCTCTTTGAAAATGCGATTGTGGGTTATACGATGCAAATCTTTGACCGCTGGGGCCGTCTTCTATTTGAGACCAACGAACCACAGGAAGGTTGGCGAGGGCAGTCCAATGGGAATTTAGTTCCAGCAGGAGTCTATGTCTATCGCATTTTCATTGAACAGCGCCAGGGCACCCCCATCACAAAAAAAGGCAACGTAACCCTCATCCGTTAATGAAAAAGGATTACTATCATCAAATATTTGAACTCGTCTGCCAGATTCCCGAAGGCCGCGTGACCAACTATGGGGCTATCGCCGACGCCCTTGCGCTGGGTTCGGCTCGAACCGTCGGTTACGCCCTTTCTCAAAGCCATCAAATCGCTCCCCTGATACCTGCTCACCGAGTCGTCAATCGAAAAGGTGAGCTTTCCGGTCGGCACCACTTCAATCCCCCCGAACGCATGGCCCAACTCTTGGAAGCCGAAGGAGTACAGATAAAAAATCATACCGTCCAAGACTTCGATGCCCGCTTCTGGTCACCATTAGAGGGGAAAACAGATTAATTTTTCTGGGCGGTTCCGGCCCCAAAATTTGGGGCCGGCGCTATGGTCGGTGGGTTCCGTACCTCCGGCTTTGCCGTCGGCACCCCAGCCGCGCTAAAGCAACGCCTGGGCCCCTCCCAGCGCTAACCGAAAGCACATAAAATATTCAACAGCTCTACTCGCTATTGTTTGATTCTAATTTCCCTACCCATTTAGAATCAATTTTTCGCTAATTGTGTTGCCTCAGGAGCATGAAATGGAAGCAATTGAGCCGATGCCTACACGGAACTTTCAAATGCCATATCCATTGCTACCAAGGCGAATGGCATTTGGGTTGCAAAGCAACCCATCGTAACTAAATAGTATACGCAGCTACAACAATTGTTTGCTACATTCAAATTCTCGCCCAAATAAAAACCTGTTTAGCTGAATATGAGAAGACTATAAATATAAAAATGAAAGTAATTCTACTAGCAAATTACCCTAATATGATTAATTTGTTTGTACAACGATTAGCAAATTCAAATCAAAATCAGTATATTTGTTATCCACCTAAATATACAATATGAAAAATCGATCTACAATTATGAAAAAGAAATTACTTTACGGGTTGTTTTTGCCCTTTCTAATGATGCCATTTTTTTTGAATGCCCAGTGGGTATTTGAAATAACATCCCCAGCGGAGTTAGCAGGTCAGTATCCTGTTGGAACGGCTTCTTTCGGAGCAACAGTATCTGATACGCTAAATGGAACGCTAGCAGCAGGTGAAGACGACTCTATGAATCCAACCTTGGGTTGCGAGACGCTAACTACAGACCTTACAGGTTCAATTGGCTTACTTGACAGAGGAGAGTGTGCGTTCAACATTAAAGCTGAAAATGCACAAAATGCAGGCGCTACAGCTCTAATTGTTGCCAATTCTTCTGATGAAATCGTCAACATGCCAGGTTCTAATCCGAACGTAACTATACCCTCATTTCTAATTCAACAGTCCCTTTCAAACGAAATCAGAGCTGCACTAGAGAGTGGAAATGTTGAAATTTCTATCTTTGAAATTGAACAAGAAGTTATTTGGGGCGGACCTAATGACCCCAATAGTACATTCGATGGCGGATTAAACGACTGGACTTCAGTAGGTTTGCTTTGTTCACCGGACGCACAGGGTGGACAGGTAGATGATACCAATGCCGAATGGAGGTGGGAAGCAAATCCCTCTTCTCAAGGTGCATTTTGGGGGACAAGAGGTCCCTTTAATTCTCCTACAGCTGCCAATGGTGCTGTAATATTCGACTCTGACTTTCTTGATAATAACGGGGATCCGAATGGATTTATGACAGGATCATGCCCTGCTCCACAACGAGCAGAACTCATTTCTCCTGTTATTGATTTAAGTGGAGAAACGTCCTTAGTACTATCCTTCCACCAATACTATAGGAGATTTGGAGGTCCAGGTGGTAGCCAGGCAGAAGTAGCTTCTTACGTTGAGGTATCCGGAGATAACGGAGAAACCTGGACTCGATTTACAACCAATACTGATATTGTTGTAAATTCAGAAACAGGTAATGCAACCAGAACTTTGGTAGACATTTCTGACGTAGCTGGTGGATCTTCAGAAGTATTGATCAAATTCGTTTGGGATGGTGAATATTACTTCTGGATGATTGATGATGTAGCTATTACACAAGTCCCGGAGACCAATGTTTCTATTACAGAAACTTTCAACCCACTTTCAGCATTTGCTACACCAGCAGATCACATCGCTACGGATTCTTTTGGATTCCGAGTAAATTTCATCAATGAAGGTCTGGGGGTTGACTCAATACTTTGCGAAGTGCAGGTTATTAATGCAGATAATAACAATATACTCCACCAACAGACTGAAATTCTAACCAATTTACAAAGAGGTCGCGATACTTTAATCTTCCAGGATCTCTTTCCACCTGAAATAGAAACCCTTGGAAACTATCTCATAAGATATCGAATTGATCCGCTGAACTCTGTTGATTTGGATTACACAGACAACTTTGAAAGTTATGCCTTCCAAATAACCGATGAGGTTTATTCAATGGATGACCCATCAAGAACTTCGGTTACGACTAATGGGACAAGCCCCCCCCTTCCTTTACCCGGCAATGCGGATTCTTGGGTATGGGGTAATGTGTATTATATATCCGAAATGCCAGAACCTACCACTACGGATACATTTGTTCCAAGATTTTTAGGAAGTGAGCATATCTATGTTTCGCCAAATGGATCATTTACAAATGGGGAAGACGTTGTAGTGCTCTTATTGGAATTTGCGCAGCCTGGAAGAACTTACGACTTTACAGGTGTAGTAGCAGGTCCAGGGAACGCAGACATCAATACGCTTCCTACCTTTGACCATCCCGGTTTTAATCCGATAGCTTTTGCGGTAGTAGATCAAGATAAGCTTCAGTCGGCAGGTTCAGGTAACTTGTTGCAATTGCAAGCTACTGATTTTATCGATGCGCAATCGAGTCAACCCATAACTGATGACTACATTATATTAGATGATGATAGACTCTATTTTGTCGTAACTCAAGTAAGTGATGACAACGTAGGCCAGGTTCGACTGGGAGGAGTTGGTTCAGATTTAGATGCCGCAACAAGTTTGTTGTACTGGCCTGATGGACAAGGTGCGATGAGAAACTATACCGGATTTACGAATTCAGTTCCTGTAGCACGGATGAGAACAGACGTAGCTTTGATAAATTCAGATGAGTCTGTTATTACCAGAGATGCTGACTTCTCAGTATACCCTCAACCAGCCACAGACAAAATGTATTTGAATTTAGACCTAAATGAGCCCTCTGATGTAGAATTGGAATACATCAATATGGGTGGACAAGTCGTGAAAACGTCTAAACATCAGAATATCAGTTCGCAGCCTATAGAAGAGGATGTGCAAACAATTCAGACTGGATCGTACATCATCAAGGTTATTACCAAGGATGGTGTTAAGACCACTAAAATAATGGTGATTAAGTAAATAAATCAACCATACGATTTAAAAGGGCTGCCAATTGGCAGCCCTTTTTTTTTGCGCAACTAATTTCCAAATTAACCAGCTGTAATATTGTCAAGATTATTATATTATTATTCTAATTGATTTCCTTATGTAATACTTACTTTATACCGCAGCTCCCAATTGATTTCACCCACTTTTCTCTTTTTTGTTTAGCTCCTATATTTCAATTACTAAGTTGGTTTTTGAAATCAACTCGCCGCCTAAATTAGCAGAAGAATATCCCGATTCGATCAGCTTTATTAGACCTGAATTATTATTTTCTGACACATTAAGCGGAACAATTACTGCCGGAGAAGACAACTCCATGAATCCGACTTTCGCTTGCAAACAACTCATTGCGGATTTAACGGGATTAATTGGATTACTCAATAGGGGTGATTGTGTTTTAACATTAAAAGCTGAAAATGCCTAAAATGCAGGAGCCTCAGCAGTAATCATCGCAAATACCGAGGGCGAAATCATCAACATACCGGGTGAAAATGCTAACATAACTATTACCATCTTCCTGATCGAGCAAGCCCTGTCCACTGCGATCCTCGAAGCTCTGCAAAGCAGAGATGTTGAAGTCAACATTTTCAAAAAGAGAAATATCATCTGGGGCGGAACAGACGACCCAAACAGTACTTTTGATGGTGGATTTAACGGTTGGACAAAAGTTGGTATTCAGTGTTCAAATGACAATAATGACGATACTGTGGCTGATAAGCTGGCTCAATGGAACTGGACACCAAACCCAGTGTCGCAAGGCGCGTTTTCCGGTGCGAGGCCTCCACTACCTTCGCCTACAGCAGACAATGGAGCTGCAATCTTTGATTCAGACTTTTTAGATAATGCTGGGGACCGAGAGGAATTTAGAAAAGGGGATTACCAGGCACCGCAAACCGCTCAGCTAATCTCTCCAGTTATTGACCTCTCAGACGATGAGACCGTGGGACTCCCCTTTTACCAATACTGTAGAGTTTTTGAGGACGATTCAGGCGATAACGCCGCCCCGGCTTCATTTGTAGAAGTTTCGCCTGATAATTGGAAGGACTGGCAGCGATTTGAGATTAAGGACGATATTGATAGAAATGAGGAAACATCAAATAGGGAGCAAACAATTTTAGATATCTCAGGTGAAGCTAACAATCAATCGGAGGTGCGGATTCGTTTTATATCGGAGGGAGAGCATTATTTCTGGATGATAGATGATGTCTTGATTACTAAACTGCAGGAAACCAATGTTTCTATTACGGATTCATTAAATCCGCTATCTGCATTCGCCTACCCAGCAGAGCATATTAAAGAGACACCTTCAAATTTAAAAAAACTTCAATAACGAGGGTTTACATCTTGACTCTTTACTGTGTGAAGTGCAGGTCATCAATGCGGAAATTGATGAAATACTTCACGAAGAGAAACAGGTCATAACTAATGTAAAAAATGGCATTGATACGCTAGTTGTTGACAACTCATTAGCCCCAGAAATATATCGCATAGAAAATTACCTGGCGCAATATCGAATAGACCTAATACTTTTGATAGATCTTGACTATAGCGATAACTTCGAAAGTTATGCCTTCAAGGTCACAGAAGATACCCACTCTATGGATGATCCGGTACGAACCAGCTCATCAGGTACGGGAACAAATCCGATTCATTCACAAGGTGCGGATGCTTGGGTCCGGGGTAATGGATACTACATTTCTAAAATGAATGTCTTTTCATTTCCCCAATTTCTGGGAAGTGAGCACCTATTGATTTCTCTTGACAGCGCGTTTACAGATTAAAACGGTTGTTGTCGTTCTTTTAGAGTTCGCCAAATATGCCAGAAAATTTGACTTCGACCTCGTTCGTGGTCCTAATGACGAGGTCTTTTATAGAATACCGTTATTCGATCATACCGCCTTTAATGCCATAGCCTTTTCTGTGGTGAATGGTGAATTGCAAAAGGAAGCCGGGGCAGGAAATTTAGTTCGATTGCATTATACCGATTTTATTGATGCAGAGAGCAATGAGCCTATTCAACGGCCGTCCCTTTTAGATCAGGATCGTTTGTACTTCCTCGTCACATATATTAATGATGAAAACGTAGGTCTGGTGTGCGTGGCTTACGAACCCACAGAGCTAAATAATGCTCCAGGGCTATTATTTTAGCCAAACAATGATGATAGAATGCAGAATATGCCATGATTTTCTAGGAGTATTCCTGTAGGGAGTATAATTACAAATCAAAGAATAATATGCTCTACCGAGGATGAGGTCTCCAAGGACGCAAACAAAGATTTATATCCACAGCCGGCAAAAGACAATGATTACATAAACCTAAATCTCGATAATCCATAAGATGTTGAGTTAAAATACGTAAACATGTCCTGTCAAGTGGTAAAAGCATCAAGACATAAAAACATGAGTTAACAAACCATTCAGGAGAATTTAGGTTCGCCTATCACCAGGGATTTATATTATCTCGGTGCGCTCCATGGAAGACACTAGGACTGCAAAACTTATCGTAGTAGAATAATTGCTTTTTTATGTAAAGACCCTTTTACTAAATCATAGGTGGTTGGACTGTTCTTCTATAAGACCTATTTCCATGATAGGTTAAAAAGCTAACTTCTCTTTGCGAATCGTATCGTATTCCATTTCCTTTGATTTAAAGGCCTCATCTGCTTCATCGAAAACTTCACATTCATCAATCGGCAATGCATAAATATGCAAGGTCATAGCCCGCTGATTACTGGTGTTTTTAATCATGTGATACCCCATTTCATCGCGCATATAGGTCAGGCGACGACCGGTGAGCTTTTCCGTATGTGTCTTGGTCAGATTGTCTTCTTCATCCGCTTGATAGCGTATTTCGCTCATCTCACCATCTACAAGATACACCCAGCAGTCTTGCCCATCATGTCCGTGAACAGGAGTCTTGTCCCCCGGATTCCAACACAATAGTAAAAGCTCATAATCTTTTGTCCGCTTGATACAATTTCGGGCATACCCCTTATCCTTCCAATAAGCAAAAGACATAAATTCCTCTTTGGGAATATCCATAGATGAAATTATCTTTTTGTGCTCCTCGTGATCCGTTTCTTCCAACCGTTCAATCAAAGAGGAGAGCGTTCTGATTTTTTCTGACATAGAAAGTAATAGTTTTATTTCTCAAGCCTGTATTAATCAAATACATTTGTGCCTGATTATTATGAATATGATTGAAATGGGACATAATCTGCGATTGATTGAACAATCCGCCTCTCCCATTTTTACTAAGTTACAGAATTCTAAACAAAGCTTACAATGAAGGATACACTTTCACGCTTTCAGGATCTAGTTGAAAAATTGCTCAAAGATGAGCAAGACAACCCGGTATCCACCCCCATACCTGCTCAAAACCTTTTTGAGACCCTTGATCTATCTTTGCCGAAAGAACCCATTACCGAAGATGAGTTTTACCCTTTATTGGAAAAAGTGGTGCTAACGGCTCCCAAAACAGCAACGAGTGCGTTCTTCAACCAGTTGTTCGGAGGCAGAAATGAGAAAGCGGTTCTCGGAGAGCTCCTTTCCGTCGTCCTCAACAATAGCATGTACACCTACAAAGCGGCTGGGGTGATGATTGGCGTGGAAAAAGCGATTATCAATAAGATTCTGGACATTTTGGACTGGGACCCGGAAAGTTCAGGAGGTACTTTTGCTGCCGGTGGCTCCATGACCAATTTCATGTCCATGCTTATGGCCAGGGACAGTGTCGGTCAAAACGTTCCCACAGAAGGTGTTAAAAAGTCTATGACGGTATACACTTCAACCGAATCTCACTATAGTATTCCGAAAAATGCAACTTTTGCGGGAATCGGAAGAGATCAGGTACGATACATCGCCACCGATGAAAAGGGGCGCATGGTTGCCGAAGAACTGGAGAATACGATTAAAGAGGATATAGAAAACGGGTTCCTTCCTGTACTCATCAATGCGACTGCAGGAACTACTGTGCTTGGAGCGTTTGATCCCATTGAACCGCTTAGCACAATTAGTAAAAAATATAATATCTGGCTTCATGTAGATGGAGCCTACTGTGGAAGTGTGTTATTCAGTAAAAAGTACCGTCACCTGATAAAAGGGGTAACAAAGGTAGATTCCTTCAGCGTAAATGCCCATAAAATGCTGGGGACACCCCTAAGTAGTTCGATGATTTTTGTGAAAAATAAAGAGCATCTATACACGTCCTTTTCTAATGAAGCCAATTACCTGTATCAAACGGACCACGACGAGTTTAACCTGGGGAAAATATCCCTGCAGTGTGGGCGTCGCAATGACGCCCTTAAATTTTGGACCCTTTGGAAACAGATTGGAACTTCTGGTCTGGAAGATATGGTCGACAAGCAGTTTGAATTAGCTGATGTGGCCAGAGATTACATTCGAAATCATCCGGCTGATTATACCTTGTATAGTTTTGACGATTCCATTGGTATCTGCTTCAACTACAAAGATTACCCCGCCAAGGATATTTGTACCCTCCTCTACGAAAAAGCCACATTAATGGTGGGATATGGGCGGTTCAAACAAGATGAGTTCATTCGTCTCGTGACGATCAATGCTCAAAATGAAAAAGAGGATATCATCGAATTTTTTAAAATATTGGAGACTTTCGTTGCCGAAAATGAAGAAGAGCTTCGCGAAATGGCGCTACCCGTTCAATAGTTAAAAAGGGAGGCGTCCCAAATCGACATTTCCACCCGAAATTACGATTCCTATTTTCCCTCGCCATTGATTTTTAAATACGGCTGCCAGGGGAACAGCAGCAGAGGGTTCAACCACTATTTTAAGTCGTTCCCAAATCCAACGCATGGCGTCGATAATTTCATCTTCTTTGACGAGATGAATATCAGTTACAAGTTCTCTTATGATGGGAAAATTGATATCCCCCAATTGCGTACGAAGTCCATCAGCGATTGTTTGGCCTCCGGTAGAAGGCTGAATTGTTCCCTTATGGAAAGACTGATAAGCATCATTAACCGTCTCGGGCTCAGCGCCAAAAGTCAGGCATCGCGCCTTACCCAAATATCGAGTCGCTACCGCTGTACCCGCCAGGAGTCCTCCACCGCCAACAGGGGATAAGACCATATCGAGATCCGGCACTTCCAGCAATAGCTCTGCGGCTGCTGTTCCCTGTCCTAAAATCACCCGATAATCGTTTGAGGGGTGAATAAACCGGGCTCCTTTTTCCTCTATAATCCGATCTGCAGCAGCCTGCCGGGCTTCTAAGTTCGGCTCTACTTCAATAATCTGCCCCCCGTATGTTCGAACAGCTGCTTTTTTTACTTCCGGTGCATTTCTTGGCATGACAATATAGGCTGGCAGCCCCAGGGTCGCCGAAGCCAAAGATATAGCCTGGGCAAAATTGCCAGAGGAGTGTGTGACCACGCCCCTGACTTTTTCTTCATCACTCAGCCCCTGCATGGCCGCCAGGGCTCCTCTCATTTTGAAGGCTCCCATTCGTTGAAAGTTCTCACATTTAAAAAATACATCTGCTCCTGCTCGCTGGTCTGTGAGCCTCGACCGCAATACAGGGGTGCGATGAATATGTGGTCTTATAGACTGATGAATAGACATGAGATCTGCGAATGTCTGTTGTGTATCTATACTTTCCATGAAGATCAAATATAGTGCTTTCAGTGGGCAGTGCTGATGGAGCCCATCCTTTTTTCTTAGTTTAAACTATCTAGGCTCGCTTTTTTAGGAGGTGAACAGGTAAAGAGGGTAGCTCCGCGAAAGGGATGGTAAGGGACCCGCCTCTACCAGAGGGCGGGGGTCCGTGGCAGCATTGCTGCCGAAGGACGGAACCCCTGGACAGCCCGACCCCGAGGTGGCTGGAGCGAAAGCGAAGGGCCCTCGGGGGATTCGCCCTAAAAATAAAAAAAGCAGAGCCCCCCAATGAAGGATGACTCTGCCTGCTTCCATGTTCATTCGAACAATACTATAAATTCGTGCGAACCGCTTTGACCGGATAAGGGTTGTGCGGATCAATATAATCGTAAATTTCTACCATGCCCTGATCGTTCAATATATTCACGAGTGCATAAGAAGGGCCAATAGAATAGCCTTTATTAGCCAATATTTTGGTCACAAAGTTCTTGAGGCCAATGTAGCGCATATCGGTCTGTTCCACGATAGCCTCAGTAGCTTTCAGCTCTTCCAGGATTTCTTCCTCAGTGATGATTTTTAGGTTTCGCTTTATGGGCTCCAGGTCTTCAAAATCTTCCTTACTAAAGCGATCATTCTCCATCGCTTGATTGCCTAAAGAAGATGAATCATTGCGCCAGTCTGCTGACTGAGAGTTGAAATCGGTTTCTTCTGCACTTGTATCTTCCTCTTCGTCCAATTCACCGGACACATATTTGTAGGCATCATTGATCATGCGCATGAGTGTCTCATAAGCTTGCTCGGCCACGGATAAATCATTCGGATGCAGCAACTGATTGCGCTTGGTTTTCTTATAGATATTCACCAAGGTACTCCACTTTTCAGCAAAGTACTTTTGTGTGAAAGCAAGCTCAAATGGGTGTTCTTCCTGCCCTTCCAATTCTTCTTTTAATTCTTCTAGCTCTTCCATTGTTTCCACATCCTGAATGCGTGAAATCACAAAGGAGTCCAGAAAATACTGATTGGGATGGTTTATGATATCGCCTAACTCGTCCAATTCGAGCAGTTCAATATTCGTATCCACAAGCTGCTGCAAAGAGGCAATCTGACCTTCGCGTTCGCGGATTTTATCTTTTAATGAGACCGGCGCGCGCCGTTCCCACCAATCGGGTCCCGATTCATAAGCATAGTATGAGACCAGTAACTTGCGCATGGCCCACTCTACTTTTTGCACTAAAGGCATTACCTGCAAGCTCAAGTAAATGGATACATCATCATTCAGGGTCTTGATGTATTCAACTTTGAGTGTATGACTTAGAAAGCTCAAAAGTTTACCCCGCATTTCGAGTAAGATCTTGATGTCATCGGAAGCGCCTCGTAAGATGTACCCCGCGGAATCTCCATCGTTTTGATCATCCTCTAAAAAGGCCCTGACGATCATCCTAAAATCTTTATTCTTATGCGAAAACTGCATCTCGTGCTCAATGTCTCGCTCTAAAAGCAGCGATTCCGCTTCTCCTAATGTGTCTAAAAATTGACTTGATGTCTGGAAAGTCGCTGTTTCAAGCGAATCCATAACGAGTACTTCAAAATTGTACTTCATCCCTTATTTATTTAAATTGAAAATATATAAAGAACTCAAATTTCCCCCTATTAAGCTCTAAATGTTTGTATGTACATCGAATTAACGAAAAGCTAAGATAATATCATTCTTTTGACTGATAAAACTTTTTTATCTATATTATGATATTAAACGCTTTTAATTGGTTTTAGTTCCCATTTTCATTTACTGTGGGTCTGATTTACACATCCACTTTTGCGTATTTGGCATTTTTCTCTATGAATGCTCTGCGCGGAGGCACCTCATCTCCCATCAACATACTAAAAATCCGGTCAGCTTCCAGGGCGTCATCAATCGTTACGCTACGCAGGGTGCGAAAATCGGGATCCATGGTCGTATCCCACAACTGATTGGCATTCATCTCTCCTAAACCCTTGTACCTCTGTAATTTAACTGATCCTTCCTGTCCGTTGGCCAATTCTTTTGTGATTTCCTGGCGCTGGTCTTCTGACCAGGCATATCGCTGCTTTTTACCTTTCTTTAATAAATATAGAGGAGGCGCAGCGATATATACATACCCTTTTTCGATTAAGGGGCGTAGGTAGCGGAAAAAGAAGGTAAGAATAAGCGTTACAATGTGAGCACCATCGACGTCGGCATCACACATAATGACGATCTTATGGTAGCGTAACTTACTAATATTGAGCACGCGCTCGCCTTCTTCATTTTCTTCAATATTCACTCCTAGTGCCGTAAATATATTCTTGATCTCCTCGTTCTCGTAGATTTTGTGCTCCATGGCTTTTTCTACGTTCAGGATTTTCCCCCGTAGAGGCAGAATCGCCTGAAACTTACGGTCGCGCCCCTGTTTGGCTGTACCGCCGGCGGAGTCCCCCTCAACCAGAAAGATCTCAGAAATAGACGCATCCTTAGAAGAGCAGTCAGACAACTTTCCGGGCAGACCTCCAGAGGTCAGTGGGCTTTTCCGCTGTACCATCTCCCTTGCCTTTCGAGCGGCATGCCGGGCTGTTGCCGCCAGGACGACCTTCTCTATAATGCGCTTGGCTGACTTTGGGTTTTCTTCGAGGTAGATTTTAATTTTCTCTCCAACGACACGCGATACAATCCCATTCACTTCTG
>Ga0209947_1000564_pt1 | contig 23069 bp, 21 predicted proteins | sample SalPonR2_B_D2_MG_FD_185706 | JGI IMG/M metagenome (GOLD analysis project Ga0209947, IMG submission 185706) | Salt pond soil microbial communities from South San Francisco under conditions of wetland restoration - Salt Pond MetaG R2_B_D2_MG... ...
TTGCCCAGGATACGGGCGAAGCGTTCGCAGATGCGGCCTCGACGCCCGTCAGGACATGCGATATTCGGAAACATCTCGATGGCGGCGCCCGTCACGTGTCCGCCCATGGAGAAGCCGGTGATGAGCGTCTTCTCGGGCTTGCCCTGCTCACGGGCGAAGATCCGCCAGAGGCGGTTGGTGCTCTCGACGCCGTCCTTGACGTCGTAGCAGTTCTTCGCATAGCTCGACGCGGCCCACGCGTATCCCTGCGAAAGGTAGTACAGCCGCAATGGCGGGTTCTCGACCGTCAGGGGCACTAGCGCGCCGGTCGCTGGATCCGCCACGCAGCCGCGGAAGCCGTGGGCGTACATCACCAGGTCGCCGTTCCAGCCGGCCGGAATCTCGTAACGGTAGACGGCACCTTCGCTATCGACGCCTTCCTTGATCGTCGCGGTAAGCCCCGGTACCGGGTCGAAGGCACCCGAGTCACCGATTGCGAATACCCTGTCATCCTGTGGGACCGGCTTGCCGGGATAGGCCTGCGCCGATGCGGCGACGATGAAGGCAGATGCTGCCGCAAGCAGCATGCGGGATACGCTCATTCGTTTTCTCCCCCGTTCTCGTTGATATTGTCGACTTCGGGCCGCTTGCGGCTGTCGATCGAGTGAAATGATTGTTACCGCTACACCGGTCGATCACAAGCCTATTTGCTGAACAGCGGCGGGACAGCTGCAGTTATGTAAAACCGGTGCAATCATCGGAGCATCGCTAGTGGCGATCGCTGCCCGTACGGCTTAGGCGACCAGGGGCGAGAATGGGAACAGTGAGGCGCAGCAGGAGCGGCGGGCTGGCCACGTGCGGCAGCCTGATCTGTTTCGCTTATCTGGCGCTGCAGCCGCTTGCGGCACCTGCAGCGGTGGGCATCACCGTCGCCGTAGACTCCGTCACCGGCGCCGGCTGGTCCGCCGACGGCATCGAGCTTCGGATCCTCCCGGGCGACGGGTCCGGAGACATTGCCGCCTCCGTCCGTGTCGAGCGCCTCCGGCTGCCGGAGCCGGTCGGCGAGCTGCGCGACGTCACCCTGCGCTGCGATACGGTCGCGATCGCGACGGCCGCGGCGGGCTACCGCTGCGAACGGGGCCGGGCCCTGGCGCGGCGCTCGCCGCTGGACCCGGAAGCCTTCTCGCTGGCGGCGAGCTATCGCCCGGCGGACGGCCGGCTGATCCTCGAATTGCCGGATCTCCCGTGGCAGGGCATGACGCTCCGGGTATCGGCGCAACTGGCCGACGATGGCTGGACGGCCGCGGTCGAAGGCGCCGACCTGGACGCCGCCACCGTCTACGGCGCGCTGGCCGCAACGGCATCCATGACATCCACGGCAACCACCGTTCCCGAACTGGAGATCGCCGCCGGCACCGCGGGATTCCGGTTGCGTGCCCGGGGAGAAGACGGCGGCGCCATCCGCATCGACAGCAGGATCACGCTGCGGGACCTGAGTCTTGCGAATACCTCCGGCAGCCTGGCCGCGGAGGGGCTGGACGTCACACTGGAGGCGCAGGCCCGCATGCCGGAGCCGGGCGGGCGGCTCGACTACACGGCGACGCTGACCGCGGATGCGGGTGAGGCCTACGTGGAGCCCGCCTATTTCAACCTGTCGGCATCGCCACTCACGCTCGCATCGACCGGCGGCCTCGACCTCGCCGGAGGTCCCGTGCGGATCGACAGCTTCCTCCTCGATCACCGCGACGTACTGGCCGCAAGCGGCGAGGCCGTCCTGCGGCGCGGCGAAGAACCCGCCGTGGCACGGGCCGACGTCGAGATCGCCGACGCGGTCTTCCCCGGCGTCTACACCACCTACCTGCAGGGCTTCCTGACCGGCACGCCGCTCGCGAAGCTCGAGACCCGCGGCCGCGTATCGGGCCGGGTGAGGCTGGACGACGGCGGGGTCGCCGCCCTCGATCTCGCTCTGGACGATCTCCACGCCGACGACGCCGACGGCCGACTGGCGATCTACGGCGCCCGCGGCCGCATCGCGTGGGACGTCGCGCCGGACGCCGCGCCTGTCTCTTCCCGCCTGGTCTGGGACGGCGGCTTCGTCTACGACGCCGGCTTCGGCGCAGGCACCGCGGCGTTTTCCTCCACACCGGATCGGATCACGCTGCAGGAGACGCTGCGTGTGCCGGTGCTGGACGGCGCGCTCGTCGTAGAAACGTTCGCGGCAAGCGGGCTGTCGGGCGACGAACCGGCCGTGGAGTTCGATGCCCGGCTCGAACCGGTCAGCCTCGCCGGTATCACCACCGCGCTAGGCTGGCCGGCTCTGCCGGGCAAGCTCTCCGGCGAGTTGCCGCTGCTCAGCGTGAGCGAGGGTGCCGTGACGCTCGGCGGCAGCCTGGTGGCACGGGTCTTCGATGGCACCGCCCGAATCTCCGAGCTGCGCATCGAACAGCCTTTCGGCGCAAACCGTCGCACCTCCGCCGAGGTCGCGCTGGACAACCTGGATCTCGCCCTCGTCACCGACGTCTTCACGTTCGGCCGCATCACCGGCCGGCTGGACGGGGCCATCCGCGGCCTGGAGATGCTGCAGGGCCGTCCCGTCGCCTTCGACGCGCGCTTCTACACGCCCGCCGACGACGACAGCCCGCACCGGATCAGCCGGCGCGCGCTCAGCAATATCTCCGAGATCGCAGGCTCCGGCACCGCGGCGCTCTCCGCCGGCTTCCTCGGCCTGTTCGAGGAGTTTCGCTACGACAGCCTCGGCATCCGCTGCGTCCTCGAAGGCGACATTTGCAGCATGAGCGGCGTGCAGCCGGCGCAGCAGGGCTACTACCTGGTGAAGGGCAGCGGACTGCCCCGCATCGATGTCATCGGTCATTCCCGGCAGGTAAACTGGCCGAGACTGGTAGCGCAGATCACCGAGGCGCTGAAATCCAGGGAAGTCTCCACGTCACCGCAAAGCGAGGAACGCAGATGATCAGAGCAAAGACCCGCGCCATGACGCACCCGGCGGCCTGGCTGTTGCTGTCCGCACTGGTGCTCGCCGCGTGCGTGACCATCAACGTCTATTTCCCGGCGGCCGAGGCCGAACGCGCGGCCGACCGCATCATCGACGAGGTGCGCGGCACCGGCGGAACGGAGGAGCAGGACACCACCAGCCGGCTGCCGCCGCAGGCGCTGCCAGCGCGCTTTGCCGCGGCGGTGGCGGACTTCCTGGTCCCCGCCGCCCACGCCCAGGACCGGCCGGACTTCGATGCCTCCTCGCCGGCGAAACGGGCGCTGGAGCAATCCCTGAAGCAGCGCTTCCCTCAGCTGAAGCCGTATTACGACTCCGGCGCCATCGGCCTGACGGCCCGGGGCACCATCGAGATCCGCGACCGCTCCCTGATCCCGCTGAACGAGCGCAACCGGGTGCGCCAGCTGGTGTCCGAGCAGAACGCGGACTGGGAGGCGCTGTACCGGGAGATCGCCCGCATCAACGGCCATCCGGAATGGGAAGACGAGATCCGCCAGGTGTTCGCCGACCGCTGGATCGCCAAGGCCGAGAGCGGCTGGTATTACCGGGACGCCGGGGGCCAGTGGCGGCAGAAGTAACGCCGGCGCCGGACAGGCGGCGCCGTCCGTTGCGGGCACGCGCGGGCTAGCGGGCCAGTTCCCAGACCAGCCGGGCGGCGGTGCGCGCGGTGCGACCGTCGACGTCGTGGCGCGGATTGAATTCCGCGATGTCGGCCACCGGCCAGGGACGCTCGGGGCTCATCGCGCGGATGCGGCGCAGACAGCGGATCACGAATTCCAGGCCGATGCCGAAGCCGGCGGGCGCGCTGACGCCGGGAGCCACCGCGGCGGGCAGTGCGTCGAGGCAGATCGTGACGTAAAGCGCGTCCACCTCCGCCACCAGCGCCTCCAGCAACGGCGCCGCCCGCTCCTCGCTGCAGTCGATGTCGACGAGATACCGCACGCCGGCGGCATCCGCGAAGTCGAACAGTGCCTGGGTATTCGCCGCCTCGCTGACGCCGAGGCAGAGATAGTGGAAGCCGGCGCCCCGGCGGCCGCACTCGTCGGCGATCTGGCGGAACGGCGTGCCGGAGGTGCCGCCGTCGACGGGCTCGCGCAGATCGAAGTGGGCGTCGAAATTGACGATACCAATACGCGCCGGCTCGTCGCCCCGGTCCAGGTGCCGCGCCAGCCCGCGATAGCTGCCCCAGGCGATCTCGTGGCCGCCGCCGAGCCCGATCACCGTGTGACCGGCATCCAGCAACCGGGCCACACGCCCCGCATAGGCTTCCTGGCCCGCGGCCAGGTCGTCGGCAACCGTGACCGTGCCGGCATCGTAGACCGGACGCTCCGCAGGCGCCGGCAGGTTGCCCAGAGCGCGGCGCAGCGTATCGGGTCCTTCGGAAGCGCCGGGCCGGCCCTGATTCAGACGCACGCCCCGGTCCGAGGAGAATCCGAACAGGCAGGTGCCGGGAGCGCCGTCGTCCGGATCGTCGATGACCTGGTGCCAGCGCAGCGCTGCCACGCCGGGGTCGGTTCGGCCGCTCCAGAGCGAGAGATCAGCGCGTGTCCACACGTCGTCCACCTTGCCATACCGCCGCCGGGCGCACGAGGTTGATGCCCCAGGCGAGTTCCGCCGGAGAGCCGACGTCCCAGAGGCACAGATCGGCATCCGCCCCCTCCTCGATGCGGCCCTTGCTTCCCAGCCCCAGCGCCGCGGCGGCCCAGCGCGTCGCGCCCAGCAGCGCCTCGGCCGGCGTCAGCCCGAACTGCGTGCAGGCGAGATTCATGGCCGTCAGCAGCGAGCCTAGCGGCGAGGTGCCCGGATTGAGGTCGGTGGCCACCGCCATGGGCACGCCCGCCTCGCGCAGGGCGTCGACCGGCGGCAGCCGGGTCTCGCCGAGGAAATGGAAGGCACCGGGCAGCAGTACCGCAACCGTGCCCGCCTGGAACAGCGCGGGCGCGTCGGCGGGGTCGAGATACTCCAGGTGATCCACCGACAGCGCGCCGTAGCGGCTGGCGAGCGCCGCGCCCTTGAGGTCGGAGAGCTGCTCCGCGTGGGCCTTCACGGCCAGGCCGTGCCGGGCGGCCGCTTCGAACACGCGTTCGCACTGGGCCGGGCTGAAGCCGATGCCCTCGCAGAATACGTCCACCGCGTCGGCCAGGCCCTCCGCGGCCACGGCCGGGATCATCTCGCCGCAGACGTGGGCAATGTAGTCCTCGGCGCGCCCCTCGTATTCTTCCGGCACCGCGTGGGCGCCGAGGAAGGTGGTACGCACCGTCACCGGATGAGTCCTGCCGAGCCGGCGCGCCACCCGCAGCAGTTTCAGCTCGGTGGCGGTATCCAGGCCGTAGCCGGACTTGATCTCCACCGTGGTGACGCCCTCCTCCAGCAGGCGCTCCAGACGCCGGGAGGACGCGTCGAACAGCTCCTCCTCGCCCGCCGCCCGGGTGGCGCGGACGGTGGCGCGGATGCCGCCGCCGGCACGCGCGATGGCCTCGTAGGATTCGCCCTGCAGCCGGCGCTCGAACTCGTCCGCCCGGCTGCCGCCCCAGACGAGGTGGGTGTGGCAATCGACCAGGCCCGGCGTCAGCCAGCCGCCACGGCCGTCCACGTGGGTGTCGGCGGCCACTTCCTGCCCGTCGTCCTCCGCGCCGGCGTAGACGATGCTGCCGTCGGCGATGGCCACCCGCGCCATCCGTGCGTCCGCGCTCCCGCCCGGGGTCCGGCCGTCGGGCACCGCGGGCGCGAGATTCACGTTGTGGATGAGGGTGTCGGAGAAGATTGCCACGGGCGCCTCCCTGCCGTTATCCTTGCCGAAATTCTAGTTGTATATACAACCATTGTATAGACGGCCTCGTTGGAGACGGACAGGCAGGCCGTCTGCAGCCGTCGGAGCCATTATGGCCACACCCCGCTACCGTATCATCCGGGACGAACTGCTCGAGGCTATCGAGAGCGGCCGGCTGCGCGCGGGGGAGCGTGTGCCCTCGGAGAACGAACTCGTCGCGCGCTTCGGCGTAAGCCGCATGACGGCCCGGCGGGCCCTGCAGGAGCTGGCCGACGCCGGATTCCTGCTGCGCACCCGCGGACTCGGCAGCTTCGTGGCCGACTCCCGGCCGATGAGCTCCATGCTGCAGGTCCGCAATATCGCCGACGAGATCGCCGAGCGCGGCCACCGCCACACTGCCGAGGTGCTGCGGCTCGAATCTATCGCCGCCGGCGAGGAGCTGGGCCGCTACTTCGACGTCGAGCCCCGTGACGAGCTCTACCACTCGGTGCTGGTCCACCGGGAGAACGGCGTACCCATCCAGCACGAGGACCGGTACGTGAACCCCGCCTGCGCCCCGCACTATCTGGCCCAGGACTTCGCCGGCACCACCCCGAACGAATACCTGTCGGCGGTGGCGCCGCTGGCCGAGGCCGACCACGTGGTGGAGGCCACCACCGCCATGCCCGGCGTGGCGCGGGCGCTCGAGATCCGGCCGGAGGCGCCCTGCCTGCGCGTCACCCGGCGCACCTTCAGCCGCCGGGCGGTGGTCACCTTCGCCCGACTCACCTACCCGGGCAACCGCTACCGCCTGGGCAGCCACCTGGATTTCCGCGCGCCCGGCCGGCAGGACGAGCGGCGGGACGGCAATACCCACAGGGGGAAAGCATGAACCGATACGACCCCGAGCGCGTGATCAGCGCCCCGCACGGCGCCGAGCTCTCCGCGAAGAGCTGGCTCACCGAGGCGCCGCTGCGCATGCTCATGAACAACCTGGACGCGGACGTGGCCGAGCACCCCGAGGGTCTCGTGGTGTACGGCGGCATCGGCCGCGCGGCCCGGGACTGGGAGTCCTATGACCGCATCGTCGAGGTGCTGCGCCGTCTGGAGGACGACCAGACGCTGCTGGTGCAGAGCGGCAAGCCGGTGGGCGTATTCCGCACCCACGCCGACGCGCCCCGGGTGCTGATCGCCAATTCCAACCTGGTGCCCCGCTGGGCCACCTGGGAGCACTTCAACGAACTCGACCGCAAGGGCCTCATGATGTACGGCCAGATGACCGCGGGCTCGTGGATCTACATCGGCTCCCAGGGCATCGTCCAGGGCACCTACGAGACCTTCGGCGCCGTCGCCCGCCAGCACTTCGACGGCGACGCCACCGGACGCTGGATCCTCACGGCCGGCCTCGGTGGCATGGGCGGCGCCCAGCCGCTGGCCGCCACCATGGCGGGCTTCTCCATGCTGGCGGTCGAGGTGGATGAGAGCCGCATCGACTTCCGGCTGCGCACCGGCTACCTGGACCGCAAGGCCGGCTCCCTGGACGAGGCGCTGCGCCTGATCGACAAGGCCAAATCGGAAGGCCGCGCCATGTCCGTCGGCCTGCTGGCCAACGCCGCCGACGTCGTGCCCGAGCTGGCCGAGCGGGGAGTGGTGCCGGATGCCCTCACGGACCAGACCAGCGCCCACGATCCCCTGAACGGCTACGTGCCCCGCGGCTGGTCGCTCGCGCAGACCAAGACCGCCCGGGAGCAGGACCCGGACGCGGTCGTGCGCGCCGCCATGGAATCCATGGCCGTCCACGTGCGCGGCATGCTCTCGCTGCAGGAACAGGGCGCCGTCACCTTCGACTACGGCAACAACCTGCGCCAGATGGCACAGGACGAAGGTGTGGACAACGCGTTCGACTTCCCCGGTTTCGTGCCGGCCTACATCCGGCCGCTGTTCTGCGAGGGCATCGGCCCGTTCCGCTGGGCGGCTCTCTCCGGCGACCCGGAGGACATCTACGCGACCGATGCGAAGGTGAAGGAACTCATCCCGGACGATACCCATCTGCACAACTGGCTGGACATGGCGCGCGAGCGCATCAGCTTCCAGGGCCTGCCGTCCCGCATCTGCTGGGCGGGCCTCGCCGACCGCGCGCGCCTCGGCCTCGCCTTCAACGAGATGGTGGCCAGCGGCGAGCTGAAGGCGCCGGTGGTCATCGGGCGGGATCATCTCGACTCGGGCTCGGTGGCTTCGCCGAACCGGGAGACGGAGGGCATGCTGGACGGCAGCGACGCGGTCTCCGACTGGGCGTTCCTGAACGCGCTGCTGAACACGGCCAGCGGCGCCACCTGGGTCAGCATCCACCACGGCGGCGGCGTCGGCATGGGCTACAGCCAGCACGCCGGGCTGGTCATCGTCTGCGACGGCACGGAGGAGGCGGCCCGGCGCATCGGCCGCGTGCTCTGGAACGACCCCGCCAGCGGCGTCATGCGCCATGCCGACGCAGGCTACGAGCCGGCCGTGGACTGCGCCCGCAGGAACGGACTCGACCTGCCCATGGTGGAGACGGGAGGTGACGGCCGATGAATACGCTCGAGATCACACCGCGGGACCTGACCCTGGAAGAACTTCGGCGCGTGAGCGCGGGCCCGGTCGAGATCACCATCGACGCTGCCTGCCGCGACGCCATGGCGCGCTCTGCCGCGACCGTGGCCCGGGTACTGGGCGAGGGGCGCACCGTCTACGGCGTGAATACCGGGTTCGGGCGGCTCGCCAACACGAAGATCCCGCCGGATGCGCTCGAGACCCTGCAGAAGAGCATCGTGCTGTCGCACGCCGCCGGCGTCGGCGACTTCATGCCGCCCCATACCGTGCGGCTGCTGATGGTGCTGAAGATCAAGTCCCTGGCCCGGGGCTATTCCGGCGTGCGCCCCGAGCTGGTCGACCGTCTGGTCGCGCTCGTGAATGCAGGCGTGTGCCCGGCCATCCCCGAGAAAGGCTCCGTGGGCGCCTCCGGCGATCTGGCGCCGCTCGCGCACATGAGCACCATCCTGCTCGGCGAGGGCGAGGCTTTCGTGGACGGCGAACTGGTGTCAGCGGATGCCGCCCTGCGCCATGCCGGCATCGAGGCGACGCCGCTCGCGCCGAAGGAGGGACTCGCGCTGCTGAACGGCACGCAGGCGTCCACCGCCTACGGCCTGGAAGGTCTGTTCCACGCGGACAACGCCCTCTCCGCCGCGCTCCTGGTCGGCGCCATGTCGGTGGAGGCGGCGCAGGGTTCCCGGGTGCCCTTCGACGAGCGCATCCATGCCATCCGCGGCCAGGCGGCCCAGAGCGAGATCGCCCGGCGCTACCGCGAGATCCTGGGCGAGTCCTCCGAGATCGGCCGCTCCCACGAGGGCTGCGAGAAGGTGCAGGATCCGTACTCGCTGCGTTGCCAGCCCCAGGTGATGGGCGCCTGCCTGCAGCAGATCGAACACGCCGCCCGCATCCTGATCGCCGAGGCGAATGGCGTCTCCGACAACCCGCTGGTATTCGCCGACACCGGCGAGATTCTCTCGGGCGGCAATTTCCACGCCGAGCCCGTCGCCATGGCCGCGGACATGCTGGCCATCGCGCTGGCGGAGATCGGCGCGCTGTCCGAGCGTCGCATGGCGCTGCTGATCGACTCCAGCCTGAGCGGTCTGCCGCCGTTCATCGTGGAGAACGAAGGCGTCAACTCCGGCTTCATGGTGGCCCAGGTCACCGCGGCGGCGCTGGCCAGCGAGAACAAGACCCTGGCCCACCCGGCCTCCGTCGACTCGCTGCCGACCTCGGCCAACCAGGAGGACCACGTGTCCATGGCCACGTTCGCCGCGCGGCGCCTCGCCGACATCTACGAGAACACCGAGAACATCCTCGCCATCGAGTGGCTGGCCGCCGCGCAGGGACTGGACTTTCGCTTGCCGCTGAAGTCCAGCCGGAAGGTGGAAGAAGCCAAGGCGCTGATTCGCTCGGCAGTGCCCTTCTACGACCACGACCGCTACTTCGCGCCGGACATCAACAAGGCGGCACGGCTGATACGCGAAGGGCATCTGGCGGCGCTCGCCGCCGCCTTCGTCTGACGGCTCCGCCGGGACGGGCAGCCTCCGGCGGCGTGCCGGAGGCTGCGGACCGATCAGCTGGCCTTCTTGAGCAGGGTGTTGACGCTGTCCGGCAACAGGTGCCGCAGCCAGTCGACATCGAGTTTCGCCGGATGCTCGATGTAGGCGTCCGGATCCTCGGCCACCGAGGCCAGATACTCCCGGGAGACCCGCCACTCGGTGTCGTGCTCGGACTTGCCGCGGGACAGGATCTCGAACTTGCCGTTCAGGTAGCGCACGGTGAAGTAGTCGAACGGCTCCTGCGGATCGTCGTCGTAGACGGCGACGCCCGCCTTGTGGCCGTCCAGGTACTTGTCCATGCCGGAGATCAGCGTGCCATAGAATGCCGAGTCCCTGTTGGCCTCGAGGGCCCTGTTGGTCACGTCCAGCGCCCCGGTGAACAGGTCATAGATGTCCTTCTCGCTCATATCTCGCTCCTTTCCGGCGTGCACGACCGGTTTTTTGCGCACGTCAAAGTACTTTGGGGCAGGAGCCGGCCGTATCAATACGGGGTTGGCCGGATACGCGCTGGCGGCTGCGCTATAGTGGCGGCATCGCCGCAAACCCGCCGCCGTTCATGCTGACCGCCGTCTATGCCAGCCTGCTGATCCTGCTGAACCTCGTGTTCTGGGCGGCCATTCTGTTCGGGCTGCCGGGCACCTGGCTGATGCTGCTATCCGCCGCGCTCGTCGACTGGTCGCTGGCAGACGAGCCGATGTTCGGCTGGACCGTGCTGCTGGCCTGCGCAGGGCTGGCCACGCTGGGCGAGATCCTCGAGTTCTTCCTCGGCGCGGCGGGCTCGCGCAGCGCGGGCGGTTCGCGGCGTGCCGCTGCGCTGGCCATCGTCGGCGGTATCGTGGGCGCCATCCTCGGCACGCCCGTGGTGCCGCTGCTCGGCACCCTCATCGGGGCCTGTATCGGCGCGTTCGCCGGTTCCATCCTGGGCGACGTCTGGGCCGGCCGGCCGCTGATCCATACCATGGAGGCGGGCAAGGGCGCGGCAGTAGGCCGCTTCTGGGGCACCGTCGCCAAGATGACGATCGGCGCCATCATGGTCGTGATCCTGGGCGTGGCCGCCTTCGCCTGACTCGTCGGATACCCGTCCGATCGCCGGTCCGATCGTCCGTACAATCGTCCGTACATTCTCGCCCTCGGGGCAGGCGGGAGCGCTTCTGGTAAAGTCGTCCGCGTCCACACCGGCAAGGCTGACACGGAGCGCAGATGGCCAGACCCCCGGAACATATCGTGATCGTCGGCGGCGGCAGCGCCGGCTGGATGGCGGCGAGCATCTTCCTGGCGAGCTTCGGCCGTCAGGGCAGCAGGATCAGCCTCGTCGAGTCGAGCAATGTGCCCACCATCGGCGTCGGCGAGGGCACGACGCCACTTTTCAAGCGCTTCCTGAAATTCCTGGGCATCCCCGAAGCGGAATTCATGGCAGCCTGCAACGCCACCTACAAGCACGGCATCGAGTTCCCGGACTGGACGGCGAACGACGAATTCCCGAGCTACTTCCACCCCTTCGCCTCGCCCGCGTTCAGCCAGTACGACCGGCCCTTCTTCGAGGCCTGCAACCGGCGGCGGCGGGGCGAAGCGGCGGACACCGATCCCGCCGGGTACTTTTTCGCCGCGGAACTGGCCGCCCAGCGCAAGGCGCCGGCGGGACCGGCGCCGCGCACGCCGGACAAGATCGACTACGCCTACCACTTCGATGCCGGCCTGCTGGCGGAATTCCTGAAGCAGCGCTGCCGCGAGAACGGCATCAACCACGTCATCGATCACGTCAACGACGTGGTGCTGAAGGAGAACGGCGACATCAGCCACCTGGTCACGGAGGAAGGCGGGGAACTGCACGGAGACTTCTTCGTGGACTGCACCGGCTTCGCGCGGCGGCTGCTGGGCCAGAGGCTCGGCGCGGAATTCACCTCGTACAAGCCGCGCCTGTTCAACGACAGCGCCGTGGCCCTGCGCACGCCGCTGCCCGAGGAAGGCGACATCCCGCCCTACACCGAGTCGCGTGCGCTCAGCGCCGGCTGGGCGTGGCGCATCCCCCTCACAAACCGCATCGGCTGGGGCTACGTGCACAGCTCGGACTACATCACGTCCGAGGAGGCCGAGCGGGAGCTGCGCGAACTCATCGGCGCGCCGGCGGAGGACCAGCCCGCCCGCCACCTGAAGATGCAGACCGGCCGGGTTTCCGAGCACTGGAAGAACAACTGCGTGGCCATCGGCCTCTCGCAGGGTTTCATCGAGCCGCTGGAGGCCACCGCCCTCGGCCTGGTGCAGTTCAGCATCAATCGCTTCGTCACCCAGTTCGCCCGGGGCAATTTCGAGCCGACGTATCGGGACCACTTCAACCGCATCGTGAACGACGCCTTCGACTCCACTCTCGACTACATCCAGATGCACTACAAGCTCACCACGCGCAGGGACACCCCCTACTGGCGTGACTGCGCGGCGAACGAGAACATCTCCGACGTCATGCGCGGCGTCATCGAGGGCTGGGACAGCGAGGCGCCGGACTTCCTCCCGGTGCTGCAGCGCCACGTACAGGGTTCGTCCTACGCGCCCTACTCCTGGTACTGCATCCTGTCCGGCATGGGCCGGTATCCGGCGGGGGCAGCAGTGGGGCAGAAGGCGGAGAACCCCTACCGCGGCGAGGCAGGCCGCTACTACGGCCACCGCGAATACCTCGAGAACCAGGTAGGAGGGCCTTCAGGCCCGACCCCGTGATGGGCATGTAGGAGGGGCTTTAGCCCCGATTCATTATTCGATCGGGGCTAAAGCCCCTCCTACATGTTTGTTATGTTTCCAGGCCCAGGCGCTGGTGCCATTCGGCGATGGACTCGTCCGGATAACCTTCGAACACCTTGTCCTGCTCCTCCGCCTGAACGGGGACCCAGTTGGCCTTCGAGCCCGTGAGCAGATGGGTGCGCTCCGGGGGCTGCGGCAGATCGGTGTCGATGGCCGAGGCGAACGGATGCACCAGATTCGGCCAGCGCGGGTCCCACACCCACAGGGCGCTGCCGCAGTGCTTGCAGAAACGGCGCTCGCCGCGGCTCTGACGGCGCTCACCGCTATCGCCTTCGGGCGCCCGGGCATGGAACACGGTGATGTGCTCACCACCCTCCACCTCCAGCGTGCGGGAGTCGCCGCTGAGGTTGATGGCATAGCCGCCGCCCCCTGCCGTCTTGCGGCAGATGGAGCAGTAGCACAGGTTGAATGGATAGGGGTGTTTCGACTGCAGGCGGAAACGCACGGCGCCGCAGTGACAGGATCCTTCGAGTTGCATGAGCTGTCTCCGCTGGTCAGTCGTCGTCCCGGTGCACGGTGTCCGGCGAGAATGCCGGCAGGCACACGGCGACGTACTCCGCTCCGCCGGGGTCCGGCGTGCTGTAGCGCACCCACTCGCCCTTCTCCGCAATCACCGCCTGGCCGGCGCGCACGGTGAACGCCTGCGACTCCGTCTCCACCCGCAACGCACCTTTCAGCACGACGGTGAATTCGTCGAACTCCGGCCGCTGACCCGGCTCGGACCAACCCTCCGGGCTCACCATGCGGGCGACGCTCACCGGCGCATGCTCCGGCGTGTTGGCATGCCCCACGTATTCCTCGATGCGCTTCGGCGGCTCGCCGACGGCGGGCACGACGGTGGGGGCTTCGATCAGTCTGGCCATGATTTCTCCCGGTCTGGCGGATCGCTCCGCATCAATCTCTCGGACGGTGGTCTGTTTCCCGTCCCGCCGTCAAGCGTACCGCCGGGGGCCGGCGATGTCAGGCCGCCCGCACTCAGGACTCCGGGTCCTCCCGCTTCTCTTTCTCCACCACTTCATCCTGTTCCTCCACGCCCTCGTCGTGGGAAGCCTCGCCCGAGACGCCCTTGCGGCGCTCGTCCAGGCGGTCGATGGCGTCGCGGCGGCCGTACAGCACCAGCCGGTCGCCGGCGTGGAACTTCGTGTCCGGCTGGGGCGTGCCGATGAACGTGTCGTCCCTGCGATAGATGGCCAGAACGAGCAGACCTTCGTCCCTCAGGTTGCATTCGCCGAGGGTCTTGCCGTTCAGCCAGTCCTCCTCGCGCACGCGGAGATCCACCAGCGTGTACTCCCCGGTGAGGTTCATCATGTCGGCGTAGTCGCGGACGTTCAGTTCCGTGTACCGGGACAGCAGCCGATTGACCAGACTCGAGAGATGACGGTCTACCCAGTGGCTGCTCGCCAGCATCCACAGCACGCCGAGCGCAACGATCAGGCCCGCGAGCTTGACCCAGTTCGGGATGCCGTCGCCCTCGTTGACGAAGGTCAGCATCAACGACGTAATGCCGGTGACGATGCCGGCGTTGCCCAGAAACATCAGCCACATGATGATGCGTCGCCGGACGGGATGATTCACCATCCGCTCCGACTCGTCCGTGGTGAATCCCGCACCGGTAAACGCGGAGCGTGCCTGGAAGCGGGCAAGCTCCCGGGTCACGCCTGTGTGGATGAGCGCGATGGCGGCCACACGCGTGATGAGGATGGACAGCGTTACGACCAGAACGAGCGATACCGCACCGAGCAATCGTCACTCCCGTTGCTGAATGGCTGCAGGCAGCGGCCATGTTACGTCAACGACACTGCGATCCGCGGCGCCGATGACCCGCAGAAGTCAGTCCAGGATCTCCCAGGTGCCGTCCGGCTGTCTGCAGGCCGTGCGCACGCGGGTGTCGGTGCCGCGCGGCGTCTCCACCCGGAAGCGGAACTCGCGGCAGGACCGTCCGTCCTGACTCCAGGTATTGACCGGCGTCACCGCGAACTCGTTGGCGGTGCGCGGATTCTCCCACTCGGTGGTCTCGTAATCGTCGTTGGACTCGAGCACCGAGGCCGTGCGGCGGTAGTCGTCGCGGTCGGCGCGAGCGCCGAGCCGTTCGCCGATCACGCTGCCGATGAGCGCGCCGGCGACCGTGGCAATGGTCTGACCGCTGCCTTCGCCGATCTGGCTGCCGGCAGCCGCACCGGCCACGCCGCCGAGAATCTGCCCTGCCTCTTCGTCGCCGATCACCGGCTCGCGCTCGGCCGGCGCGGGGCGCGTGGCGCACCCGGCCACCAGCCCGGCAGCCGCCAGCGAGATTACCAGGCTCTTCGCTACTCTGTGGCTACGCTTGCTGATAGTCACCTCCACGCAGGGGTTTTCCGTGACTACAACGTGGAGGATACCGGCCGGCCGGGCATTGAGGTTCGTCAATGGGTGGCGGTTCCTATTCGGGACAGACGCCGCGAATGAAGTGATGGCGCCCCATGCCCTTCAGCACGAACTCGTCGTCTTCGATGGAATCGATCCTGAGGTCGAACACCATGAACATCGGCCGCAGGTCGGCCATGTCGCCCTGGATCTCGTAGCTGCCGGGATCCATCTCGTCGCTCGTCGGATTGCGCTGATACCTGAGCGTGCCGTCCGTATTGAAGACGTATTCGATGCCCTGTTCCTGCCGGTTGCCCTTGCCCAGGTCGGTATAGGCGAAGCACCAGGTGCCTTCCAGATACTCCGGCGTCAGCGCGGGGCCGCTCGCCGCTCCGGCCTCCGCTTCGGCGGCGGGCGTCGGCGGCGCGGAGCCGGCGGCCTTTGCCGCGCTCTCACCGGCGATATCGTCGGCCGCCACGCCGGACTCCGGCGCCTCGCCCGCGCCGCCGCAGGCCGCGACGAGCAGCGCGAGAAATCCGGCGGTAGTACTACGGTAAATCGTGTTCATGAACGCCTCCCTTGCAGTGAGCGCCGGGGCGAGCCCGGCAAGCGTAGTCCGTTGACAGTCTACCAATGCACGCGGATGGCCCCGCTGTCATTTCGATCCGTCAATCCGTTCGGAGCGCGAGCAGAAGACGCTGCAACCGACGGCCGCCGTGAAGCGGAGACTGCACAAGGCATGGCTGCGCGTGCACAGGGGCGGAGGCGAGGACTGAGGCGCCCCGGCATCCCGCAGGCTGCCGGGGCGCTCGTGAACGGCCGCTGGCCCTGACCGCCGCAGACCACCCGGCGATTGCCCGCCTTCGGTGTGTTCTTCGTGACCTTGATGCACTTGCCCTTGGCGAAGTCCTCAACGAGGCCGCTGTTGCAGGACGGCACCCGCTCCCAGAGCTTGCAGGGACGCTGGCCATTGCCGCCGCAGGAGCCGGCTTGCGCCTCCGCGGGCAGCAGGACGCCGGCACCGAGGGCCAGACCGAGGGCAGCCGCCGCTGCCGGCAGCAGGCTGGTGACGGTGATGGTGATGCGGTGCGCAAGTCGCCGCAGGTTGTTCTGCTGATACATGGTTCTCTCCATCGTGTTTCGGTTACAACAATCATTGCGGGCCGGGCGAAGTGCCCCGGCCTAGCCCCACGGGGTGCTGGGCGGCGCGCTGAGCTCGCCGGGAGGCGTGCAGCCCTCCGCGCCGCGGGTCTTGCCCCATCCGTATTCGGCTTCGATGCCAGCGCCGAGCTGAGGCGCCACCGTCATGCCGAGCAGGCCCTTGCCATCGAACATGTCGGCGAGCTTCGTACCGGTGGGGAAGTGGAACGTGTAGGAATAGCCGCCGATCAAGGCGGCCGCCGCAGTGAGACTCTGGGCGGTGCCGGTGAACTCGCTGAAGTCCGGGATCTTCCAGGTGCCGATCCCGATCGTGGCGTCGGCACCCACCGACGCTCCGAGGCTCCAGGCGGAACTCTCGAAATTGCTGACGCAGTCGAGGTACGGCAGCGAGCGGACCGTGCCCCAGCTGTAGTTGCCGCCCAGCACCACGCCCGCGTCCAGCATCAGTTCCTCGGAGATGAGGCGGAAACCGTCGTCGTAGAGTTCCTGGTAGCGGGGATCCGCGACACGGTCGGGCGGGCCGATGGCCTCGAACCCGGTGCGGGGAGCCGGTCCCGCCGTACGCCCGTTCGTCTGCGTCACCCTTGCTGCGCGCCGCTGGCGCGAGTCGGTGCTACTCGCGCGGGTCTCCGTCGTGCTGGCCTGCGACAGGTCGATCAGGGTGCGAATCGTAGCCTCGTTGGCACTGACCAGATCCGCGACGAGCTTCCTGATGGTGCCGGCCGACGGCTCGCAGCGGCCGCGCGCGAAGTTCTCCACCAGGCCCTTGTCGCAGGAAGGGATGCGCTCGACCACGGTGCAGGGCCGCCCGCCGAGGCTGCCGCAGTTCCCTCCCCGCTCGTGCTTGACCTTCAGGACGCATTTGCCTTTCGCAAAGTTCTCGACGAGACCCTTGTTGCACGAGGGGATGCGCTCCCACACCTTGCAGGGCGTCGCGCCCAGGCCGCCGCAATTCTTCGCGGCCGGCTTCGGCGGCGCCGTCTTCGCCAGGCACAGGCCCCTGACGAAGTTCTCCACCAGGCCCTTGTCGCAGGAAGGCACCCGCTCCCACAGCTTGCAGGGACGCTGATCTTTGGCCCCGCAGGCGGGGGCTTTCGGCTTGGGCTTCGGCTTCGGTTTGGCCTTGGCGACGCACAGGCCCCTGGCGAAGTTCTCCACCAGGCCCTTGTCGCAGGAAGGCACCCGCTCCCACAGCTTGCAGGGACGCTGGTTCTTGGCACCGCATTTGCCGGCCTCGGCCGTCTGCGGAAAAGTGGTGAAAGCAAGCGCCAGCAGCAGGCTGGCCGCGAGGAGTAACCCGGTTCTGTTCATCTCTCCGTCTCCGTGATTCGGGGGGCCTTACTGGTATAAGCAAGGTCCCGGCACGAATCCGGTCAGGAGATGTGCAGAATTTTCAGGGCCGGGGACGGCGGCTCAGCGGCCGGCAGCGCGAGCAGGCGTTCGAATTCTCTCTGGAGCCTCTCCCGGGCCGCGCTGCTCCGCGTGATTGCCGATCAGCGGAACTGGGTCCTGATGCGGTCGCGCAGCAGGTCGATCAGCAGGCCCTGATAGTAGTCCGGTCCCCGCTCGGTGGCGGCGTCCAGCATGGTCTCGAGCTGAGCGGCGGTCACCTCGAGACCTTCGCAATCGGTGAACGTGCCCTTCACGGCGTAGTACGGGAAGCCCACGAGGCCCGCGTAGCGCCCGGCCTCCGCCGAACGGCGGATGAGCTCGCCCCCGTAGCAGGGATCGAAGTCCGTGCCGCTCCAGCCGGTGACGAGGATGTAGCCCATCACGAACAGCGACTGAGGATAGCCGGCGCGCAGCGCGACCTCCCGATACGGCACGGCCTCTTCGTGCATGCCGGAGTAGCCGTAGGCACGGGCCAGCTGATAATTGAGGCGCGGGTTGTCCGGATCGGCCGCCACGGCCTTGCGGCAGGCCTCGATGGCGGCGGATTTGTCCATCCCGGCGCGGCTCACGCCGTCCGTGACTGCGTTCGGATCGGAAGGGTGCCCGGCCAGGCGGTCGCATGCCGTTACGGCCCGGGAGTAATCGTCGGCGGAGTACACGCCGATCTCGTCGAGGGGAACATCGATGGAGCCGTCCCCGGCAGCGGCGGTCGATGGCGGTGTGGCGAGCGCGACGACCGCGACCGGAAGGACGAACAGGCGCAGGACCAACGGCATGGACAGACCTCCGACGACATCACACTGAATCCGGCTAGGGAGTAACCCACAGTCGGAGAGGGGAATCAAGCGTGCGCCGGAGGTCTTACCGGCCGAATTCGACTTCTCAGCTGAATTCCACGGGCTCGTGCCGCTTCAGCACTTCCATGATCTCGGCTTTCGAAGCTTCCGGGGTCTTCACGCGGATCCTGCGGTTATCCGCGTCGCTGTAGATGGTTTCACTCGGAATACCGAGCGAGCGAAGGTCTTCCTCGACGTTCCTGACGGCCGTCGCATTAGCATAGGTCGCTGTCACTTCTTCGGTCATCGCGCTTTCTCCTGGTCGCCCGCTGCAAGATCGAGGACTGTCGGCGCTCATCCATGATCGACTGCCTCGTCCTTCGGATATTGACGCTCGCCGCCGATTTTCAAGCGGCTGCCCCCCGGCCACGCCGCTCACAGGTGGTCCCGCGGGATGCTCCGCTGCCAGTTCTCCTCGTAGACGCACCGGTCTCCTTCCCAGGCGCCGAGTTCCGCCTCGATGTGAAAATGGGTCGCGTCGCAGGTCAGCACCGTATGGGTGGTCGTCCTCACGCGCCAGTCGCCGCGGCGGAAGGCGCGTTCGGTGCGGGTCTCGCCACGGACGGAGAGAAAATCGTCCTCCCGATAGCTGTACCAGTCACAGGTTCGGTTGGTCACCTCCAGGTCGATCTCCTCGAGGCGCACCACTCCCTCGTCCTTGATCACCTCCAGCACGGAGACGTCGGCCACGAGGTCGCGCTTGACCAGCCATCTGTGCTCGCCGGGCTCCACGGTGGTCGTCTCGATGCCGACGGAGGATTCCGGCGGCCGGAAAGCGATAGCGTCGTCTGCCCGGCGGGGCGGGCGAATCGGGAGCACCAGAGCGCTCGCAGCCGGATAGAGGGTGAGCCTCACCGGCTCCGGCGGCGCCCAGGCGAGCGGCCAGTACGAGGCGGACACACTGAGGCGCAGCCGGTGCCCCGCGGGAAAACGCTGGCCGACGTGGTTCAGGGTCACGCGCACCCGATAGCGCTTGCCCGGCTCCAGCGTCTGCGGCTGTTCGTGACCCGCGCGGTGAGTGAGGTTCAGCAGCCCGTAGGTCACGCGGGTCGCCTTGTCGTCCGCGGCCATGTCGGAGAGGCGGACGGCGATCATCGCGATCGGCCGGTCGACGCTCAGCTCGAATTCGGCCGCCGGTGCGCCGAGTATCTCCAGCGGATGCTCCAGCGGCGCGCTCGTGAAGACGACGGCGCCGCCGTCTTCCTCGCGCTGGTCGTGGGGCAGATCCGGCGGGGCACTGTAGGAGCACCATTTGCCGGCAAAGAGGCCGACACTGAGCGGCGTCTGCGCGCTCACCGACTCGTCGTCCGCCCCGTCCGGGCTGACCTCGGCCGCGAGTATGCGCCCGGCCGCGAGCGACCGGCGCTGCTCCCGGATGCGGGACGAAGGCCAGGCGTCCTCGCCCACCCAGCGGCCGGACCGCTCCTCGTAATAGGTGGTGGGCGGCACGCTGTCCTGCAACCAGGCGCGCAGCATCGGCTCTGCCATGATCCCGGTCTCCGCGCCCTTCAGCCAGTGATCCCACCAGCGCAGCATCTCGTGCAGGAAGCCGATAGCCGGACCCGGTATGCCGAGGTGGGGATAACGATGGCCCCAGGGGCCCACCAGGCCGAGGCGCGGCACCTGCAGGTGCTCCAGCAGGCGGAAGACCGTGTTGGTATAACCGTCCGCCCAGCCGCCGACGGCCATCACCGGACAGCGGATGGCGCCATAGTCCTCGCACACGGAACCGTGTTTCCAGTAGTCGTCGCGGCGCTGGTGCCGCAGCCAGGTATCGAGCCACAGGCCGCTGCCCCGCAAACGCTCCAGCCACATCTCCCGCCAGGCTTCGCCCACCAGCGCCGGGTCCGGCGGACAGGTATTCACGGAGAACATGGTGGTGGCCTCGGACAGGTTGTCGCTCAGCAGGCAGCCGCCCATGTAATGCATGTTGTCGCGATACAGATCGTCCGTGGAGCAGACGGTGACGATGGCTTTCAGCTCCGGCGGTCGCTCGGCGGCGACCTGCAACGCGTTGAAGCCCCCCCAGGAAAGGCCCATCATGCCGACATTGCCGTCGCACCAGTCCTGCGCAGCGATCCAGCGGATCACCTCGAGGCCGTCACCGAACTCCTGCGGCCGGAACTGGTCCGTCAGCACGCCTTCGGATTCGCCGCTGCCGCGGAGGTCCACCCGCACGCAGGCGTAGCCACGGGCGGCCAGCCAGGGATGCACGAGGGCGTCGCGGGCGCGCATGATGTCGCGCTTGCGGTAGGGATGGTATTCCAGGATGGCCGGCACGGGACGATCGGCCGCATCCGCCGGCAGCCACATCCGGCCGGCGAGGCGGACACCGTCGGCCATGGGGATGAGGAAGTGCTCGACGAGCCGCGGCTCAGCCATCGTCTCCGTCATCGACGGGCTCGAACTCGAACGGCAGCAGGGACGTGGCCTCCGCGTACTTCTGCTCCATCTCCGCGACGCTGTCCGCGCCGATCGTCAGTTCCGCCAGCGCGTAGCTGTAGACGTCTTCGTCGAGGAGTTCGGACAGGCGCATGCCTTCCTCGAGCTTCACCTGCACCTTCGTCTCGGGCTGGCGCTCCTTCAGCTTCTCGAGGTCCTCCTCGCCAGGCACGCGGGTGGCCACCGCGTCGCTCTTGTCGTAGCGGCGGTAGTGATATTTGGCCGCACGCCGGAACTGTCCGCCGCCGTTCGAGAAGCGGGGTTCATCGCCGAGGGCGACGTGGACCGCCACCTCGTGATTGGACATCCCGTCGACTTTCCAGAACAGATCGCAATGGGACTGGGAGATGCGCGGGTTGATCTCGATGATCCAGAGCCGGTCCTCCTCCCTGTCCCAGAAAAACTCGACGTTGAAGCAGCCGTCGTCGAAGCCGATGTGCTCGAGCACCCGGGCAGCGATGTCGTCCGCGCGTTCGCGAATGCTGTCCGGCGTGCGCGAGGGATACTCGTAGCGCAGAAAGCTCTTGCCGTTCTCGGCGCGCACCATGTCGAAGAAGCCGTGGGAGCGGTATTCGCCGTTCTGACGACGGCCTTCCGGCGCGAACTCCTTACCGTTCACGAACTCCTCGGCGATCATGTAGTTGCCCCGCACATCCGCGACGTCGTCCGGCAGATCCACGTGATGCAGGATCGCATCGATGCCCTCGCCGAGCCGGTCGATCTCCTCGCGCACCAGCTTCATGGCCTTCTCGAAGCCCTCGGCACTGGTGATCTTGAATCCGAGCGCCGACCCGTAGCCCTTGATGGGCTTGATCCAGAACGGAAAGTCCAGGGAGATCTGTTCGAGCGCCTGGTCGTCGAACGGGTCGAATGCGCAGAAACCAGGCGTGTTCTCCGGCGCCACCTCGTGCTGGGACAGACGGCTCCAGTACTTGTGCGAGCAGCGCAGGGAGGCTTCCAGCGTTGGCGCGGGCAGCCCGTATTCGCCGCACAGTATCGAGAGCATGGAGACCACCGGGAAGTCCCAGTGGCAGATGATGGCGTCGGGGTCCACGTCCGATTCGCGCAGCACCTTGCGGGCGTCCTCGAGCTTCTCGTCGATATCGTAGCTTTCGAGATAGACGAGTTCGTCGGAGTGCAGCAGCGGATGGAATTCGAACTCGTCCGCGTCCGGGATGGCGCGAAGATAGGGAGCGTGCGCATCGTCGTAGCCCAGCACGAACACGTGCTTGCGAGCCTCTTTCGTCATGGTTTACATCTTAGGCCTGCCGGAAGATGGCTTCCAGTGGACTGCAAAGATTGCAAGCGGCCGCGCTACCCATGACCCGGATCGGGCCGAAGACCCATGCGGCCTGTCTCCCCGCAGAATTTCCATCTCCCGTCGGAATTTCCCGCCTCCACGTCGCATGAGTGTGTAAGGCATCACCCATTCGAGGAGAGAGGACGTTCCGATGAACACCATAATCGATACCCTGCCGGCCGCCGGCCTGAAAGCCATCCCGGGCCTCGCCCTGCTGCTCGCGCTCGTCGCCTGCGGCGGCGGCGGTGGCGGCGGCGACACCACGACGAACCCTCCTCCTCCTCCTCCACCGCCTCCGCCACCATCGACCTACAGCATCGGTGGCACCGTGTCGGGGCTTGCAGGCAGCGGACTCACCCTGCGGAATAACGGCGGCGACGATCTCGCCGTCTCCGCTAACGGCAGCTTCGCCTTCGCCACCGAGATCGACAGCGGCGACACCTACAGCGTCAGCGTCGCCACTCAGCCTGCCTCTCCGGATCAGACCTGCACGGTGACTAACGGCTCCGGCACTGCCACGGCGGATGTCAGCGACGTCGCTGTCGCGTGCGAGACGAATACGGCGGCAACGGACACCGATGGCGACGGCCTGACCGACAGCGAGGAGCTTGGACAGTACGGTACCTCCCCGATCCTGGCCGACACTGACGGTGACGGCTACTCGGACTTCGACGAGCTCATCACCAACGGTTTCGATCCCGCGGTGAACAATTTTGTCTTCAATCCCCGGGTCGCCGACGTCCCGGTGGTGCTCATCCGTATCCAGGAGACCCCGGTCATCGGCTGGAACTACGTCGAGGGAACGGCTCAGGGCACCACGACGAGCACCAGCCGATCGCAGGCGCAGACCAACTCGACGTCTACCTCCTATGGCGCAAGCACGACGATCGGCGTGGAGGCAACCACCACGGCAACCGTCGGTGCGAGCGTCTCCGGGCCT
>Ga0209947_1000568_pt1 | contig 23046 bp, 26 predicted proteins | sample SalPonR2_B_D2_MG_FD_185706 | JGI IMG/M metagenome (GOLD analysis project Ga0209947, IMG submission 185706) | Salt pond soil microbial communities from South San Francisco under conditions of wetland restoration - Salt Pond MetaG R2_B_D2_MG... ...
ATAGTCACGATGGCCGCCCGCGTCAACTTACCGACGATCACGGCCTCGACGGAGTTCAGCGTCTCCGGCGATAGCGAATCGGGAAACTTCATTGCTCCCGGCAGGGGCTGCAACGCCTGGGCGCAGGCAATGCAAGGGCAGAAAAAGGCAAGAGATAGCATCAGTGTGCGCAGCATCGTCATGGAAACCTCCACTGGATATGTTACTCGTTGGACGCATCGCGTTTCAGGGTAGACGCACCACGAGCGTTGAAGTTCCCACAGATCATCGCCACGAGTGTTTACTTGCTAAGTGGCTTGGGTGTCAAACACCGACGCGGACTGGCGACTTTCACAAGTCGCTGAAGTTGCGTCGACCGAGGCGAGTTTCGACCAGAGCGAACTTTACTCGGAATAGGTACCGAAGCCGAATCGGAGCGACTTCCTAACTGACTCCGGCTTCATCGACCGGAGCAGGTTTTCGCTCGACGTAACTAGATTTTTTTCTTGCGTTGAAGCTCCTTGAAGCTGACGCGTTCCCGTTTTGGCGAGGAAGGGACATCCGTTCCGAACAACAACGCACCCTGCATGGAAGCTGCGACGGCGGTGCCGACGAGGCAGTCGAGCCAGTGGTTGTCGGGTTGTTCGGTGGGGGCTTTCCATTCGTCAACGGTTCGGCCTCGGACTTCGGTGCGGACGAAGTATTCGGCGGTGACTTGCGCGGCGAACATGCGGTGTTGGTCTGGGCGATCGCCAAAGATGGAGAGACAGCCTCGATCGCCCATTGCGACGACGAGTCCGGTGCATATTTGTTCGCACCCTCGAAGAATCGGTCCAACGTTGATGCGCGACGCCGAATCCACTGTGCGAGAAGCTGGTAAGTCGCTGCTCGTCTTCGATACCGTCACGGCAACGACGTGTAGCAGCTGTATCCGCGACTAGGTTGAAAAAAAGAGGCGGACTTTGCAGCACCACAGTATTCCACAAATCGCTACAGCACGGGCTCCTGACGCAATGGCGAGATCGCTCGTTTCTGCTTAAAGTTAAGCACGTTCGCACGAATCATTGGGCGTAACTCCGCAATGACGGCATATAGGAAACTTCGCCGATCTCGCACAGCTTGCTCGTGAGTGTCCCCAGCAGTGTTGAGAATTTTTCCCAAGCGTCGACAGGCATCAGTTGGTATTTCAACTTTTTCCACAACCGTTCAATCGAGTTCAGCTCAGGGCTGTACGGTGGGAGATGGTAGACAAGCAGGCCACGTTCATCCCAGCGTTTCAAGCATTCTTTGAAAGCGTTGCTGGTGTGGCAGGAGGCATTGTCCAAGATGACAACCGTCGTTTGTTCAACCGTCTCACAAAAATCATTCATGATCTCAATGACTGCTTCAGTATTGACATAACCTTTGTGCAGGTAGGTTTGGACGTGGCCATCCTTGTGCTCAAATCCGATCGCTTGGACGTTCGATCCGTGTGCACCGGTGACCGGCACGTCCGATCGTTCTCCCACCGGCAACCAGCCGTAGGGAACAACTCCCTTAAGCGAAAAGCCCGCTTCATCGAAATAGACAACGTCCAGACTTGGTTCATCAAGCAACTCGGCAAGCTCATCTTGGGCCAGCCGAAATGCTTTCTCGTCTCGTTTATTCCGCAGGCTGCGGCGAAAGCGTCTCCAGCTCAAGTTAAATCGCTTTGCGTATCGCCGCAGTGTGTCCCGTCCGATCGACTTGCCGGTCCGCGAGCGGAGTTGTGCAATCACCTTTGCTGGCCGAGAGGGATGCTTACGCAACAAATCCCTCAGAATCTCCTCCTCGTCTTCGTTGAGTTTTCTCGGTCCTCCGGGACGATCATCATCCAGAAGAGCGTCGACGCCGCGTTGGTGGAATCGTTTGACCCAGTCACGCACGGAATCTCGATTGACACCAAAAATTTCGACGATCTGCTCGATTTCGTATCTCGCATCACTCAGAATGATCGCGTGAGCACGCATCCTGGTGTAGTGATTGGAGTGTTCTTTCCAGAGTGCAACCAATTCCTTGCGTTGAGTCTCGGTGTCAATGTTAGCGAAAACACTTGCAGGTCGTGCCATGATACTTCTCCCTTGAATGTCGGGAGAAATCCACTGTGCCATGCTGCTTGACCACCAAGCGATTTGCTAGCAAGTCCAAAGCGGTCCCATTAGATAAATGCTGCAAATCTCCTGCCAGTTTTACCCAGAGACTCACGTTGACTTCCTCTATCCCTGCGGGGAAATGATCGCGACTGAGGAGATTGATGAATGCATCAACGAGTTTGGCAGCGAAATCGAAATGGGGTTCGCTCAATTTCAACAATTGATCGAACGACGACGGCGACAACTTCGGCTTGAAAATGCCGGCCAGCAGCGGCAAGCGTTACAGCAACGTTTGGCAAGTGTGGTCGCGCCGAAAGTGGATGATTTGGAGGCCCGCGTCCGCGGTCTCGTGCAGTCATCGGGCGATGAGAAACAGCGGCTGGCATATTTCCACAAGCTTGAAAACTCCGAATCCGAAAGCGATCTGCAATCACTGCTGGACGACCTTGAAAAGCTTGACGCGATCAGTGAATTCGATGATGAAGCGTAAGCCAAGTGTCCGCCGATACGCAGCCAATCTGCTCGCCGAGAAAATTTGGACTGACTATGGCCTGACCGAGCCAAGTCAGTTTTCGTTGGAAGATTTGGCGATGGCCATGGGCGTGTTCGTGGTGGATGCGCCCTTGGAAGCAGCGTCGGCCCGGTTGGTTCGCAAAGGCGACCGAGGATTGATTCGCGTTGACGATGCAATCCGCCACGACGACCAACGGCGGTTCGCAATCGCTCATGAGATCGGTCAGTTCGTCATGCACGCATCCGTATCACAGCTTCTGGCTTGTACCGACGCCGATATCCAGGCGAGCTATCGGTCGAGCGACTATGAAATAGAAGCCAGCGTGTTTGCCGGTGGTCTTCTAATGCCCTCCGATCGATTCCGAAGTCGCGTCTCGTCCAGACCACCATCAAAATCTTTGATAGCGGAGCTCGCCGAAGTCTTTAAGACTTCGATGACTGCGACGGCGCTGCGGTACGTCGAAACGTCGAAGGACTATTGCGTATTCGTCGCATCGGAACGCGGACAGGTTCGTTGGTGGCGTGCTAGCGAGTCGTTCGACAAAGCCGGGGTGTGGCTCGAGTCAAAAATGTCCTTGCCAAACCGTAGTCCGGCGGCTCGGTTTTTCCAGAACGGCGTTCGCGAAGATGGCCCCGTGGAGCTCGATTGGGATGATTGGTTCGATGAAACTTTACGGTTGGACGCCGAATACATTGTCGAGCAAGCGATCCCTATACCGCAATTCGGTCAGGTCATCAGTTTGCTTTGGCTGGAGTGAGAAGAACGCTGAGTTCATGAATAGCAAAACGCAGTGATGCCCGTCTTGTTGCTTGGTTGGTGGTTTTGCCTGTGATTGATCGGGCTGTCGACCGTGGCAAAAATGCTCAGCCGTGCGGTGCAGTGGCGGTCCACCCTTTGGTGCAGTGCCAAAGCCGTTCATTGTGAACGTAGTATCGTCAGTCTGGTGTAGTGGGAAATTTCAATGTTGTGGCCTCATCGCCTCGTCTGAGCGTCTTGGCGATTTTTCTGAGCTTCTGAACGCCTTCTTACCCAGAACGATGCGTTTTGAGCGGTCGTCGTCATCTTTACACCGGGCGACACTCTTTCAAACCCAATGTTTTCCGGGGTCGAACGCTTTTCTAAACCTGATCGATTGGGAGGTGCCGACGGCTTCTAACCCGACGGCCCTCAGAAACCCAGAACGTCAGAAATCTGGGCCAGAGCTCGAAATCGGGCCGCCGAAGTCGCGCCGGGTTATCTGATCGGTCTCAGACGACAGAGAAATACGGGCGGCGGGCGTTGACGCAAGTCCTTGCGAAATAACGGGATAAAACGAAAAAAGCCGTCGTGGGTTGCACGACGGCTTTTCGTTTACTGGTGGGTCGGAAAGTGTTCCCACCAAGCAGAGAAGTTGAGTGGGCTGGACGGTTCGCGGAAGTCATCGGGCGGTCTCGGCTGTGGGTTATGGTGAAACGCATAGTTTAGCGAATAACCCAGTGGGAAGTTGCATGTTTTGGCTCTGGGTTATTCGCTGTCGTAGTCATTTCCCAATCGTTTTTCAAAGATGCGTGACCAAACGTGTCACCGGCTCCGCTTAGCTTTTCCTCCGAGTGTTTTGTTTTTGGTCCCACGCGCTGGAGTGATTGAAATGAGGTACAGCGATGTTCCGGATGAAGGTGGTTTCATCTTTAAGAATTTTCAGTTCTGAATTCCGAATGCCCGAATCCTCGACAGTAGGGTTGTCGGTTTCAGGCCCAACAACTCCGCAGCACCACCTCGGCCGTAGACCTTGCCGCGCGAAGCCGCCAACGCGAGACGAATGTTATCGGCTTCAAAGCTTCGCACTTCTCGATCGGTCAAAACTTGATCGGGCGAAGTCTGATCCGACAAGGGAACGTTCGGTCGTTTTGATTTGCTCGCCTGATGCGGTGTTGTGTCCTCGGGTAGATCGAATCGCAACTTGCCGTCCGTGGAAATGATGACCGCCCGCTCCAACACATGCTGCAACTCGCGGACGTTTCCGGGCCAGCGATATCGCTGCAAGTGTTGCACGTTCGCTAGAGTCAGCTTTAATGGCTTGCGGCCCAACTGACGAGCGAATCGCTTCAAAAAGTGCTCCGCCAGTAACGGAATATCTTGGACCCGCTCGCGCAGCGGTGCGAGCTCGATTGGAAAGACACTGAGCCGGTAAAACAAATCTTGACGGAACTGTCCCTCGGCGGATTCTTGACGAAGATTGCGATTGGTCGCGGCAATGATTCGCACATCCAACCGCCGCGTCTGCTCCTCACCGATCCGTTCCAGTTCGCCTTCCTGCAACACTCGCAACAGCTTTGCCTGCAGATCGAGCGGAATCTCTCCAATTTCGTCGAGAAACAATGTGCCGCCATCGGCAAGTTCAAATCGACCGGCTCGGTCCCGCAACGCTCCGGTAAACGATCCCTTGGAGTGGCCGAAAAATTCGCTCTCATATAGTTCACGAGGAACCGCTGCGCAATTGACCTTGATCAGCGGACGATCGGCTCGGTTGCTGCGACGATGAAGCTCTCGAGCGATCAGCTCTTTGCCAGTTCCACTTTCGCCAAGAATCAAAACCGAGGAATTCGTCGGAGCCACTAAGTCGATCTGCTGACTGATCATCTGCAGTGCCGGGCTGTTGCCAACGAGTTCACCAAACGATGCAACCTCGAGCTCCTCACGCAAGTACTCGTTCTCTTGTTCGAGCCTCGCTTTGAGCAACTCAATCTCATCGACTGCTCGAGCATTTGCGATCGCGGCGGCCAAATGATCGGTGATCATGCGCAACCATTCGCGGCAGGAAGCATCCATCGGCTCGCGGGAAAACAATGCCAAGACCCCGAGCGTTTCATCGCGATACCGCAGCGGTAATCCAAAGAACGATCGGATCGCTTCGTCTCGCACCCAATCAGGCCGGGCGATCCAAGGCGAGTTGGCCGTGACGTCATCGATCTGGACCGTCTCGCCCGACGCCGCGATGTGACCAATCTTGCGAACCGCCATCGGCATGCGACGGAAGTCACCGGTCGTTCGTTCCCAATGTCGATCTTCGCCACCACGCGCATGGCCGTAGCTGGCGACAAGGTGCAGGCACCTCTCTCGATGATGGCATTCGCCGGCCATCGGGCAGCTCAAGCAATCGCCTTCCTCTGGAGGACGCACCAGCCAAATCCTGGCCAAAGCAACCTGCACGTCGGGAGCCAGCAATCGAACTGCCAAGGGCAGCAGTTCGGGCAAGTGATGCTTGCCGGAAATCGCCAGCAAAATCTCGGTCGGATCACCGAAAATTGCGTGTTTCTGAAGGCTCATCCAGCTGTCTCCTTGGAAACGACATCTCGTGGAAAAGGCACGAGATATCGATTATTCACGAAATGTCGTGGCCAAGCAACCCGCCCGTAGTACTCACGTAAGCCGTTTGCCTGTAGTCACTTATGGCTTTACTCCGACTTTTGGCACGAAACGTGGATAAGCGGTTCCTTTAGCCCGACTCGAGTGCAGTCGGAGTCTTCCTGTTTTCTGTTTTTGAAACCTTGTGACTGGAGAATCAAGTCATGTCCCGAATCCATCAAGTCTCGCCCGAAAATGCCACTGGCAAATCCGCTGAACTGTTCACTGCCATCCAAGGCAAGCTCGGCAAGGTCCCCAACATGATGCGGGCGATCGGCAATTCGCCCGCCGCACTGGGTGCCTACCTGCAGTTCAGCGGCGGCCTGGCCAGCGGATCGCTGTCGAACCAACAACGCGAGCAAATTGCCTTGGCGGTCGGTGAAGCGAACCAATGCGACTATTGCTTGGCAGCCCATTCGGCACTCGGAAAGATGGCGGGCCTCAGCCCCGACCAAATCCGCGACGCACGTCAGGGCTCGGCAGTTGACTCCAAGAGCGATTCGCTGATTCGCTTCGCACACAAGTTGGTGGGCGAACGTGGCCACGTCAGCGGCGAAGACGTGCAAGCGTTGCGTGACCAAGGCTTCAGCGATGGTGACATTACCGAAGTGGTGGCGAATGTCGCCTTGAACATTTTCACCAACTACTTCAATCACGTCGCCGATCCCGAGATCGACTTTCCCCGAGCGGAATGCTTGGCCTGCAAAGTCGCTGAATCTTCAACGTCTGAAGCCACCGTCGGGGAGCCTTCCCCGCGGCGGCCCATCAAACGCCACCGTTCATCATTCAATACCTCAGCAATCCTATGAACCCAGCAATCAATCATGTCCAACACACTTTCTCTCGCACCACCTTTCAACCTTGAATCAGCTTTAGCCAAAGTTCGCGCGGCCGAGGACGCTTGGAATTCGCAAGATCCATCGCGTGTCGCGCAGGCCTATTCGATCGACTCCCAGTGGCGGAATCGCGATCAGTTCGTCCGCGGACGCGATCAGATTGAGCAGTTCCTAAAGCGGAAGTGGCAACGTGAACTCGACTATCGGCTTGCCAAATCACTGTGGGCTTTCACCGATAACCGCATCGCCGTTCGTTTCCAGTACGAATACCGATTAGCCAGCGGCGATTGGTATCGCGCCTACGGAAATGAGAACTGGGAATTCGATCCCGATGGGTTGATGCGACGCCGTGAAGCCAGCATCAACGATTACTCGATTGAAGAATCCGATTGCAAGTTTAGTTGGCCGCTGGGGCCTCGCCCCGCCAACGTTCCCGGCCTGGAAGAACTCGTCAAGTAATCGGCGAAGAACCGACGGTCCCAATAAAAAACGGCGAAGCCAATTCATCGGCTTCCTCATTACGAAACCCATTTTTTTTAACCACTATCAGGAGAATCCAATGTCGCTTCAAGAAAAGCTATCCCAACTCAACGCACAAACCACCGCCGCATTGCCAGAGAAATCGATTGCCGCCATGCGGGAGGAGACACAGAGGCTGCGCGAGTCCCATATCGTCGAGTCGGCCCCTCAGACCGGAGATGGGTTAGAAGACTTTAATCTTCCTAACCATCTCGGCAAGATGCAAAGCCTCGCTGCTTTGCGAGAACACGGACCGGTCGTCGTGACTTTCTACCGCGGCGGATGGTGCCCGTACTGCAACTTGGAGTTGCGGGCGTACCAGGCGGTTCTTCCTCAGATCAATGCTGCGGGAGCGACCTTGGTCGCCATCACACCTGAACTCCCCGACGCGTCTCTGTCGACCTCGGCGAAGAATGAGTTGGAGTTTGAAATTCTTACCGATGCCAACGCGGACTACACACGCAAACTCGGGCTCGTCTTTGCGTTGCCGGAACGATTACGCCCCATCTATCAGGGCCTTGGGATCCAGATTGAACAACACAACGGAAGAGGTCAGTTCGACCTGCCGCTGGCGGCAACTTTTGTTGTCGACACCGATGGAACGATCACTAGTGCCTTCGTTGATGCGGACTACACCTCGCGTGCAGAGCCAACGCATGTCGTCGAGGTTCTTCAGTCGCTCGTCAAACAAAACGCTTGACTCAGGTTGCATACCGCGACTGACAACATCCCAAAACTTTCTCACTTAAGGAACTTTGACTATGCTAACGCATCGACTTTTACTCACCATGCTCTTCTCAGCCGTTGCCTCGACACATTTATTTGCTCAGCAGGAATCCAACACGCTGAGCGTGCACTATCGCAGTACCACAGTTGAAGGACTGAACATCGCCTACCGTGAGGCTGGGCCTGCGGACGCGCCCGCGATCGTATTGCTTCACGGCTTTCCAACTTCCTCGCATATGTTTCGGAACCTCATTCCGCGACTAGCTGACCGGTACCACGTGATCGCTCCAGACTATCCTGGTTTTGGAAACAGCGACGCGCCACCGCATGACGAGTTCACTTACACGTTTGACCATCTCGCAGACGTTATTGAACAACTTCTGAAGCAGTTGCAAGTTGACCGCTACACACTGTACCTGATGGACTATGGAGCACCGGTTGGATTCCGCATCGCGGCCAAGCATCCCGAGCGAATTAGCGGTTTGATCATACAAAATGGAAACGCTTACGACGAAGGAATTGACAATGAATTCTGGAAACCGATCAAGCAGTATTGGCGTAACCCATCGACTGAAAACCGGAATGCTTTGCGTGGGTTGCTCACGCGGGACGCCACCATTTGGCAGTACACCAGCGGAACGCGGGACTCGAGTCTCGTGAGTCCGGATAACTGGAACATCGATCAGGCCTTGCTTGATCGCGACGGAAACCAAGAGATTCAACTCGATCTGTTCCTCAGCTACGGTAGCAATCCACCGCTGTACCCAAAGTGGCAAGAGTATTTTCGCAAGCACCAACCACCGACATTGATCGTCTGGGGAAAGAACGACGCAATCTTTCCCGCCGAGGGGGCCCACCCCTATCAACGGGATTTGAGCAATGTCGATCTGCACTTGCTCGACACCGGTCACTTCGCATTAGAAGAAGATTTGGGCCCGATCGCGAACAGAATACGCGCATTTTTGGCGAACACTCATTAGATGCTTTCCACGTCACTTCCAAACAATAACTACAAATAATTACCACGAGCAAGAAGATTAGAACCATGAAGATCAAGAACCAATATCTGTTATTCGCTGTCAGCATCATTGCAGCCGTCGCTGTCGCTGGATCGTATGCTACGAAACCTGGTATCACCGCTCAGGAGCCTTTCGCGGAAAACGCCGTTCCGGCTTCCCGACAAAACGAAGGTGCGACAAAGCTGGTAACCGCCAGGGACCTTGGACTGCCAAAACCGGGGATGATTGTCGATCCGACAAGCACCGCGATCGTCATCACCGATCCACAAAACGACTTCCTTAGCCCCGACGGTGTGGCCTGGGGCGTGGTCGGCGAAAGCGTGACTGAAAATGGAACCGTTGAGAATTTGGAATCCTTGTTCCAGGTAGCCGCCGACTACAACGTCCCCGTTTTCGTTTCACCTCACTACTACTTTTCGCATGACCACGATTGGAAATTTGAAGGTGCGCTCGAACACCTGATGCATGACATCCAAATGTTCGACCGTCCCGGACCACTCGACACGACGAGCTTGAACGGTTCGGGCGCCGATTGGCTCGAGCAATACAAACCCTACATTTCAAAAGGCAACGTAATCGTCACCAGCCCGCATAAGGTTTACGGCCCGGAGTCGAACGATCTCGTTTTGCAACTTCGCAAACGTGGCATCAATAAGATCATCCTTGGCGGTATGTCGGCGAACCTTTGCACCGAGTCGCACATGCGAGAACTGATCGAGCAGGGGTTTGAAGTGACCGTGGTCGAAGATGCGACCGCGGGGGCGAAGACGCCCGCCGGTGATGCCCATCAGGTAGCGGTGGCGAATTTCCACTACATCGCCAGCGCCGTCGTGACGGCCGACCAAGCAGTCGCCGCGATTCAAGCGGCTTTCGGCGATAGGGTAGGCCAATAGGCAGTTCGGATCGGCAGCAGCAACAGAGTCCGATCTGTCTCAGACGCTGATGTTAAGATTGTTATGCGTTCAAGCAGCGGTGCATTGCATCGCTGCTTTGATTCATTATCTCGTGTTAATATGGCTAATTGAAGTTCGCAATTCGTACCTGAACCATTGAGCCAGTTCTTTACTAACCAGAGGCAAAATGATGCCGAAACCGAGCAAGATTGAACCCGTTCTGATTCGGCCCGAGGAGTGGCTGAAGAGAACCAGTCCACCGATAGGATCCCAAGAAGGGCATCACTTTGGCGTCAATTGCGTCGTCATCCGCTACAGCACGGATGTGATCGGTGAAGGGCCGAATTTGCATGTGTATCCGTACGACGAGATTTTTCATATTCTCGAGGGACGAGTCCAATTTACGGTTGGCGATCAGCAATTCGAAGCGACGGCCGGTTCGCTCGTCATTGGTCCGGCGAACGTACCGCACGCCTACAAGAATCTAGGCCCCGGCCGGCTGGATTCCGTGGATTTTCACCTCAGCCCGGAATGGATCCAGTACGACCTACCGCGTGATGGCGAATCGCTGAGTGCACCCACGCTTTCGTAAGCGCGAAGTATTGAGATCGCGATTGCGGCCTTTGTTTAATACGATAGCGCCGGCGTCTTTTGCAGATAGTCGAGACTGCGAAGTTGTCGCATCATGAAATCTGCAACGTCGGCGCGGGAAATTTTTAACGTGAGGCCCTCGGCTTGGCCCGCGAAGCCGTGTCGGTATTGTCCCGTTTTCTCGCCATCCGTGAAAGCTGCCGGGCGAACGATCGTCCAATCCAGCCCGCTGTCTCGCACATGCTGCTCCTGAGCCAAGTGATCGGCCATCGCACGCCGCAGCGGAACGCGAAAGATGAATCGCCACAACCAATTGAGATTGGCAAAACTGTCTCCCGCACCCAACGTCGACTGGCAAATCAGCCGGCGAGCATCCGCTTCTTTCATGGCGGCGATGATATGTCGCGTTCCCAACGATCGAACGCTTCCACGTATTCCATCGCCCAGGGCGACCATCACCGCATCGCTGCCCGAGACAGCGTCGCGGAGCCGGTCGTCGTCGATGGTGACATCCGCGACGACGACTCGCAGATTGGCGTGCTGCACCGCTAGCTTGCTGGGGTCGCGGACAACCGCAGTGACCGCATTGCCAGACTCGAGCACTTCGTTGACCAAGTGTTTCCCGATGCTACCGGTGGCTCCAAAGATTGTGACTTGCATTTCGACTCTCCTGATATTTCGAACGGGCAGGCAGGTTTACACGGTGTAAACTTGACATGCTGTAAAGGTATGCGTACGTTGACACCATGTCAAGTGAATCATCCGAAACAAAAACGAAAATTCTGTCCGCCGCCCTGCGCCTGCTCGTCGCCAGCAGCGGCAAGGATGTCCGCATGAGTGATATTGCCAAGGCGGCGGGCGTGTCCCGACAAGCGATTTACCTGAACTTCGAGTCGCGGACCGAGTTGATGGTGGCCACGGTCCAGTACGGCGATCAGGTCAACGATGCCACGTCGCAAGTCCAGAAGTGGCGTGATGCCGAGGGCATCGACAAGCTGGACGCTTGGATCGAATTCTGGGGTAACTACCTGCCGCAGATCTTCGGCGTCGCCAAAGCCTTGATGGTTGCGCGCGAGACTGATGAAGCGGCGGCGGCGGCTTGGCACGACCGAATGGCCGATGTGCGACGCAGTTGCCACAAGACGATTTGCTCGCTCGACCAAACCGGTGTGCTGGCCGATGGCTGGAAGATCAAGCCAGCCGCCGACGTACTCTGGACCCTGCTATCGGTGGCGGGCTACGAACAACTGACCGTCGACGCAAAATGGTCGACTAAGCAATATGTCAAACAGATGCAAGCCTCGGCTCGGCATTTGTTCGTTGCTCGCCACGCGATAGGCGATGTTCGGTGAAGCACGCGTGCGGAACTTCTTTCCCGTTCGGAATGACGGGTTCTATTCGCTGGGAAGATTCGACGAATTAGCCAATTCAAGGAACTCAGGTTTGCCGATCCCCCCGGCTCGCCAATCCACGACGTTCCCGCGAGAGTCGCAAACGATTGTGACTGGAGTGCCTTCGATCTTGTAAGCATTCATAATCTCGGCGTTTTCTGGGTCACCCACGTCGATCGCCACCGGAATGAAATCCGCATTCACCAATTCCATCACTTGCCGGTCAGCCCAAACTTGACGCTTCATGATGCGGCAGGGAACACACCACGTCGCGGTGAAATAGAGAACGATTGGCTTGTCGGAAATGGCTGCTTGTCGCTGGGCCGAGGTGTAGTCTTTCGCCCAAGCGATGTCGTTCGGGGGAACGTAGAAGCTATGCCAAGCGTAGGCGAGCGATACGACAAGGAATGTCAGCCAAAAACATCGCCAGAAATGAAGCAAGGGCTTTCGTTTCGGGCTTGGTTCCTTCTTGTCGGACGATGTAATCACAGACTGCACGTTGTTCATTCCTTATTCTCGATGGACGGGGCGGGGTTGTTCCTCTACCTTGCACCCGCTATCGCCCTCCGTTGCCCGACACCGATCTTCCGAAAAAAGTATTCGCGCACCACTGACTTCGATCGGCTTCGGTGGAATTCGCATGGCTATTCCGCGAAGAATGCCGGAAAAAATCTGCCATTATTGAGGCCGCAGAAATCTCAGATGATGAGCCGCGTGAGCGGCATGAATTTGCAGAATCGTCTGCCGAGGGACGCGACCGAACGCCGGGTGCGGTGCAAAGGGTGCCGTGTGTCCATCATTCGGTCAACGCTTCGGTGAAACCTATTCACTTCGAATGTGTCGTCACTGTCGTCCGGCGGCATGAAGGCTTTGATGGTGCGGATGCGAGGCTGCGAATCGGTATCGAGTAACTTTGGCAACAGCCACCAACGCATCGCGGGCCTGAGCGGTGCGAACAGCGACAGCCAAAACGGGTAGCCGTCAATGCTTGGGTTTTGAACCAATGTCAGGTGGCGACAAATCTGACCCAACGACCAGTTTCCGCTGCGGACGTAGCCGAATTCAAGAAGACGGCTCGCCTCTTGAGCGGCTTCGTCGAGCGTTTCGAATTTCAATCGACGAAGTGTGCTCACACCGCAATATCCCGCTGAGGTTTTGAAAAAGATTTTAGGCCGAGACAATCGTGAGGGGGTGAAAGCTTTGAAGTTTTCTGCACGCCCACGCGAACGCAACCAGCAGAACAATTCCACTGGTCACGCCGAGCCACATCGGCGGCAGATCCGGCACGCCCCATTGGAAGCGACCGATTTGATAAATATTCCACGCACTATTGACGAACGCGTGGCAGGCGACCGATGGCCAAATGGAACCAATTCGCCAAGCGATTACCCCCAGCCATATTCCCATGACACTTGCCAGTGCGATTCCGTGCGGCGTCACGTGAAGCAACGCGAACAGAATGGCGGTAATCCCGATGGCGCTTACCGGCGAATACCGATGCAACAAACGACGTTGCACAAAACCGCGAAAGAACAGTTCCTCGGAGATTCCTGGAATGACGCCAACCACCACAATCAACACGAACGACCAAGGTGTCGAGATGTTCTCGTAGAGACGAAGAAACGAGTCGTCACCGGGAAAGACTTGCTCGACCAGCCAGACAAGCCCGACGGCGATGTGGAACACAAAGACCGATCCGAGCAACAGCAAAGTCCAAACGGACCAAGGCAAGGATGGACGGTGCAAACCAAGCCGCAATGCAATGGATTGCTTGTGATGCTTGGCACTGATGTAGCCGGCAACGAGGGCAATGAGGGCGAGCGGAAGACCGGAAATCACAAGTGAAGTAACAAAGTACGGAGCGTGCATCATGGTTTGCGGCAGCGCTTCTGCCGCTTCGGCAAACCCGGTTTCCACGTCCTTGGTTGCCAACAACACAGTGATGGCGGTGACCACCTGTGTGATGATGACCGCGATGAATGCGAGCAGCGACAGCACAAAGATCGGCCAAACACGCCTGGAACCAATAACCGTTTCTCGGTTCGAAAAAATTTGCTGTTCGGCTGCCACTTCGGGCCTCTCAATATCGTGATGGAGATTTTGCGGTGCTGTTTTGCAATCCGAGTCCTGATCTCCAAGGCATCTTGTCGGCAGGTGTTGGGCGCGCAATCGGTCGAATCTCCCAAACCGTTCCGTTCGGTTCATCAATTCAATGATGGTTTCGACAAGACGACGACCCGTTTGCCCGCCGTGTGGCCTTGCTCGAGGAGATTCAGCAGCCCGGCGACTTCGTCGATGCGGTGTTGGGACGCGACCACCGGACGGACCTTCTGTTCAACAACCATTTGGATCATCTGGTGAAGGTCCTCCTGTTTGGGTGTTGAAATGTATCGACAAAGTGTTTGCGAAACGAAGGGTGAGACCATCAGCGGCTTGAGCAAACGCATCCAAAACGCGAAACCTGTCGCGCCGGTTCCGCTGTTGCAGATCAGCGTGCCGTCAGGTTTCAAGGTGCGTCGCATCTCGGATAAGTCACGGTTTTCGACGTTGTCCAACACGCAGTCGTACCGCTTGGCCGATTGGGTAAAGTCTTCGGTCTGGTAGTCGATGACATGGTCCGCACCGAGTGAACGGACAAGCGACACGTTCGCACCGCTGCAAACGCCGGTCACCTCGGCACCCATCGTCTTGGCGATTTGGACGGCGAAGGTGCCGATTCCGCCGGACGCGCCGTTAATCAGAACCGATTGACTTTCGCGAAGTTTGGCGACGTCCCGTAGTGCGTGCAGCGCAGCCAACCCGGAAGTGACGATCGCGGCGGCTTCGACGTGGGGTATCTCGGAAGGCTTGATGGCCGTCTGGGTCGCATTGGCGGCGACATATTCGGCGCAGCTACCCGACTGGTAGCCGAACACCTCGTCGCCGGGTCGAAAGTCCTTGGCGTCATCACCGACGGCTTCGACGACTCCCGAAAAATCGTAGCCGGGGATGCCGACTTTGGGACGCCGCCAGCCGGTTTCCATTCGAATGACAAACGGACGGCCGCGAACGGTGAAACAGTCTCCAACGTGCAAAGCCGCTGCGTGGACGCGAACGAGAATTTGGTTTTGTCGGGGGATGGGTTTGGGAAGGTCCACGATTTCCAACGTGTTTGGCGGACCGTATCTCGCGGCGTGGATGGCTTTCATGAGGTGTCGTGAAGGTTTGGCAAGAAGATGAAGGGCAAGACAATGGCGGGCAAGAAAATCGGTGGCGTGGGTGAATGAAGGGGTTGCATCGAGTTATTGAATTTCGGCTTGCTTAATTTCATCGACCAATTTGAGGGATTCGCGGAAGCTTGATCCGCCGACTTTGTCTTCCCAAGTCATGTTGCCGAATCGGCGAGAACGCCGACCGCGACGAAACAGTGCAAGGGAACCGATGAAACCGACGACGCCAAGGACCAGCGATGGGATCAGGGCGGTTGGATACAACATTTGTGGAAAGCCTGCCGCGACGCCCGCCGGAATCCACAACCACCACCACGAAAAACCGATCAGCGGACTGAATCGCAAGTACAACAATCTCGCCGAGCCCAATCCATCGGCAATAATGGAGACCGGTTGGGAATAGTCGATCTTTCTGATCCGAACGATTACCGCGATCGCCGCGGCGATCAGGAGAACGCCGTAGACGTGCATGATCAGTCCGGACGCGAACCGTGCGTTGGACTGGCCGGCACCCGACCAACCGTAAACGCCCAGTCCTATCAGAGCGATGCCGATGACGATTTGCAGAATCTGCCAACCGACCAGCGGTCGCATCGTTTGGCGAACTTGGTTCATCAAATCACGTCGCCCCAATAGCATCCGCGCCGCGAGTTCTTGATCGGCGATGCCAGATGATCGGATGGCCGATGGAGCGGTGCGGTGGCTTGCGCCCGCTGAAGTTTGGTCAACCGTGATCGCCAAGTCGACGCCTTCGGTTTGGCTAATCGATTGCAAGTCCGATTTGATCTCGCTGGCCGCTTGGTAGCGTCGCTTGGGTTCCTTCTCGAGCGTTCGCAGCACGACGTCGTCGAGTCGCACATTGATCGCGACTTTCTTTGACGGAACTTCAAAACGCCCGATCGGCAATTCGCCGGTCAGCAATTCGTAGAACACGACGCCCAACGAATAGATGTCCGCGCGATGATCGACCGCGTGCGTGCCCTCGAATTGTTCGGGGGCCATGTAGCGCGGCGTCCCCATGACTTGATGCGTGCCGGTCAAGTTATTCGTTGACGTCGAACCGCCCAAAATTCGCGACAATCCAAAGTCGACGATCTTTACCGATCCGTCGCGCGTCAGCAGAATGTTTTCGGGTTTGATATCGCGGTGGATGACTCCGTTTTCGTGGGCGTATTGCAACGCGTCGCACAACTGAGGCACGATCGCGAGCGATTGCTCGGGCGACAATTCGCCGGCGGTAACAACGTCGCGAAGTGTGGGGCCGTCGACGTATTCCATTAAAAAGAAAAACGTTTCGTCGACGTGTCCAAATTCGTAAACCGACACGATGCTGGGGTGATTTAACTTCGCCAACGTGCGGGCTTCGCGAGTGAACCGCAATGAAAATTTGGCGTCTTGGGCAAACTCGCTCGGCAGAATTTTTAGCGCGACGACGCGGTCGAGCCCTTCTTGACGCGCCTTGTAAACCGCTCCCATGCCGCCGGCACCGAGCATTTCGATGATCTTCAAACTCGGAAACAACTCCGCGACCCGCTCGAGCGATGCGGGCTGAAACGGACGCCCCGACCGTTCCGATGCGTCAAACAGTTCGGCGATCAGCGTGTTCGCATCCGGAAACCGGTCGGCGTAATCCTGCTGAGTCGGCGTTTCATCGCGACGTTTTCGATAGTCGATGTCCAGCGCGATCAATTCGGCCAATAGGGCGTTAAGCGGCTTCCCTATCAAGTCGTCGGGAATGGCGTTTTTGATCGACGGACGCTCGCCTGATTGCCACGCTTTTTCAAAATCCGCACACAGATCGTCAATCCGCTCGAGCGTCGCGATCGGTAGTTGTGGTTGGCGAATGTTCATGGGCGGGCTTCATGGGTTGTTGAAATTTTTCACGAATCAGATGCAGCCGACGCTCGATCGTTCGCTCGGAACAATCAAAACGGAGGGCCGATTCCGCGTTTGAATAGCCCTCTAACTTGGCACCCGCCAAATCGCGAAGTTGCCCGACACCCAAAACCGAAAAAAACTTTTCGGCCGTTTCCTGCATCGTCACGACCATCTCGGGCGACGGTTCGTTGCCGATGATCTCAATGACGCGATCGTCGTCGTTGCCCGCGTGGATCGATTGAGTCTGAGCGTTGCCACCACGACGCACCCGGCCGTCACGACGACGTTTGTCGACGATCTTTCGCGCTGCCATGCGAAGCAGCAGATGCCACAAATCGTCTCGATCGGTCATGTCGGGAAACCGCCCGGCTTCGGCCGCCTGATAAAAACTGTCAAACACGCTCAGCACCACGTCCTCTTCGTCGGATACCGCTCGGTTGCCGCCCCGCAAGCGCGCTCGAACCGAGCGTACCAAACGATCGAAGTAGTGCTTCCAGATTTCATTAGCCGCAACGGAATCCCCGTGTTTGACCTGCTGGATCCAGTGGCTGATGGATGGGTTCACTGCGATGGCTGCAATACGATCATGAGAAAATGCAATGCTGTGTCAGTCGTCATTATGGTCGCTTACGTGTTGGCCGTGGTGATCCATCCGCAGGAAGTTCCGGCGGACGAAGCCCTCGCTGTCAAGCGAGGACTCTCGTATTTGAAACAGGCCGGATTGAAGTCGATAGACGGGCGTGGTTGCGTGTTGCGTCATCAGGTGCCGACGATGCTTTGGAGTCACGAAGCGGCACTGGGAAAGGATGACCGACAGCGGACCAAGTTGAACTAGTGGATTGAGTGGTCCGGCGAAGTGATGAACTTCGTCAAGCCACACCAAAAAGCAGACGTCGATGCGAACGCCACGATGGTGGGCAAACGAATCGTGCTACCCAAGATCCTCTCGCAGGCAGTTCTCCAAATGAGCACCGGGGAAATCTCGGTCGCCTTGGTCGACGACGCGGCCAAGATCGTTGGCGAAGCGGCGGAACATCAGGCCACTTAAGTGGAGGGCAAGTCTCGTTTGTCCCCATTCCTTTCTCGGTTCTTAGTCTTCTGAGCGTCTTGGAGATTTTTTTGAGCTTCTGAGAGCCTTCTTACCCAGAAAGATGCATTTTGAGCGATCGTCGTCTTCTCTACTCCGAGCGACACCCCTTCAAACCCAATGTTTTTCGGGGTCAAACGCTGTTCTAAACCTGATCGATTGGGAGGTGCCGACGGCTTCTAACCCGACGGCCCTCAGAAACGGAGAACGTCAGAAATCTGGGCCAGAGCTCGAAAACCGGCCGCCGAAGTCGCGCCGGGTTATCTGACGGGTGTCAGACGACAGAGAAAGGCGGGCCAGCCTCGTTGACGCAAGTCCTTGCGAAATAACGGGATAAAACGCAAAAAGCCGTCGTGCGAAACACGACGGCTTTTCGTTTACTGGAGGGTCGGAAAGTGTTCCAACCAAACAGAGAAGTTGAAATTTCAGCTGGCGCATTTTTGACTGTCCTGTCAGTCGCAACGATGCATTGAGGTCGGGCATCGCACACTGTAGCCACATAAAGGATGATTCATTGCCTTTGCTTCAATGGCCGAAAAGTGTCTTTTTTGCGTTTTGTGTTCGCTCGGCAACCTTGGGGCACCGATCCGGACACGGCTCAAACAAGCGACGACCCAGAGGTAATGTGCCGCCGACTTGCTTGACTAAATTGACTCGCTTGACCGCGTGCGCAAGCCGTTCTGAATGGTCAACCTGGTAGCTCTCGGCTTCCCAAATCGCTCGAAACGCCGGGAATGCGTCAAGAATCGCGAGTTGAAAACATTGGTTTGCGACGATTGGATTCGACAGGACGCATTTCGTGCGGCACAAATTACCTCCGCAAGCCACTTCCCGGAGGTCTTTTGTGTCAGAGGAGCATGATTCGTATTGCAGCCCCATCGCGCGGGCCATCGAGGTTTTTCGCAACCATGGTGGTGTCATGCGCATGGCTGATGCATCGCGCGCCGGGGTAAGCCGGCGAACGCTTTACTCGATGCGCGACTCGGGGCAACTCGAGCAACTGGCCCGTGGGCTTTACCGGCTCGCCGATATGTCGCCGCTCAGCGAACCCGACCTCGTCACTGTCGCCAAGAAAGTACCGCAGGGAGTGATCTACCTGATCTCTGCCCTCGCCGTGCATGAGATGACAACCCAGATTCCCCATGAAGTCTGGATCGCGATTCCGCGTAACAACGAACCACCACGGTTTGATCATCCGCCGACTCGTACGGCTCGACTCAGTGAGCTCGCGTATGGGATCGGGATTGAGACTCATGAATTCGACGGATTCGAGGTGAAGGTTTACTCCCGGGAGAAGACTCTGGTTGACTGCTTCCGCAAACGCAATGACATCGGTACCGATGTCGTGCTCGAGGCACTCAAGTTTTACAAGTCGCAAGGACGGACAAACTTCGACCTGGTCCTGCGTTACGCCACGCAACTGCGTGCCGAAAAAGCGATGCGTCCCTATCTGGAGGCATTGGTGTGACACGCGATATCGCGGCCTCGGTTCGTGGGCAGTTGCAAAACCGAGCCAAGCAAACCGGCCGGCCGCTCCAAGAACTGTTGCAGTACTTTGCCATGGAACGTTTCTTGTACCGGCTATCGAAATCCGAGCACGGCAGCAGGTTCGTGCTCAAAGGTGCGTTGATGTTCCGGGTTTGGAACGCGGCACAGTCGCGAGCGACGCGTGATATCGATTTCCTGGCCCGGGCCGACAACGACGTCGAATCCATATCGCAAATGTTCAAGACGGTTTGCGAGCAGGAGGTAATCCCAGACGGCGTCCTGTTTCACAGCGACACCGTCCAGGGAATAGCGATCAAGGAAGATGCGGATTACTCGGGAGTCCGAGTCACCTTCACGGCAACGATTCAGAATGCCCGACTCGCTTTGCAAATTGATGTTGGCTTTGGCGACGTCGTGAATCCCACTCCAACGATCATAGAATATCCAGCTCTGCTTGACTTCGAACCCGCAAGGCTCGCAGGCTATCCAGCGGAAACCGTGATCGCCGAGAAGTTCGAAGCGATGATCAAGCTGGGACAATTGAACAGCCGGATGAAGGACTTTTACGACATCCTGATCTTGTCTCGTCAATTTGCACTGGATGGTCCGAGTCTGGCCACGGCAATCCAAGCGACATTCCAAAATCGGGGCATCGCGATCCGAACCGACGCGTCATTGTTTTCTGGCGAGCTGGCGGATGATAAAAGTAAGCAGTTGCAGTGGACGGCTTTTAACGCGGCCGAATCGTAGCAACCTCAAGTCGCTTTCTCAGGACGAACGTGAGTTGGCAGAAAAGTATCTTCGCGAATGGGGTATCGATTGTGCGCTCGCTTCCGACGCTATTGTTGCCGCTGCTTGATCGCAGCGGGTCAGCGTGTCTGCTTGACGACGATACGGTTCGATCCTTCACTGATGGTGAAGGGGACGCGATGATCGCTGCGGGCATCTTGGTACCGGCCAAGCCTGCGTCTTCTGTGCCGGCGTTGTGTGGGGGCGATTGCTCGACGCACGAGGTTCGGAGAGTTGGCCGCGGTGTAGCTGCAAGGTTCTTTGAAATATGTCCATACGATGGGCTGGAACCTGTCGACCCGCTACGACTGCGACAATGGTCGATCGACGGCAAAGCCGTCGCCGATCTGCTAGCGAAGGCGATGGTGGTGCAACCGGAAGCCGAAACGTTGCTACCGGGCGTGGCTTGGCATCTCGGTGATCTCTCAGCCGGCGAATGCTCGTACAGCGTGGTTTTGGCAACGCATCGCGCCATCGGCTCTTTGTCTTGTCGCAAAGATGCTTCACGAATGATTCTGATCGGTCAAAATCTTCCAACCGATGGCTTTGCCGGATGCCTGTTGCCAAACGAAGCATTTGCTTTCTCGTCGGATCGAGTTGATGCGCGACGCCAGCGACTAGCACAGGTATTACCACTGTCCAGCGAGCGAATTGGCAACGCGTTCTATCGCAAGGGTCAGATGTGGGTTGTTCGGTACGAACGACAGGAAACGTTCCTCGAAAACAATGTCGGCCCGCTCTACATCGCGCGGCTACTCGCGACGCCAAATAGACCTGTACCGGCCGTAACACTTTTGGCCAGCCGCATCGGCATCGACGAACGCAAACTCACGGGATCATCTGGCGAACTGGCTGACGAACAAACGGTTGAAGAATGTCGCCAAGCACCCGGTGACGCAGACGCACTCCGTGATCTCGAAGAAAAGCAGGATCAGTTGCGCGGGATCAAGGATGCATATGACGCGTTGCGGCGACGAGAACACGGAATGTGATGATGGATCCTGGTGAAGTACTGCCAAAGTCCCGGAAGCTTGAAGCGGAAGGAAAGTTCAACGAGGCGGTTGATCTGCTCTCTGATGCTCTCCAAGCCGAGCCATCGCGCGGGGATCTGCTGTTGGTCAGAGGCCGCATTCGTTGCGAGAAGCTGGATCAAGCCGCCGAGGCGGTCGACGACTTTCGAGCCGCATCCGAACTCGACCCTGCTTCAGCCGCTCCCCATCAGTATTCATCGCTTTGCTTTTTGTCCCTCGGCGATTCCGAAACCGCATGGGATCACGCGTGTCAGGCGGTAGATTTGTCTCCGGATGACGCTTTCTCCCACTACTGCTACGCGCGGTGCTTGACCGCAAGTCGGCGTCTCAATGCCGCCGCGACCGCTTTTCAAACGGCAGCCAATCTTGATCCTTCTCTGCCGCTGTACCAACATGGACTCATCGGCGTGTTGATCGAGCTTGAGAAGTACGAAGAAGCGGAGCTTGCGATCGTCAAACTTCTCCACCTCGACGAATCTCCGTCGCTCTGCATTCGTCTAGCTCGCACTCAGCTAGCACAGAGAAAAGCTGGACATGCCATCGACAGCTTGAAGGCCGCCGCCAGTTTCTCGCTTAGCGAAGTGGACCAGGCTCTCGTCGAAGGGTACCGTCGTCTCGCCAATTAACTGCTTGAGAAGCAGTCGTGATGAACCAAACCGTTGTACCAGCCAGCAGTCGGGTAGCAAAGCGCTCGCTTTGAGAAAAGTCGTCGCCCTCCTGGGCGACGTATCGGCGACCGGGCCGGCCGGCAATGCCCGAGCCTTGATGCGAGCCCTCCCCGACGGAACGCGGGGAAAGGCGATCGGCCATTTGACGGAGATTGTTGCTCGATCAAGTCTAGAAAGCGGGTTGGTCGCCAAATTCATCGGTGATACCCCCAGCGGTCTGCTGTCTCGCTGGCCTATCGAGCGGATGCTTGAGGATTCAGCGTCAGTGGCCAGCACCAAGGCGTTCGGAAAAGTGCTGAACGAAACTTTGAAGAAGACGAATGCCGGCGGCTACCGCTGGGGCGGTTATCACGAAATCTACATTGGTGCAAGCTTGAAACGACGCGGTTATCATCTCGTTGAGTTCGACCAGAACGTACCCAAGTTCGGAAGCATTCCCTCCACGGATATCGATATCATCACCACCAAACTCGACCCGACAACCGGCCAAACGGTAACCTTCTTCTATCACGCCAAAGCCACCGTGGCGGCCTACGGGGGAGGCCAAAACCTGTACCAGCAGGACTACAAGAAGTGGCTAAAAACCGCGACGGGCAAGGCGGCCGCATGGAATCAGAAAGTCAAGAACGTCGATGGTCAGGCGAAGCGGATTTGGACGCATAGTGATGGGCAGCCGCTGCCGAATGAATTGGCCGAACTGATGGCCAAGCTTCAAGGTGCTGTTAAGCCGATCGACTGGCCGGGCCTATAGCTTCAGATGATTTTCCATCGGTTTAGAGAACAGCGATGAGCAAAGAGCCAAAGAGCCTACCTCTAATCCTTCGCAGTCGACCGCTATCGATCGATGCGTTGTTATCAGAGATCCGACATGTCGGAGATCTTCTCGCGCGGAACGAAATGAACTTTCGTGAAACGATTCGTTTTACGCGAATC
>Ga0209947_1000571_pt1 | contig 22990 bp, 18 predicted proteins | sample SalPonR2_B_D2_MG_FD_185706 | JGI IMG/M metagenome (GOLD analysis project Ga0209947, IMG submission 185706) | Salt pond soil microbial communities from South San Francisco under conditions of wetland restoration - Salt Pond MetaG R2_B_D2_MG... ...
GGAGGGCCAGGGGGATCGCCACCGTCGTGGCGCTAGGGCTCGGGGCGCTACTGCTGGGGGTCATGATCTCGGAATTGCCCGGCGGTCCGGTTTGGGAAGTGGCCCTTGCCGCCGTGCTGCTGGCGCAAAAAAGCCTCGTGGATCACGTGCGCGCGGTCGCGGAAGGGCTGAGGGTTTCTCTCGGCGACGGACGCCGCGCCGTCTCGATGATCGTGGGCCGGGACGTGACCGCGCTGGACGAAGCCGGCGTATCCCGCGCCGCCATCGAAAGCGCGGCGGAAAACCTGTCGGACGGCGTGGTGGCGCCGGCCTTCTGGTTCGTGATCGGCGGTCTGCCGGGCATATTGTTCTACAAGATCGTCAACACCGCGGATTCCATGATCGGCCACAGAACCGAACGGCACGGCGAATTCGGCTGGGCCGCGGCGCGTCTCGACGACCTGCTCAACTGGGTGCCCGCACGGATCACGGCCATCCTGATCGCTTTGCTCCGGGCCGACGCGGGCACGATGCGGGTGGCGGCGCGCGACGGGCCTTTGCACCGCTCGGTCAACGCGGGCTGGCCCGAAGCCGCCATGGCCCGAACGCTCGGCCTCGGCCTGTCGGGCCCGCGCAGTTACGCGGGCGTCTTGACCTCCGATCCGGTCCTGAACGAAGGCGGCCGCCGCGACGCGAATGCCCAGGACATCGAAGCTGCCATCGGCGTACTCTGGCGTGTCTGGGGTGGGGTATTCCTGACTGTTCTCCTGATCGCTGCGATCTGAGGTTTGCGGGGTGGGTCAGCCTTGGTAGTGTTCCCGTCGACGGCACGGCTTGAGGTCAGGAACGAGGACATCCTTTCATGAAGAAACACGTTTTCGCGGGCATCGTCGCGACCTCGCTTGTCGCGAGCGCGGCACAGGCGCAGCAATGCGGCGGCGATTTCGGTCAGTTCGTCCAGGACCTGCGGACCGAGGCACAGATGCGCGGCCACCCGCAGGCGGCCATCGACGCCTTCTTGCAGCACGCCAGCTATTCCCAGCGGGCGATCGACGCCGACCGGCGGCAGGGCATCTTCACTGTGCCCTTCACCGAGTTCACCCGCCGCCTGATCTCGCAGAACCGGATCGACAACGGCCGCCGCAACGCCGAGCAATGGCGCCCCGTCTTCGACGAGATCGAGCGCCGTTTCGGCGTGTCGCGCGGTATCCTCCTGTCCTTCTGGGCGTTCGAGACCGATTACGGCGCATTCCAGGGGGACTACAACACGCTCGACGCGCTGGTGACGCTGGCCCATGACTGCCGCCGGCCGCATATCTTCCGGCCGCAGATCTTCGCCGCGCTGACGCTGTTCCAGAACGGCGATTTCGACCCGGTGAACACCTTGGGCGCATGGGCCGGGGAAATCGGCATGGTCCAGATGCTGCCCGAGGACATCGTGAATCACGGGATCGACGGCGACGGCGATGGACATGTCTATCTACAGACCTCGGCCCCCGACGCGCTGATGAGCGGCGCGAATATCCTGTCCTCGCTGGGCTGGCGCCCGAACGAGCCGTGGCTGATCGAGGTTACGCTGCCCGACAATCTCGACTGGTTCCAGACCGGTGTGCACACCTCCCGCAGCGTGGCGGAATGGGAGCGCGACGGCGTGCGCGCGCGGTCGGGCGGCAACCTTCCGATGTCGTCGGCGCAGGCCTCCATCATCATTCCGCAGGGGCGCAACGGGCCCGCCTTCATCGCCTATCCGAATTTCAACGTGCTCTTCGAGTGGAACCAGAGCTTCACCTATGTGCTGACCGCCGCTTATTTCGCGACGCGGCTTGAGGGCGCCCCGGTCTTCGACGCGCGCAACCCCGCGCCCGGCCTCGACGGAAATTCCATGCGGGAGCTTCAGCGCCGTCTCGCCGCGCGGGGACATGACGTGGGGGCGGTCGACGGCATTCTGGGCGCGGGCACACGCATGGCCGTGCGCCTCGAACAACGCCGTCTCGGCCTGCCCGCCGATGCCTGGCCGACCGCGGAGCTTCTCAACGCGCTGTAATGCGAACGGCGGGGCCTATTCCATCGCGGGATCGAGCCCCGCATCGCGCGCTTCCCGGATCGGAAACCGGTCGCCCTCACCGGTGATCAGGATCAGTCGGCCCGCGTTTTCCACATAGGCGTCGCAGCGGGACAGCCCGTTGATGAAGGTGATGCAGACCGTGCTGTCCTCGGCCACCTCGAAATACCCGTAGGCATAGCCGCCCCGGCCGAGGTCGTAGGCAAAGGTGTAGCGACCGTCATTGTAGAAATGCGACACGCCCTCATCGAAGAAGATCAGCTCCTGCCCCCGCAGGCGGGCATCGAGTTCGGCGGACGGGATCACCGCATCGCCCGGACGCGTGTCCAGCGTCTGGGCCGCGGCGCTGCCGGGCACAAGCGCGGCGAGGAGGATCAGCATTCGCATGGGCGTGACGCTAGCACGGGTTCCGCACACGCTGCCGTAACGATCGCGTCACGACCGGGTCAGGCGACCATCGCCTCGGCCTTCTTGAGGTCCACGCTCACCAGTTGCGACACGCCCTGCTCGGCCATGGTCACGCCGAACAGGCGATCCATCCGCGCCATCGTCACGGCATGGTGCGTGATGATCAGGAACCGTGTCTCGGTCTGGCGCGTCATCTCGTCGAGCAGGTCGCAGAACCGGCCCACATTGGCGTCATCGAGCGGCGCGTCGACCTCGTCGAGCACGCAGATCGGAGACGGGTTGGCGAGGAACACCGCGAAGATCAGCGCCAGCGCCGTCAGCGTCTGCTCGCCCCCCGACAAAAGCGACAGGGTCGAGAGCTTCTTGCCCGGCGGCTGGCACAGGATTTCCAGCCCGGCCTCGAGCGGATCGTCGCTTTCGACCAGCACAAGCCGCGCCTCGCCGCCGCCGAAGAGATGGGTGAAGAGCTTGGAGAAATTCGCGTTGACCTGTTCGAAGGCGGTCAGCAGACGGCTGCGCCCCTCGCGGTTGAGCGAGGCGATCCCGCTGCGCAACTTGGCGATGGCGGCCTCCAGGTCCTCCTTCTCGTGCAGGAGGGTGTCGTGTTCTTCCTGCACGGTCTTTGCGTCCTCCTCGGCACGGAGGTTCACGGCGCCCAGCGCGTCGCGCTGACGACGCAGGCGATGCACGTCGGCCTCGATCCGGTCGGCGCGCGGAAGGGGCTCCGGCAGATCGCCCAGTTTTTCGCGCAGGTCCTCGGCCGTGGTCTCCAGTTCCTCCGATATGCGCGCTGCGGCGGCCTCGACCGCTTCGGCGGCGGCGTCCCGGCGAGCCTCGGCTGCGGCCCGCGCCTCCCGCGCCTCGGAGGCGGCGCGCTCCGCCGCGCGTTCTGCGGCCACGGCCTCGGTATTGCCGCGTTCGCCGCCGGCCAACGCATCGGCGGCCTTCGCCCGACGCGCCTCGGCATCCGTGATGCCCTGCCCCAGCGTGCTGCGCCGCGCCTCGATCTCGGCAGGCCGCGTGCGCGCAACCTCCAGCGCGTCCTGCGCCTCGGATTTGCGGCGCGACAGGTCGCCCAACTGCGTTTCGGCCGAGGCCAGGCGGTTGCGCCACGTGCCAAGCTCATCGGCGATCTGCGTCAGCCGCTTTTCGCGCAGCTCGCCCTCGCGTCTCAGTTCGTCATGTTCGCCGCGCCGCGCCATCATCGTGATGCGCGCGGCATCCACGGTCATGCGCGTGTCGCCAAGCCGGGCGCGCACGACCTCCAGATCCTCCAGCGCGGCCTTGGTTTCCTCGGCCTCCGCCACATCGGCAATTGCGGCCTCCACCTGTTCGGCATGCCGCCGCGCGGCGTCGCGCAGGGTGTCGAGCCGCGCATCGAGCGTGGCGCGTTCGGTTTCCGCGCGGGTCTGGGTCCGGCTGACTGCGGCGAGGTTCGTCTCGGCCTGACGGCGCGCGTCGCGGGCCTGCCGGTCGGCCCCGTTCAGGTCCGACAGGCGCTTGGCCCATGTCTCATGCGCCTCGCGCGTGGCGCTGGCCTGCGCCTCCGCCTCGGCCGCCTCGTCGGTCAGGACGGCCAGACGGTTCTTCTGTTCCAACCGACGCGCCGCACCCGACACGGCGTCGGCCGCGGCCACCGTGTATCCATCCCAACGCCAGAGATCACCCTCGCGACTCACGAGGCGCTGACCGGGCCTGAGTTCCGCCTGCAGGCGCGGCCCGTCGGCGGCGGGAACCAGCCCGATCTGCGACAGGCGGCGCGACAGGGCGGCGGGCGCATCGACATGTGACGCAAGCGGCTCCGCCCCCGCAGGCAAGGGTGCTGTCTCGTCATAGTCGGGCAGCGCGGACCAGCCGCTTTCGCCAGCCTTGCCCGATTGCGGCGCGTTCAGATCGTCGGCGAGCGCCGCGCCCAGCGCGGTCTCGTAACCGCCGGTCACGGACATATCGTCGACGATGGCCTTCTGTGGTCCGCGGTCCCGTTCCAACAGACGGGTCAGCGACGTGACCTCCGAGGACAGCGTCGCGGCGCGGCCCTCGGCATCGGCGCGCGCGGCCCGTGTCTCGGCCTCGCGGCCTTCCGCCTCGGCGCGGGCGACTTCGGTTTCGGCCAGCGTCGCCTCGGCCCGCGCGGCGAGGTCTGTCGCCTCCTGCAGCGCCCGGCCAGCCGCGTCCACGTCCCGGCTGAGCGCGGCGAGGCGGTCCACGCCCTCGCGCGCGGCGAGCGTTGCCTTTTCCGCTTCGGCTTCGTGGCGCGCGCGGGCCTGCCGCGCCTCGGCGATCCGGCGATCGGCGGCCTGATGGCGCGCGGCGAGATCGGCCTGCAATTCGGTCTCCCGCGCAAGGGCGCCCTCGCGTTCACCGAGGATGTCGTTCGCCGCCACGGCCTCGGCCTGCGCGGCCTCCAAAGCTTCGGAATGGCCTTCCATCGCCTCGCGGATGGAAGCGGCCTCGGCTTCGAGACCCGCGATGGTTTCGCCCGCATCGGCATTCAGCGCCGTCTCGCGGTCAAGGTCGCGGGCCAACTGCGCGATGCGCGCCTCGAGCGAGGCGACCTGCTCGGTGGCGCGTTTGGCCTCGGCATCGATGCTGTCACGCTCGACATAGAGCCGCTGCAACACGGCGGCCGCGATCGCCTCTTCCTCCCGCAAGGGGGGCAGTGCCGCTTCCGCAGACTCTCGCGCCTCGGCGGCATCCCGCGCAGCCTTCTCGGCCCCGGCCGCCGCGGAAAGCGCCGCGCGCAGGACCTCTTCCGCCGAAAGCCGCGTGGCGTCCGCATCGCGCCAGCGCAGCCACAGAAGCAGACCCTCGGCCGCGCGCAGCTCCGCTCCGATTTCACGGTAGCGCGCCGCCTGCTTCGCCTGACGCGCCAGTGTCGCGATCTGGCCCGAGAGCTGCTCCAGCACGTCATCGATCCGGGCGAGGTTCTGCTCCGCCCCGCGAAGCTTCAGCTCGGCCTCGTGTCGCCGTTGGTAAAGCCCCGCAATCCCGGCCGCGTCCTCGAGCACACGGCGGCGGTTCTTCGGCTTGGCGTTGATCAGCTCCGCGATCTGGCCCTGCCGCACCAGCGCGGGCGAATGGGCGCCCGTCGCGGCATCGGCAAAGAGCATCTGAACGTCGCGCGCGCGCACATCCTTGCCGTTGAGCTTGTAGGCCGAGCCCGCGTCGCGCGTGATGCGGCGCACGATGTCGATCTGGTCGGTATCGTTGAAGCCTGCGGGCGCCAGTCGCTGGGCATTGTCGATCTGGACATGCACCTCGGCGAAGTTGCGTGCGGGCCGCGTGGCCGCCCCGGCGAAGATCACGTCCTCCATCCCGTCGCCGCGCATGGCAGTCGGGCGGTTCTCGCCCATCACCCAGCGCAGCGCCTCCAGCAGGTTCGACTTGCCGCAGCCATTGGGGCCGACAACACCGGTCAGACCTTCGCCGATGACCAGGTCGGTCGGATCGACGAAAGACTTGAACCCGTTGAGTCGTAGCTTGTTGAACCGCACGTGCCTGCCTCGGAGTTTTCGATTCCGTTGGGGCTGCAGTGTCTGCGGCTGTGCGCACCCCTGTCAATCAAAGGCTTGCTGCATGTTGGTTTGGCGCGCCTATTATCCCCAAGATATCGGCTTTCGGACCAAATCTAGACGCCGAACCTGCTTCATTTTGCGCACAGTTCTGCGCACAAGTGCGACGATCTGTGCATTGCCATCCATTTTCCACTGTGCCATTTAGTTTGCAATGTTAAATATAGGAGTCGACACATGACCCGCGCCTCTCGTGAATACTCGCCCCTCTACTTCCTCGCCTCGCTGGGGGCCGGCGGCCTCGCCGTGACCTTCTTCATGTGGCTGATGTTCTGGGTTCCGCACCCCGGACAGCCCGTGCCCATCTTCGAGGACAACTGGGCCATCCTGACCGGCGGCTCCCTTATCCAGCAGGCCATGGTTCTTGGCGCCATGGCGGGCATCGCCGTGTTCGCCTATCTCAACATCAAGCTTCTGGTGTTCAACCTGCGCAGCTTTGCGGCCTTCCGCCGGTCAGAAAAGTACCAGGCCTTCGCCGATTCCAACGCGGGCAGCCAGGTTCTGGCCATGCCGCTCGCGCTCGCCATGAGCGTCAACGTGGGCTTCATCATCGGCCTGACCTTCGTGCCGGGGCTCTGGACCATCGTCGAATACATGTTCCCCGCGGCGATCCTCGCGTTCCTCGCAATCGGCTACATCGCCTTCCGCGAGCTTGGCCATTTCGTCGGCGCACGCCTGCAGAAGGGCGGCTTCAACTGTGCAGCCAACAATTCCTTCGCCCAGATGCTGCCGGCATTCGCGCTGTCGATGATCGGCGTGGGCCTCGCGGCGCCGGCGGCCATGTCCACCTCGCCCCTGATCGCCGGGATCAGCCTCGTGCTCTCGACCTTCTTCATCGTGGCTGCCGTGCTGATCGCGCTGATCGTCATGGTCATGTCGATCCGTCCGATGCTCGAGAACGGCGTCAACGTCGAGGCCGCGCCGACCCTGATGGTCGTGATCCCGCTGATCACCGTGGTCGGCATCGCCCTGATGCGCCAGAACCACGGCCTGCACGTGCATTTCGACGTGCATGGCGGCGCCGGCGAAACCCTGCGGATGCTGACGCAGTTCCTGTCGGTGCAGGTCGTCTTCGCGCTCTTCAGTCTGGCCGTGCTGGCGCGTATCGGCTACCTCGCCCGCTTCGTGAGCGGTCCCGAGACGTCGCCCGGCTCCTACGCGCTGGTCTGCCCGGGTGTGGCACTGTCGGTGATGACCCACTTCTGGCTGAACAAGGGCCTCGTGGAAGCCGGACTGATTGACAAGTTCTCGGTCGCCTACTGGGGCATCTCAGCGGTCGCGGTGGCCCTGCAGCTTTCCATGATCGTGCTGGTCTGGATGCTGGCCACCAAGCACTTCCGCGCCCTCCCGGCCGAGGCAGCCGTCCCGGCCGAGTGACGCCCACCCGGCAAACACGCCATGGCACCGCCCCTCCATGCCAGAGGGGCGGTTTTTGGTATCACCCGCAACAGTTTTCGACATCCACAATGCGCAATCATTGAGATGGCGGTGGTGCGATGCTACATTGAGATCACGTCCAGCGCCGGGGCGCAGTCCGGCGCATAGCCAAGGAGGACTGTGTCCTGACCGGACCGCAACAGGCGGTGGCCACAAGGGCCACCATGGCGCAGACGGCGCCGCAGATCGACACCCTCACCAGCGATGAGTTGCTGGAGCGTGTCATTGCTTCTCTCGACGACGACAAGGCCGAGGATATCGTGCGGATCGATCTGCGCGGAAAATCGTCCATTGCCGACTGGATGGTCGTGGCCTCCGGCCGCTCGTCCCGGCAGGTCGCGGCGATCTCGGAAAAGCTCGTGGAACGGCTCAAGCAGGACCATGGCGTTGCCTGCAAGGTCGAAGGCAAGGAGACGGGTGACTGGGTGCTGATCGATGCGGGCGACGTGATCGTCCACGTCTTCCGCCCCGAAGTGCGCGACTTCTACCAGCTCGAGAAGATGTGGCTTCCGAGCGGGGCTTCCGCCGGCGCCAAGGCCCCGTAGGCCAAGGCCATGCGCGTGCATCTTCTGGCGGTGGGCCGCTTGCGCGGCGGCCCCGAACGCACGCTCGTGGACGATTACCTTTCCCGATTCGAAAAGACCGGGCGTGGCCTTGGGCTGACACTTGGCGGTGTCGTCGAGGTCGAGGACCGAAAGTCCGGCGGGCCGGAGGGCGAGGCGCAGCTGCTCCGCAAGGCGATGCCCGAGGGTGCCGAGCTCTGGGTGCTCGACGAACGGGGGCGGCAGATGACCAGCCCGGATTTCGCGGATGCCATGGCGCAAACGCGCGACACCGGGCGGCGCGATCTTGCGCTGATGATCGGGGGCGCGGACGGCCTCGACCCCGCGATCAGGTCCGAGGCCACGCGCGCCATCGGGTTCGGCGCCATGGTCTGGCCGCACATGCTGGCGCGCGTGATGCTCTGCGAACAACTCTATCGCGCGACGACGATCCTGTCCGGTGGACCCTACCACCGCGTGTGATCGCGGCAGGGCCGAATCAGGGCGCTTGAAGGATTTCGTGGCGATGCCGCTGCAGGAAGACGAGGCCCAGCGCCAGCGGCACAAGCGCCCAGGCCAGCACCAGCGACACGGAGGCATAGTGCGCGTCATACCCCGGGTAGAGCCCCGCGCGGAAAATCCCGGTGATGTGGATCCATGGCGTCAGGAAAAGCCAGTCCTGCAACCGGGTCGGCAGATCCTCCATCACGAAAATGACGCCCGCCACCAAGAACAAGGGACGTGAGAGAATCGCCCAGACCTGCCCCCAGAGCGGAAAGAGGCCGATGAGCAGGCAGTTCAGAACCCCCAGCCCCAGACCGAGCAACGCGGCAAGCGACAGGGCAAGCACGACCTGCCCGGGCGCGACGATCCGCACCTCGCCCGTCGCAAGCGCAAGTCCGCCAAGCACGATGGCCACGACCGCAAGGCCCGTCACCGCATTCAGCGCGAAGCGTGCCGCGATCGCGTCGATCCAAGACACGGACGGATAGACCAGAAGCGGGCGCGAATAGACCAGCGCCTGCTGCACGTGGCCCTGCAGCGTCGCGTAGAACAGGAACGGCAGGTAGCCCGAGGCGTAGAAGATCACAAAACTCGTGCCGAGCGACGGGGCCTGAACGATCATCGACAGCGCCGCCGAAAGCACGAGAACTGCCGCGACGGGTTCAAGGATCGCCCAGAGAAACCCGCCCGGCGTCCGGCCATAACGCGTCGCGACCTCGCGCAGAATCAGGGCATGCATGACCCGCAGACCCGCGGACCACGGCGCAGCGACGGCGGGCGAGGGCGCAAGCGGCGGCGCAAAGCGACGCATCAAGGTCTTGTCTGGTTCAACGGACATGGCCCGGTTCGGGTCCTCCTTCACATGCTTAATTGCCCCGTAACCTTATCGCGGCATTTGGTGGAACAAACGTGAACAGGGGCCGCGAATGCACGACAGGTTCGAGATGGCGAAGAGGCTGCCGGAAAGCGGCGCGGCCACGGACCATGCGTCCTTCGTCTCATCGCGGGGCGCGATGGCCCGACTGCTCCGCGGCAACCGCACGGAGACGGCGGAGGCTGACGCGGCACCGGCGCCGGTCGCCATCGGGACACGCCGGATATCCCCCCGGCCAACGGACGCGGAAATGTCCGGCACCGAGCGCACGCGGCACGCGCGCAATCCCGGCCACCGCGCGTTCCGCTATACACGCGGCCGGGCCTTCGCCCTTGGCGTTTTGCTGCCGATTTGCATTCTGGCGCTCTACATGACCGCCTTCGCACGCCCGCAATTCGCCTCGACCGTCGCCTTTACCGTACGGTCGGCGGAACACGGCGGAATGAGCGACGCACTGACCGGCTTTGCGCAATTCACCGGCGCATCGCGCAACACGGACGCGCTGATCCTCGCCGAATTCCTGCAAAGTCAGACGCTTCTGGAACGCCTCGACGCGCGCCTGGACCTCGTGCGCCATTACGCGGCCCCCTTCGACCGCGATCCGCTTTTCGCGCTGGCGCCCTCGGCCTCCATCGAGGCGCGCCTGACCCATTGGCGACGAATGCTGCATGTCCAGAGCGATCCGTCGACCGGGCTTCTGGAATTGCGCGTCCACGCGTTTTCGCCCGAAATGGCGCAGCTGGTCGCGCGCGAATTGCTGGTCGAAAGCCGCACACTCCTCAACGAGCTGAACGCCGATGCGCGAAACGGCGCCACCGCTCAGGCCGAGGCGGAACATTCCGCCGCCGGGGAGCGGCTGACCGAAGCGCGCGCGGCGTTGACGGCGTTTCGCACCGAGACCCGCATCCTCGATCCGAATTCCGATTTCGAGGGTCGCGCGGGCGTCCTGCGTCACCTGCAGGGGCAGCTGGCTCAGGCGCTGGTCGAGCAGGATATCGCGGGCACCGGCATGGCCGATACACCACGCATCGCAGCCTTGCGCGACCGGATCGAGGCGGAGCGCAGCCTTCTCGTGCGCGGGCCAGGGGGCGAGGGCCTCGATTACCCGGCGCTTCTGGCCATGCACGAACGCCTGACGGCCGACCGGGATTTCGCCGAAGCCGCCTACCGGACGGCGCGAACGGCCCTCGACCTGACCCTTGCGCAGGCCGCACGGCTCGACCTCTATCTCGCGGTCTACGTCCAGCCTACCCTGCCGGAACGGGCCGATCACGCCCGCACCCTTCGAGTGATCGGCCTTTCGGCGCTGTTTCTGTGTCTCGTCTGGACCATCGCGACACTGATGCGCAGCGCCATTCTCGACCGGCGCTGAGGCGAAGGTCCATGATCCGGTTCGAGCATCTGACCAAGGGGTTCGCCACCGAGGGCGCGCGCAGGGTGATCCTGGATGACCTCTCGCTCACCCTGCCGCCGGGCCGCGCGATCGCGCTTCTGGGCCGGAACGGGGCGGGCAAGTCGACGCTTCTCCAGATGATCGCAGGCAACCAGAAACCCGATGCCGGGCGCGTCGTCATCGAGGGGAGCGTATCGTGGCCCGTGGGCTTCGGCGGCAGCTTCCACCCGGAACTGACCGGTGCGCAGAATGCGCGCTTCGTCGCCCGTATACATGGCGTGGACCCCGTTGGCCTGATGGACTTCGTCGCCGATTTCGCTGAGCTTGGCGACCATTACGCCATGCCGGTGCGCACCTATTCACAGGGCATGAAGGCGCGGCTGACCTTCGGGATGTCCATGGGCATCGCGTTCGATACCTACCTCGTCGACGAGGTGACGGCCACCGGCGACGCGGCCTTTCGCGAAAAGAGCCATGCGATTTTTCGCGACCGGATCGAACGTGCCGGCGCCCTGATCGTCAGCCACAACATGGAGGAGTTGCGCAAGCTCTGCGACGCCGCGCTGATGCTGGAGGGCGGGCGGGCGCGGTTCTACCCCTGCGTGGAGGACGGCATCGCCGCCCATCGGGCGCATCTCGGCGTGGCCGATCACGTCTGACACCGAACGCCCATGCCGCGCATCCCGGTCGTGGCGAAGACACGAAAATCTTCCGAAATGGCCACCCTGTGTCCCGATTTCGAATCCGGGATCCGCTGACCCCGGTGCGACCCTTCGCAGGCGTGGTCGGGAACGGACGAGATGCCGGAGTAGAGCTTTGACGAATGGCTGTCCTCGGAGCATGGGGCGATCGACCGGGGAACGGACAGCCCTACGTCGTCACGCGCAGCCAGTCGGAAAACGGCGTCTCCGGCTCCGCCGACACCGAAACCATCCCTGCCTCGACCGGAAACCTCGTCGCGGACGAAGGGCTCGGCGTCATGGTTCGGACCGACATGGCCTCGGCCCAGGTTGGCGACCGGCACTTCATCATCCTCGGATCCTTCGCGGCATCGGGAAAAAGCGGCGCGAGCAACGTCGTGGAACTGCGCGAGAGCGGCGCGCTGATGGGCTGCCAGGGCAAGGACGTACTGCGCGGGCAGGGGTGAGATTCTGATCGCCGGCCTGTCCCTCGCTAACCTCGATTTAACCGATATGCTGTTTTGAAGGACGGGCAGAGTGCCGGACCCGGGGGTGGAGCGCGGCAGGCCTGCGCCCCTTGGCGGCGCGGCGCGATCCTACCCCCGGCGTCTTGCCGGTCCAGAAGGAGCGCCCAGTAATGCCCACCAGTCGAGCCACCGTCCTGTCCCCCGGACGCCACCTGATCCGGTTCGACGCGATCGAGGCGGAACTCACGGCCACCAAGGACCGTCAGGCGCTTTTCGGCAACCGGCGCTTCCGCCGCCTTGTCTTCGACGCGCTGGACAGCATGGTCTGTGCCGAAAATGGCGAAACCGGCCTGCTCAGCCTCGATGTCTTCGACACGCTTCTGCTGCGCGACGGGTCCAGCGAGGTGCGGCGCTTCGGCGAAATCGGCGCACGCATGGCGCAGATCGCGGGACGGGGCACGCGGGCCATCGACGCGCTGGTCGCCCGTCACCTCGGCACCATGGCCAGCTATCGCGCGGGCCCCCGTGTCGATGGCTGTGGCGAAGGATCGCTGCGCGAGATCCACGAAACCGCCGCGCGGATTCTCGGTTTGCCTTCGACCATGGCGCACGACTTCATCGAGGCCGAGATCGCCTGCGAAGCCAGGCGCGTCTTTCCGAATACTCTTCTTGTTTCCTATATAAGAAAGCATCAGGCGCGTGGTGGCAAAACCGTTCTGATCAGCGACATGTACATGCATGCCGACCAGATCGCCGAACTGCTGGCCCGTGCGGGCGTGCGCCCCGATCTCTATGACGCTCTCTATTCCTCCGCCGACATCAAGCTGTCGAAAGCCTCGGGCGGGGTATTCGGCCGCGTGACCGAAGCCGCGGACACATCGCAAGTGCTGCATGTCGGGGACAGCCTGCGCGGGGATTACCTCAAGCCGCGTGAATTCGGCTGGCGCGCCATGCTGATGCCGGTGCCCGCCGCCCTTCTGGAAGAACGGCGCACGGACCACGCGGCCTGTATCTCGGAACTATGGCAAAAACACCGGCTGAACCTCGAGGGGGAGATCGCGGCATGAAGACATGGACCCCCAAGGGCCAAGACGCGCTGAAAGCGGACCTCGCGCATCATGTCGGCTATGACCTGCTGGGCCCGGTGGTGCAGCGCTGGCTGCTGGCGTTGCATCAGCATCTGCAGTTTCACGACGACGGATCGACAGTAGCGCTGTTGTGCGCGCGCGCGGGCGTGCGGATCGCAGAACTTTACGACCTCTTCCTCGCGGGCCGAGACTCGGGCGGACCCGACAGGGAAATACTGTGGATCTCCCGCCTTGCCATGGCCAAGGGCGTCTTTGGTACGCCGGGCGGCCATGCGCGCAGCATCGCGCTTCTCACGCGGGAATACCGGCACCAGCCCCTGCGCGATCTGGTTCAGGGCGTGATGCGCCAATGCCCCGAGCTTCTGGCCGATATCGACCTGCAGGACCGGACACTCGACGCCCATGGTCACAACTTCGCCGGATGGCTGACCGTCAACGGCACGGTGCAGCGCCGGGTCCGCGACTACCTCAAGGCCAGCACCGCGGCCTTCGAGACGGAGATCGACGCAGCTTTGGACGGGCGGCGGCGTGCGCTTCTGATCGATAGCGGCTGGCAAGGCACGGCGCAAAGCCTGCTGGCCGCGGCGCATCCCGATATCCATTGGCGGGGCCTCTATTTCGGCAGGATCCTGACACAAGCCCACGACCCCGCCATAGTGCCCGACTGCATCGGCCTCATGTTCGAGGCGGAGCGCTGGGATCCTCAGAGGCCGGAAACGGCCTTCGTCCGCCACCGCCACCTGATCGAGGCGCTTCTTGAACCCGCCGCGCCATCGATCGAGGATATCCGCGGCGGCCCCGCGAAAACCGCGGTCGAAGCCATGATCGACGCCTGCCGCTCGGCCACGCCCGATCCGGTCACGGATGCGCTCTATCTCGCCGTGCGAAGCTACGTCGCGGACCACGCGGGGCAAAGCCCGGCGCGCATCCTCGCCGCCCATTCCGCCGCAATGCCGGAACTGGCGCGCATGATCGTGCGCCCGAACGCAGCCGAAGTTTCCGTTCTCGCCGCCAAGGGACGCTCGGCCGATTTCGGCAAGTCTCTCATCGTCCCCGTGGTCAGCGACCCCGCCGACGGACGCGCCGAGGATCGCGAAGGACGCATCGCGCGCGCACTATGGACCGAGGGGCAGATCGCGCTGGAATACCCGCCCGCCGCCGCCCGCGAGTTGCAGGATCGCGCAAACGGCGACCGCCGGGAGCCACGCCCGGCCAGGCCCCTGCTGGCCGACGGCGCGCGCCCGGCATCGCCGGCACGGCACCCCCGCGTCGCCGTCATCACAAGGACGAGGAACCGGCCTGTGTTGCTGCGCCGCGCCGCGCAAAGCGTGGGCGGCCAGACCTTCACCGACATCGTCTGGACCGTCGTCAACGACGGAGGCGATGCCGGACAGGTCGCCGAGATCATGCGCGCCGCACCGATCGATCCACGCCGCATGCGGCTCGTCTCGCACGAGGCGAGCCAGGGAATGGAGGCCGCCTCGAACGCCGGGACCGCCGCCTGCGACAGCGACTACGTCGTGATCCACGATGACGACGACAGCTGGTGCCCGGACTTCCTCGAACGGACCGTCGCCTTCCTCGACAGTGCAGAAGGCGCGCGGTACGGCGGGGTCGTCACGCACAGCCTTTACGTCTCCGAGGATATCCGCGGCGATACCGTGACGGAACACGCAGCGCGCCCCTACAACGACTGGGTGCGCAACGTGCACCTCTCGGAGATGGCCTGCGGCAATTTCTTTCCGCCGATCGCCTTCGTGTTCCGGCGCAAGGTGCTGGACCGCATCGGTGGCTACAACGAGGCGCTTCCGGTTCTCGGCGACTGGTTCTTCAACCTCGAGTTCCTGCTCGAGGACGACATCGCCGTCCTGCCCGAGCCGCTCGCGCGTTACCATCATCGCGACCGCGGCGGTGCGACCTCTGCGGCCTACGCCAATTCGGTGATAGGCGGCGTCTCGAAACACGAGGAATTCGCCGCCGTGGCCCGCAACGCCTTCCTGCGCCGCCATGGCGACAGGGCCGGCGTGGCGGCCTCCTTCGCCATGGGCTACGCGGTCAGCGATCTGCGCGGGCGCATCGGCCAGGACACGCAACCCAAGGCCTCACCGCCGGCCCGCGCGCCGCAGGGCTGCGATGATCGGCTCTGGTGCGTGGCGGAGCTGAACGCGGCGCTTGGCCGGCGGGGCGTCTGGCGCCGCATCCGGCGCGGACCGTCCATTCCCGCCGATATCCCCTGGGACGATCTGGTCAAACGCTTGCGGGGATCGGGGCAGGCCGTACGCGCGCCCGGTGATTTCGACGAGGACTGCTATTTGCGCAAGAACCCCGACGTGGCCGTCGCCGTGCGGGACGGGCAACTCGCGACAGGATACATGCACTACATCCTCCACGGCCGGGCGGAAGGCAGGCCGCGCCAGACACGGGGCAATCAATGACATCGTCAGGTGCCACGACCTTTGCAGAAGCCACAGCAGCAACCCAAACGGGCCCATCGCCGTCGGACCTGTTCGACCAGCACCCCGATCTGACAGAATACATCTGCCATTGGTCGCGGCGCGTCGGCTGCATCTATGTCGAGACCCCCAAGGTCGCCTGTACGACGATCAAGCGCGTCCTGCAAAGCGCGGAGCTTGGGCCGGATGGCTCGGGCGCGTTGCCCGAAGACGTCCACGACCGCGCGACGTCGCCGCTGCTGTCGCCCGGGCATGATCCCTGTGGCTTCGTCTCGGCCCTGACGGACACGCAAGGCTTCTGCTTCGGCTTCGTGCGCAACCCCTATGGCAGGACGCTGTCCTGCTGGCTCGACAAGATGGTCGCCAACGCCGCGGAACGTGAACGCCTTGCGCCGATGCTCGGCCTCGACCCGGACGCACCGCCCAGCCTCGAGGCATTTCTCGCCGCCATCGCCGATCAGCCGGAGGCGGAGCGCGACCCGCATTGGGCCACGCAGACCCATCTGCTGAACCCCCACGGCATCCGCTACGCCTTCATCGGCCGGTTCGAACACTTCCGCCTCGATTTTTCCTGCGTTTGCGCCCATCTGGGTATCGAAACCCATGCCGGCGACCTGCCCGCGACGTGGCATGCCACCGACGCCAGCGCCAAGATCCGGAGCCATGTGGGCGAGCGCGAGGCCATGCTCATCCGCCGTATCTACGAGGCGGATTTCCGCAATTTCGGATACGGCTGGGGCAGTGCGCTGATCTGAGGGCCCGATCTTGCAGGCGCACACCTTGCGGCGCAAACGACGCGTCTCTAGAACGCTGCACAGGTCAACGAGGAGCATCCGCGCCATGTCAGCCCCGCCCAAACCGGTCGTGCTTTGCATCCTCGACGGATGGGGCATCGGCCCGACCGAGGCCGACAACGCGCCGCTTCTCGCCCGGACGCCGAATGTCGACCGCATCCTCGCCGATTGCCCCCATGCGACGCTCGTCACCCATGGCCGCGACGCGGGCCTACCCGACGGCCAGATGGGCAATTCCGAGGTCGGGCACACCAATATCGGCGCCGGCCGCGTCGTCGCGATGGACCTTGGCCGGATCGAGCTTGCCATCGAGGACGGCGATTTCTTCGAAAACGACGCGATCCTCGGCTTCATCGACACGCTGAAAGACAATGGCGGTACCGCGCATCTGTTCGGCGTCGCCTCCGACGGCGGGGTGCACGGACATATCGATCACATCATCGCCGCCGCAAAGATGATCGCGGAGGCCGGCGTGCCGGTGGTCGTCCACGCCATCACCGACGGGCGCGATGTCCCGCCGAAATCCGCAGGACCATTCATCGAACATCTCGAAAACGGCCTGCCCGATGGCGCGCGCATCGGCACCGTGATCGGGCGTTACTTCGCCATGGACCGCGACAACCGCTGGGACCGGATCGCGCAGGCCTATGAGGCGATGGTGCACGCAGATTCGGCCCGCGCCGACAGCGCGCCGCAGGCGGTGACCGATGGCTATGCCGAGGGCAAGACCGACGAGTTCCTGCTGCCGCGTATCATCGGCGAGTATGCCGGCATGCAAGACGGCGACGGGTTTTTCTGCCTGAACTTCCGCGCCGACCGTGCGCGGCAGATCCTGCGCGCGCTGGGCGGGCCCGAATTTGACGAATTCGACCTCGGAGGCCGTCCAGAGCTTACCATGCTGGGGATGGTGGACTACTCCGAGGATCACGACCGCTTCATGACCGCCGCCTATCCCAAGCGGCCGGTGGCCAACACGATCGGCGCCTGGGTGGCGCAGCACGGGCTGAAACAGTTCCGCCTCGCGGAGACCGAGAAATACCCGCATGTCACCTTCTTCCTCAACGGCGGCAAGGAAACGCCCGAGGCGGGAGAGGATCGCTACATGGCGCCCTCGCCCAAGGTCGCGACCTATGACCTTGCCCCCGAGATGAGCGCGGCGGAGGTCTCGGACCAGCTCGTGAAGGCCATCGCGGCGCGCTATGACCTGATCGTGGTGAATTACGCCAACCCCGACATGGTCGGCCATACCGGCGACCTGCAGGCCGCGATCCGCGCCTGCGAGGCGGTGGACGAGGGTCTCGGCAGGGCGCTCGACGCGCTGGAGGAGGTCGGCGGCGCGATGGTCGTCACCGCCGATCACGGCAATTGCGAGACGATGATCGACCCGGAGACGGGCGGGCCGCATACCGCGCATACACTCAATCCGGTTCCCGTGATCCTCGTGGGCGGGCCCGAGGGTGTCGGCCTGCGCAAGGGGCGGCTTGCCGATCTCGCGCCCACGCTTCTGGACCTGATGGGGCTGGAGAAGCCGCCAGAAATGACCGGGGAAAGCCTGATCGAATGAGGCGGCTGGCCGCCATGGCTCTGGGGATGGTCCTGGCCGCGGCGCCGGGCGGCGCGGAGACCGACGCCGCAGCGACGGCGACGCGCGCCGCCGAGATGCTGCAGGACGCCGCCGCGTCCCTGGCCCAGGCCGATGGCGCCCGCGACCGGGTCGAGGCGCTGACCGAAACCGTGCGCGCCTACGAGGCAGGGCTGCTTGCGTTGCGGGAAGGCGTGCGTCAGGCCGCGCTTCGGGAACGGACTATCCTGATGGCCTTCGACGCAGAACGCGACCGGCTGGCGCGGCTTCTGGGGGTTCTGCAATCGATCCAGTCCGCGCCCGGGCCGATCCTGATGTTGCATCCCGAGGGACCCGTGGGCACGGCGCGCGCAGGCATGATCGTGGCCGATATCACGCCCTCGGTGGCCCGCGAAGCGCAGGAGTTGCGCGCACGGCTGGAGGAACTGGCCCTGCTGCGCGGGCTGCAGGATGCGGCGCTGACGCAACTTACCGACGGGCTTGCCGGGGCGCAGACCGCGCGGGCCGACCTGTCGCAAGCCATCGCCGACCGCCGGATGCTGCCGACGCCGCTGGCGCTGAATGCCGAGGCGATGCAGGAGATCCTGCAAAGTGCGCTGTCGCTTGACGATTTCGCCGCCTCCCTGCGGCAGCAACCATCGACCGCACCCGACGACCTGCCCGATTTCGCCGCCGCACAGCGGCGCCTGCAGCCTCCGGTTCTGGGCACGGTCCTCAGGCGTTACGGCGAAGAGGACGCCGCCGGCGTCGCGCGGCCCGGACTGGTGCTGGCCACGCGCCCCAACGCGCTGGTCACCGCGCCCTGGCCGTCATCGGTCCGCTATGCCGGGCCGCTTCTCGATTACGGAAATGTCATTATCCTCGAGCCCGAGGCGGACTATCTGCTGGTCATGGCAGGGCTCGCGACACTCTTCGTTCAGGCCGGAGAACTCCTGCAAGAGGATGCGCCGGTCGGATTGATGCCGGGACCGGCCGCGACTGGCGAAGAGTTGATCCTTCCGGAATCACGTGGAGGGGGTGCTATCCTCTCCGAAACGCTTTACTTGGAACTCAGACATTCCGGGCGCACGGTGGACCCATCGGACTGGTTCGCATTCGATTGAAGGGACCCGCCGCGCCGGCGGACAGGACGCAAGACGCACGAAGGACGAAAGCACATGAACAAGCTGATCGTGGCGACCATCGCCGGACTCGCAGGTGGCGTTGTCCTGAGCACGCAGGTCGCCGGCCCGCTCATCGCACAGGAACACGGGCGCAACGCATCCGTTTACCAGCAGCTTGACCTGTTCGGGGACGTGTTCGAACGCATCCGCTCGAACTATGTCGAGGAGGTCGACGAAGCCGCCCTTATCGAGGCGGCCATCAACGGCATGCTGACCTCGCTCGACCCTCATTCGAGCTACCTGCCGCCACGCGATTTCGACTCGATGCAGGTGCAGACCCGGGGCGAATTCGGTGGCCTCGGAATCGAGGTCACGCAGGAAGACGGCTTCGTACGCGTCATCACGCCCATGGACGACACGCCCGCGATGGAAGCCGGCGTCGAGGCCGGGGATTTCATCACCCATGTGGACGGCGAGGCGCTGCTGGGTCTGACGCTGGAACAGGCGGTGGACCTGATGCGCGGGCCGGTCGGCTCGGAAATCGTCATCACCGTCGTCCGCGAAGGTGCGGAGGAGCCGTTCGACATCACGATCGTCCGCGACCGCATCCGCCTGACCGCCGTTCGTTCGCGCCTCGAGGGGAATACCGCGATCCTGCGCATCTCGACCTTCAACGACCAGACCTATCCGAACCTGCGTGACGGGCTGGAGGAGATGATCGAGGAGGTCGGCGGTCTCGACAATCTCAACGGCGTCGTGATCGACCTGCGCAACAACGCGGGCGGCCTGCTGTCCGAGGCGATCCGCGTGAGCGACGCCTTCCTCGACCAGGGCGAGATCGTGTCGACCCGTGGCCGGGAGCCGCAGGACGGCGACCGCTTCAACGCCACGCCGGGCGACATGATCGAGGGGCTGCCGATGGTCGTGCTGGTCAATGGCGGCTCGGCCTCGGCCTCCGAGATCGTGGCTGGCGCATTCCAGGACCACCGCCGCGCGGTGATCGTGGGCACCAACACCTTCGGCAAGGGCTCGGTCCAGTCGGTCATGCCGCTGCCGGGCAATGGCGCGATGCGGTTGACCACGTCGCTCTACTACACGCCGTCGGGTCGGTCGATCCAGGCGCTGGGCGTGGCGCCCGACATTCTCGTGGAACAGCGCGACCCGATCGAGTTGAGTGAAGAGGAGGAAGAAAGCGTCTTCCGCCGCAACGAGGCCTCCCTGCGCGGGGCGTTGCAGAACTCCACGCTGAGCGAGGATCAGATCCGCCAGCTGGAAGAGGAACAGGCCATCGCCGAAGCCTCCGCCCGCCTCAGGAACGAGGATTACCAGCTGGCCTATGCCATCGACATCCTCACCGGTCTGAACGCGCTGGGGCCTGACGCCCAGTAAGCGCCCAGGATCGACACGTGACGCCCGAACAGATCGCGGCCCTGCCTTACCGGCCTTGTGTCGGTGTCGTCCTCACGGACGGGCGGGGCCGTGTCTTTGCCGGGCAGCGGGCGGACATGGACACGCCCGCGTGGCAGATGCCGCAGGGCGGCGTGGACAAGGGCGAGGAAATTCTCGCGGCGGCCTATCGCGAGCTTCTGGAAGAGACGGGCGTGGAGACCGCGCATGTGACGCTGCGTGCCCAGACGAAAAGCTGGTATCATTATGACCTGCCGCCAGAGGTGATCGCGATACGCTGGAACGGCCGGTTTCGTGGACAGAAGCAGATGTGGTTCCTGATGGAGCTGACAGCCCCCGAGAGCGTCATCGACCTCGACCACAAGGACGTGGAGTTCTCCGACTGGCGCTGGATGACCGGGCCAGAGCTGCTCGAGGCGATCGTGGCGTTCAAGCGCCCGATCTACGAGGGGGTGCTGAAGGAATTCGCGTTGCTGTGACTGACGACGCCGGGCGGCTTGCCGTCACCATCAGAGCCCGCCACCGAATATGTCGCCGATGTTCTCGATGATTGCGACGAGCAGAACCACCCCGGCGATCAGAACCGCGACCATCCAGACGAACTGGAACAGGATCGCAGCCGTCGCGAGCCCCGCGCCATAGGCCGGGTAGCGCCAGTTCTCGCGCCGGAGCCCCGAAACAAGCGACAGCACCAGCGCGACGACGCCGAGCGCCGGGCCGATGAGGGCGAGATAGATCCACCAGTAAACCGGTTCTTCGACAGGCACGGGATCCGGCTCGCCGAGAAGGCTCGCCCATGCGGATCGGCGAATCTCGCCCGCGATCTCGCCGATCTGACTCGCGGCGGAAGGCTGCGGCTGCAATGACGGGGCCACCATGTGCACGCAGACTAAGATCAGCGCGAGGCCGCCGGTCAGAACGGCCCAAAGGCCGAATGTGTAGAACGGGTGTGGCGCGGGGCCGGTGAATGTATTCTAAGACATGGCCCGGTTTTTTCTGACGAATGATGGCAAGACCATGACCCAGCCGGGATATTGGAGCTGCAGCTTTCGCATTCCACGACTCCAAAGTTAGAACAAAACGTGAATATACTTCCGCCCATGGGATTCGCGGAACTTTCCATCACCTCCAACTTCACCTTCCTCACGGGCGCCTCGCATCCCGAGGACTACGTGCGCCGTGCCGCGCTTCTGGGGATCGAGGCGGTGGCGATCGCCGATGTGAATTCTGTCTCCGGTGTCGTGCGCGCCTGGTCCGAGCTGAAGAAGATCGCGGACGAGATCGCCGACCGGGCCGAGGCGATGCGCGACCCCATCGGCCCGCCAAAACCGCCGCATCTCCCCGATCCACCACGCGCGAGGCTCGACCATGTCCCGCGGCTCCTGCCCGCTGCCTGCCTGCACCTGAGCGAGGGGTTGCGCCTGACCGCGCTGCCCCGGGACCGGACCGGTTGGGCCAGCCTCTGCCGGATGCTGTCCGTCGGACGGCTGAGGGCACAAAAGGGCAACTGCATCCTGCATCTCGACGATCTGCTGGCGCATTCCGGGGGGCTGGAGCTGCTGTTGCACGCGCCAGACGACATCACGCGGGACTGGCGCCGCGCCGCGACCCGCCTGACACGGACGTGCGGTCCGCAGATCAGCCTTTTGATGGCGCCCTGCTATGATGGGCAGGACAAGCTGCGCTTCGCCGCGGCCGACCGGCTGGCGCGCGATCTGGGCCTCGCGACCGTCGCCTCCGCCCGGCCGCTGATGCATCACGGCTCTAGGCGGCGTCTGGCCGATATCCTGACCTGCATCCGCGAGAGCCTGCGGGTCGAGGCACTCGGCACCGCGGCGCAGGCCAATGCCGAACAGCGCCTGCGCGGCGAGGCCGAGATGCGGCGCATCTTCGACGGCCACGGCGACGCGGTGGACCGCACCGTGGAAATCGCCGCGCGCCTGCAATTCGACATCCGCAGCTTGCGCTACGAATACCCCTCCGAGATCGCCGATGGTGAAAGCGCGTCCGACCGGCTGACCCGGCTAGCGCGTGAGGGGCTTGAATGGCGCTATCCCGAGGGCATCCAGGAGCGCGCGCAAAAGCAGCTCGACCACGAATTGCGCCTGATCGCGAAGCTGAACTACGAGCCGTATTTCCTGACCGTGCATGACATCGTCGCCTTCGCGCGCTCCCGCGGGATCCTGTGCCAGGGGCGTGGGTCGGCGGCGAATTCGATCACCTGCTACGCGCTGGGGGTGACCAGTGTGAGCCCCGAGATCGGCACCATGGTCTTCGAGCGTTTCGTCAGTGAGGCCCGCAACGAGCCGCCCGATATCGACGTCGATTTCGAGCATGAGCGGCGGGAGGAAGTGATCCAGCACATCTACGAACGCTACGGCCGCCACCGCGCGGGCCTCTGCGCCACGGTCATCCACTATCGCGGCAAGCGCGCCGTGCGGGAGGTCGGCCGCGCCATGGGGCTGTCCGAAGACGTGCTTTCGGCGCTGTCGTCGCAAATCTGGGGCTCATGGTCCAGGACCGGGCCCGAGCTTGACCGGATGCGCGAGATCGGCCTCGACCCCGACAGCCTGCGTCTGAAACAGACCATTCGCCTGATCGAGGAGATCATCGGCTTTCCCCGCCACCTCTCCCAGCATGTCGGC
>Ga0209947_1000573_pt1 | contig 22977 bp, 22 predicted proteins | sample SalPonR2_B_D2_MG_FD_185706 | JGI IMG/M metagenome (GOLD analysis project Ga0209947, IMG submission 185706) | Salt pond soil microbial communities from South San Francisco under conditions of wetland restoration - Salt Pond MetaG R2_B_D2_MG... ...
TTGAACGAAAAGCTTTTCGGAAAACAATAGATCTTTATGCTGAAAATGGAAACCTTGATCACTCTGAATGGCAGATATTCGCTGACTTTGCCAAATCTTCGGGGATCATTGACGAACCTGTTAACGTTACCGATATCATAAGGAACTGGAATGAACCAGATGGGAAATAACAGCACTTCGGAAAACAGAATATCAACACAATATACTCACACAAGGATGCTCGCCATGGCAGGAATATTGATAGCATCAGGAGTTTTACTGTCAGGGATTTCTATTCCTTTCGGTCCGACCAAATGTTTTCCCTTTCAGCATTCTGTAAATGTTCTGGCTGGAATTTTACTTGGGCCATGGTGGGGAGCAGGGACAGCTACGATAATAAGCATAATACGGATAAGCATGGGAACTGGTACTATCTTTGCCTTCCCCGGAAGTATACCAGGTGTCATTGCTGTAGGGTTTGCCTACAGAATATTTCACAAAGATTGGGCAGCATTTGCTGAGCCTCTGGGAACTGGCCCTGTGGGAGCTACTATTTCAGCTTTTATCCTGGGACCTGCTACTGGAAATTCTGCCGGAATATTAACACTCTGGACCGCTTTCCTCGCGAGCAGCATACCGGGAGCTGTTACAGGGTTCATTATCCTGCTGTTCATAAGAAAAACAAATATCCTTGACTGACGTCAGAAACTGACAGAAGGGGATATCTCTTCTTCTGTCAGTTCTCAGTTCCATGATCATCTGCAGCAAAGGAAAAACATCTTTGCTGCAGCATTGGTAATATCATTTTCAGCAAAAATTGATGAGACTGCCGCTATACCTGATGCACCGTTCTGAAACGCCAGGGAAACATTATTTTTCTCTATTCCACCTATAGCAACTACAGGAATTCTTACAGCTTCCACGATCCTTGAGAAATCATTCAGTCCTATAAGTTCAGTATCCTTTTTCGTACCTGTGGGGAAAAGAGCACCCGCCCCTATATAATCGGCTCCCTCTTCCTGTGCCTTTAATGCCTGTTCAGGAGTTCTTACGGTCACGCCTACAATAAAATCAGATGGAACAAGTCTTCTGACTGCATGACATGGAATATCCGATTGTCCAACGTGAATACCCATAGCCCCAGATCCCAGAGCTATATCGACCCTGTCATTTACAATAAAAAGAACTTCCTGACCGCGGCAGAATTCTGCCATCTTTACTGCTTCCTCATAAAGTCCTTTTCCGCTCATTTTTTTATCCCTCAATTGAACAGCAGTGGCTCCCCCCTTTACTGATCGAATGGTCTGTTCCTTAAGCGAAAGTGGGGCCCCAATATTTCTATCCGGTATTACATACAGTTTCAATGCTTTTGCCAGATCCATGTTTTACCCTCCATAATGGACAGTCTGTTTGACACATCGCAAAGATCTTCGGGTTTAAGATTAGCCAGCTCATCGATCAAAGCCACAGCAAAGGAACCAGGAAGACTGCACCTCTCTGCTGCTCTCTCAGATGCGATATTCATAGCTGCAAGCCCGGTAAAAACTCCCGATAAGGTATCTTCAGATACAGCTGTACATGCACAGATAACAGAACCGGCTGCACATCCTCCAGCAGTGATCGAGGAAAGAAGGTTATTGCCGCCTTTAAGAACATAAACCTTCTCACTATCTGAAATATGATCATACTCTCCAGTAGCAACGGCAATCAGCCTGAATTTTCGGGCTGTCATGCACAGAGCTTCTTCAATATTTCCTGTGGCAAGGGAATCCATTCCTTTAAATTCCCCTCCTGAACTTCCAAGACAGGCTATTTCAGCTCCATTACCCTTTAAGACAGATATTCTGTAATTACTCAGAAAAGAGTCTACAAGATCCCTGCGCAGACTGGATACTCCATATCCTACGGGATCGAGCAGAACAGTTTGATCACCATCTTTTACGCTCTCCAGCGCATTATTCATCGCCGATATCCCGCTTTCTAAAGGTGTCCCTGTATTGATAACCAGGCCATTTGCCATTCGAGCTATTTCACCCGCCTCATCCGGATGCAGGGACATTGCCGGAGAAGCCCCTATCGCAAGTGTAATATTTGCACTAAAATTTGCCGCGACCGTATTTGTGAGATGATAGATAAGAGGTCTAGTATCATGGATCTTTTCCCATATGGCTGCGGGCAGGTTCGTCAATCTACCCACCCGACTTTAACTGCATGCCCCAGTGGGCCATATCCCCGGCCAGGCTTGAAGCTGTTCTCAAGAGCAAGAATTAGATACTCGCGAGCTCTTGAGACCGCCTCATTCAACCCGCACCCCGCACTCATTTCTGCTGCAATGGCTGAGCTGAGGGTACATCCTGTACCATGGGTATTACTGGTATTGATCCTGGGTGAAATAAACTTTCTGATCTCTTCACCTGAATACAGAATATCCACTACCGTTTCACCTTCCATGTGCCCTCCTTTTACGAGAACTGCACCTGGTCCAAGATCATATATCTTTCTGGCAGCTATCTCCATTGTTTTGACATCAGTGATATTAATTCCACAAAGTTTTTCAGCCTCAGGTATATTCGGAGTTACAAGAGATGCAAGGGGTAGAAGTTCATTTTGGATCGAATATACTGCCTCCGGACCGATCAGCTCATCACCGCTCTGAGCAACCATAACAGGATCAACTACAACTGTTTCAATCTCATATCTCCTTAGAGCGTCACAAAGGCATTTGATCGAGGCTTTCTGACTCAACATACCGGTCTTTACTGCATCAACTGCAATGTCAGAAAGGACTGACTCGATCTGGGCTTCAAGTATTTCAGGCGGGACATTATGGATACCCTGCACTCCGAGACTGTTCTGGGCTGTAATTGCAGTCACTGCTGTGGTTCCAAAGACTTTTAGAGCCGCAAAGGTCTTAAGATCCGCCTGTATCCCTGCTCCTCCACCAGAGTCACTCCCCGCAACTGTAAGGGCGACTCCCCTGTAAAACTTCAATATCTACACCTCCAAAAAAATAAGACCTGCCAACGGCAGGTCTTGTAATATGCTTCTTTTCCCTACGCCGGCATTACCCGGATCAGGTCAACGGGTCGAGACTTTCGAACTTGTCCCCTCTCAGCCCTGAGGCTCCCCCTGTCCTAAAACTATTAAATTACAATGTCATAATATTTCCATTCAGTTTTTTTCTAAAACATCTTCCTCTGATTCTTCTGAAAACCATTTTGCCCAGTCTATTTTCAGGAAACCACTTATTACATAAATAGTCATACCTGCAAGAACAGCTCTTGAATGAAGTCCTATGATCAATCCTATTGATATTATGTAGAACAGGGCAACTCTCTTTTTGTCTGTCCTCTTCATCCCTTTGAGATTTCCGTATGGAACACTTGATATCATAAGTCCCCCCACGCTAAGACAAAAGAAAGCAGCTACCAGAGGCGGAAGGGGGATACCCCCTATTACAAAAGAAGCCAGGAATAGCCCAGCACCGGGAATAGGTAAACCCTGAAAAGGCCCCGGAACATGGATAATATTGAAACGAGCCAGCCTCAAAGCTCCGCACAAGGCCACAAAAGAAGCTACAAGAGCCCCTCCCACTCCGAAAAAACCTTCAAGATATGCGGAATAGAAAAGAATTGCAGGAGCAACCCCAAAACTTACAACATCTGCAAGACTGTCATATTCAACACCGAAACTGCTGCCTGCCCCAAGACTTCTTGCAACCTTACCATCCATAAAATCAAAGAAGACTGCAATAAATATCAGCCACCCTGCAGGAACAATCCAACCCTGAAGCACAAGTATAATAGAAAGCATGCCACAGAGCAGGTTACCGCTGGTTACCATATTAGGTGCAATATCCCGAAAGGAAATTTTCATATGATGCTTTTTAGGGATTTTCATCATCTACCACTCCAATCACAGTGGAACCTGCACTCACACGCTGTCCCTTTTCTACAAGGGGATTCACCGATAAAGGCATAAGCACATCCACCTTAGACCCTAATTTTATCATACCGAATCGCTGTCCCTTATCAATGAACATACCCTTCTTGAGCCGACATACTATACGCCTTGCAATAAATCCCGCGATCTGAACGGTTAGCACAGGACCTTCCTCAGTCTTGAATCCCACGTACATCCTTTCATTCTCCTCAGAAGCTTTATCCCTGAATGCCATTAAATTTTTGCCTGGAACATATTCAAGATAATCAACCTCTCCGGAAAAAGGAGCCCGATTGACGTGCACATCAGTGACAGACATGAATATCCCTATTTTCCATGCTGGACCGGTGAATGGATGATAAGATCTTTCAACCTCTACGACTTTGCCGTCTGCAGGACTTATAAACTCTTTCCCAGGTCCATGATGCTGTATTTTTCTTTCTGGATCCCGGAAAAACCATAAAAGAAATATTGTCAACATAAGAAGAAAAGGCATAATTTCCGGGACAAAGAACACGCTTCCAAGAGCCATAAAACCTGCAAAACCTATGATGGTCCAACCGTCACGGGCAATTTTCATTAAAGCTCAATTTCCTCATCGCAGACTTGTGCAGGGATAATGCTTACGTCAACTACACTGTCTCCTTCATCCAGCCTGACAGTAATTGATCCCCTGGCAGATCTGCTGAGGAGAGGTATCTGGCTTGCAGCCAGCCTGATTATTCTCCCTTTTGCAGTAATAACAATGACCTCATCTGTATCAGCCACACCTGAGCTGGCAACGATCTCTCCTGTATGTTCATTCAGGTTCATGGCTTTTACGCCGCTACCCCCTCTATGATGCGGTGTAAATTCTTCATAAGTCGTACGTTTACCATATCCGCTTCTGCTTATTATCAGGGAATGTTTATCCTCCGTTACAACATCAAAACTTATTATTCTGTCTTTGTCGGACATCCTCATGCCTCTGACGCCCCGTGCAGCTCTACCCATTGGACGGAATTCTGTTTCAAGAACCTTGAGGGCCCTTCCGCACGAAGTTATAAAGAGAAGATGATCATTTCCGGAAGTGCAGTTAACCTGGGCTATTTCGTCACCCTCCACGAGAGAAAGTATTCTTCTGCCTGCCCTTGTCAAATTCTGCAGTTCGGTTATGGGAAGACGTTTTGCCACTCCTTTTTTAGTCAGGAAAAAGACAAAAGCTGCATCTTCTATTGAAGAACCCCTTATGGTAACAACTCTCTCATCCTGTTCAAGTGAAATGAACCTGCCTACAGGCTTACCCTTTCCGGTCTTTGTTTCAGGTATTACATATCCCTTGAGAGCCAATACTCTGCCCTTTGTGGTAAAGAGATATATGTCCTTATGTGTGCTTGTAACCGCCATTAAGGATATTTCATCTTCGCCTTTTGTAGCTGCACCCCTGCGACCTTTTCCACCTCTACACTGAAGAGCGTAGTCTTCAAGAGGTTTTCTGCGAAGGTAGCCATCCCTCGACAGGACTACAACAATATCGCTTTCCGGAATAAGTTCTTCTTCCGAAACATCTGGAACTGCATCAAGAATTGTAGTCCTTCTATCGTCGGCAAAAAGTTTTTTTATTTCAGAAAGTTCTTCTTTTATGACTGAATCGAGAACTGCTGTATTATTCAATATTGAGTTATACCTTTCTATTGCAGCGAGAAGATGAGCCATTTCATCTTCAAGTTTCTTTCTCTCGAGACCTGTAAGCCTCTGCAGTTTCATGTCAAGTATGGCCTGGGCCTGTGTCTTTGTGAACTCAAGCTGTTCTACGAGACCGGTTCTTGCCAGCTCAACTGTGCTTGATCCCCGGATTATTGCTATTACCTTGTCTATAAGATCAAGAGCCTTTACAAGTCCTTCTACAATATGTTCTCTCGCTTTTGCCTTGTTAAGCCTGAAAGAAGTCCTTCTTCTTACAACAGTCCTTCTATGCTCAAGGAAAATGTCAAGTACCTGAATAAGCGAAAGTTCCCTTGGCTGACCGTCCACAAGAGCGAGATTTATAACGCCAAAAGTAGTTTGAAGCTGTGTTCTTCTGTAAAGCTGTCTTAAAACAAGTTCGGTATCTGAGTCACGATGGATCTCCAGGACTATCCTGAGCCCATCCCGATCTGATTCATCCCTGAGGTCAGATATTCCGTCGATAGTCTTATTCTGAACACCTTTTGCTATTGCTTCTATCATAAGTGTCTTGTTGACCATGTAGGGAATTTCGGTTATTACTATTTTCTTCTTGCCCCTTTTACTTTCCTCAGTATGACTTCTACCCCTTACGATAACCTTGCCTCTGCCTGTACGGTATGCATCAATTATTCCGTCTCTGCCCAGAATAAGTCCGCCCGTGGGGAAATCAGGACCGGGGATCCTGTCAAGAAGCTCTCCAAATTCCATATTTTCAGAACCGTTATCAATAATATAGTTCAGAGCATCTATAACCTCGGTCATGTTATGGGGCGGAATGTTAGTCGCCATACCGACCGCAATACCTGAGCTGCCGTTAACAAGAAGGTTCGGAAACATTGAGGGCAGGAAAAGAGGCTCTTTGAGGGACTCATCAAAATTAGGCCCCCAGTCTACCGTATCTTCCTCAATATCATTGAGCATATATTCACCAATTTTGTACAGCTTAGCTTCTGTATAACGCATTGCTGCAGCCCTGTCACCATCGATCGAACCGAAATTACCCTGTCCATCTACTAAAGGATATCTCATGCTGAAATCCTGAGCCATTCTCACCATGGTTTCATAAATAGCCGAGTCACCATGAGGATGATACTTTCCCATCGTCTCTCCGACGACCCTTGCTGACTTCTTATAAGAGGTACCATGTTTAAGCCCCAGATCCAGCATTGAATAAAGGATCCTTCTCTGAACGGGTTTAAGACCATCCCTCGCATCCGGAATAGCACGCCCTACGATCACACTCATAGCATAATCGAGATAGCTGTTTTTGATCTCCTCCAGAAGTGGAAGAGAAACTACTTTTCCAAAGAGGGATTCGCCTTTCTTTTCTTCCATGAATTCCCAACCTCCATCTTGAAATTGCTCGAAAAAAGCGGCAGTATGCCTGCCGCTATTGACAATGCTATAACTCATTTATTTTACCATCTTATACCTGGATTTGAAGCCTTTAATAATAATGAATATATTAAGCTGTACTCAGCTCCAGCAAATAATTTTTTAACTCTTTAAGGGTTTGGACAGCAAAAAGGGGGCATTTCTGCCCCCAGATGGTTATAACAGGTATTTTCTATTTCAGAAACCCTCCGGCTTCAAGAAATTCTTTTGCGATAACATCAGCATCTTCTCCATTATCAAATCTGAAGTTAAGTGATGACATCGTAGCTTCATCTATCTTACCGCTAAGCATTCCGAGAATTTCTTTCAATGCGGGATACTCGTCAAGAAGTTCCATCCTGACTACATATGCAGCGCTATAATCCGGAAAGAACTCGAGATCATCTTCCAGCATTACAAGATCAAGCTTCTTTATACGGGAATCTGTACTGTAAGCTGATATTACGTCAACTTCCTCTTCGGCAATAGCCATATACATCATTGAATACTGCATTGGGAGGACATCGTCAAATTCAATACCATATGTCTCAGACCAGCCAGGATAGGCATCAGGCCTTGTATCGAAGTTTTCATCCCCTCCAATGGTCCATTCTCCTGCATAAGGTTTGAGGTCTGAGGCTTTTTCAAGACCATACTTTTCTGCTACTTCTCTTCTTACTGCCATTACATAGGTATTGTTAAATCCAAGAGGATCTATCCATGTAAAGTTAAAGTTTTTCTCAAAACCTTCTTTTACCATCCTGAAGGATTCATCCCCCGGAAGGTTTGGCCCCTCGTAACGAAGTATACCTGTCAACTGAGTGCCGGTCCATGTCGGATAAATATCGAGCTCTTCACCCATCATGGCCTGGTGCAATACAGAAGAAGCTGCAAAATCCGTATTTATATTTGTTTCAAGTCCTGTGTGATCATCAACAAGCAGCTTTGCCATCCAGGCAAGTATGATCGTCTCATTTACTGTTTGAGAGCCAATATTGACCTCTCCCTCATATGACATTGGATCATCAACTGAAGCAAACGAAGGTGTGTTAACACCTGCTAACGAAACCATAGATACTACAAGTACTGCTACAAGAATCCTTATAAAACTATTTTTCATTATTTACTCTCCTTCCCCCGTTCAACGGGATATCCTTGCTGAATTTTTTTCAGCCATCCGAGCCATTCTTGCCGCTCTTCTTCGTGGGCTGTAATATGACTGAAAATATTTCAGCCCCTGATCGGCAACAAGAGCCAGCAAAGTTGCTGGAATTGCTCCTGCAAGAATGATCTCATTCCTTATGGATGCGAGACCTGAGAAAATAAGTTTTCCAAGACCTCCTCCTCCTATGGCGGAGGCAAGTGTTGCTGTTCCTATTACCCAGACAGTAGCAACTCGTATACCTGCAAGTATTACAGGTTTTGCGAGAGGAAGCTGGACAGTCCATAATATCTGCATATCTGTCATCCCCATTCCACGTGCTGCCTGTACAAGATGCGGAGGGACATTCTTTATCCCAGTATATGTATTCTGAAGCACTGGAAGCATGGAATACAGAAAAAGTGCACATATTGCGTTATCGTCACCTATTCCGAAAATAAATATAAGGAAACCGAGAAGCGCAAGACTGGGTATAGTCTGAAAAACATTTGCCAACCCTATCACGTATGGAGCAAGCTTTTCCTTTCTGGTCAGGTAAATACCAAGGGGAATACAAATTGTAAGGGTTATGCAAAGAGCAATGGCAGAGATAGTAAGATGCTGGAGTGTAAGCTTTAATATCCTTGGATAGCTTTTTATTACATAGGTTATAAAAAGTTCCAGCAGGCTTTTGTCATTCAACATTTAGCAACACCTCCCACAGGACGCTTGAGTCTCCCAATGGTAAGCCTTGCAATCCCGGCCTCGGTTATTACTCCGATAAACCCGTCATCACTATTTATTATGGGAACTGGAAAAGGCTTATCAGCCAGCATCTCTGCAGCATCTCTCATGGTTGCCTCTTCAATATAAAGTTTCCTTCGCCTGTAAACTGTATCTTTCATTTTGCCCTCCACACGGGAAACTCTTTTAACATCTCTCAAAAGAGCCATTCCTATCCAGTGATCGTTCTGATCCACAACCTGGATCGAGTCCATATCCTGATCCTCCATCTTTTCAAGCACCTCGCGAGCCTTTGTTTCCGGGGTAACTCTGTCCCAGGGCTCCTCTACGAGTATGGATAAAGAGTCATCAGGGGATATCTGTGAAAGCCTGTCCTCGCCGATAAATCCTCTGACAAAATCATTTGCGGGGTTTTCCTGGATCTCTGTAGGAGATCCAGCCTGCTCTATCTTTCCGTCCCTCATTATGACTATCCTGTCAGATATCTTAAGAGCCTCATCCATGTCATGAGTTACAAAGATAATTGTTTTTTTAAGCTGCTGCTGTATCGATAAAAGTTCATTCTGAAGGACATCCCTGCTGATCGGATCAAGAGCTCCAAAAGGTTCATCCATAAGGACCACCTCGGGCTCTGCAGCAAGAGCTCTAAGAACACCTATCCTCTGCTTCTGACCTCCACTGAGTTGATCCGGCAATCTGTAACTGTAAATTCTGGGATCAAGCCCGGACATCTCAAGCAATTCATAGACCCGCTCCCTGATCCTTTTCTTGCTCCATTTATGCAGTTTTGGAACCATGGCAATATTTTCGGCAACCGACATATGAGGCATAAGGGCGATCTCCTGCACAACATAACCTATTCCTCTTCTGAGTTTTACAGGATCCATGGTAGTGATATCTTTCCCATCCAGAAAGATCTGACCTGAAGTACAGTCTTCAAGCCTGTTAACCATTTTAAGGCTTGTCGTTTTACCACAACCACTCGGACCTATCAGGCTGACCAGTTCTCCCTTTTTTATTGCAAGGTCAAGACTTTCAACTGCCGTAGTACCATCTTCGTACACTTTCTTTACTTTCTGAAAAACAACCATCCCTGAATCTTGAAAAAGAGATTGTTTTTCAGGCGCAACATCGCTCACTGTTTAGCCTCCTCTGTAACTATTTCAAGTATCTTTCCAAGTTCTTCCAGCAAAAGTTCATTCTGTTCTTTCTTCCCTACGGTTATTCTCATCGCATTGGGATAGTCCCATCCAGTACATGGCCTTATAATTATTCCTCTATCCAGAAGCTTTTCTGAAATAACCTCGGCATTGAACGGAGTATCCACAAAGACAAAATTTGTCTGGGATGAAACAGGAGATAGACCCATTTTACTGAGTTCCGCTGTTATCCACTCCCTGCCTGCTTTAATTTTTGTTAAAGCATTAAGATATTCTTCCGAATCATATTTCAGAGTCGCAAGAGCACCCGCAATACCAACTCTGTTTGCATTAAAAGGCTCTGTCACAGTGTCTATTACTACGGACATTTCTTCCCTGCACACAGCGTATCCCAATCGGGCCCCCGCAAGACCATAAGCCTTTGAAAATGTCCTGATGGAGATGATGTTAACCCCTCCATTTATCAGTGCCGCAATATCAGGCATAAGTCCCTGATCTGCAAACTCCGCATAAGCTTCATCAAGGATGACCCAGCAATGAGAAGGAAGTTTTTTGAAAAGGCGTTCGAGATCATTCTTTTCAAAAACTGTACCTGTAGGATTATTAGGATTACTCAACCACAACAATTTCGTTTTGCTATTAATCTTTGAGATTATTGCGTCAATATCAATAAAATATTTTTCTCTCATGGGAACATTTATTATCTCTGCTCCCATTACTTTGGATATCTCCCTGTAAAGACCGTACGTAGAATCAGGAATTATTACCTCATCTCCAGGATCGATAAAAGTCTTTCCCATTGTCTGCAGCATGCCTTCCGCTCCATGAGAAATACAAATATTCGAAGCCTTGAGACCATATATTTCAGCAATTTTCTCCCTTATTTCATGAAATGATACATCTGGATATGTATTAAGCCTGGGAACCTCATTTTTCATGGCCTCCACTGCGTATTTAAAAGGAGAATAGGGATTTTCATTCGAACCAAGCTTTATGACATTTTTCAGTCCCTTTTCGGCCATTACCTCTTCTGTACTTTTCCCCGGGATATAAGGCTCAACTCCCAGAACAACTTTTCTTAAACCATTAAGCGTCATTTATTTCAAACACTCCTTAACATCGATCTCTATCAAAGTAGGCCCTTTACTTTCAAGACTTTCTGCAAGTAACTCACCAAGACTTTCAACCGAGCCAAGTCTCATACCTCTCATGTGATAGGCTTTAGCCAGGGCCTGAAAGTCAAGACCCTGATGTTCAACAGCGATAACCCTCGAAGGGTTTTTCTGACTCTGGTTCCTCCTTATCTCTCCATATCCCCTGTCGTTCCAAACGATTAGAGGAAGTGGCAATTGGAGTTCCGAGGCAATAGCAAGTTCCTGGAGTGTAAACTGAAACCCACCATCTCCAGCCATCGCACAGACTTTCCTTCCAGGAGAAGAAACAATACTTCCAATAGCTCCAGGAAGAGCAACACCAAGTGTTCCAAATCCAACAGGATGTAAAAAAGTCAGAGGTTCCCGGGCCTGATATTCACTGATACCTATATAGGAAGGCGTAGCCATATCCGTCCAGAAGATACCTTCAGGGGGAAGAACGGACCTGACCTGTTCAAGGGCTGAAAGAATTAGCGGCAACTCTCTTTTTATTCCCGATATTTCGGAGAGCATTGCCCTGCTGTCTTTTACGGCATCATCAACTCTTCGGTATCTCTCCTCAGGCGCTCCGGGAAGTTCCATATCCATTTCAAGATATCTTCCCAATACCTCCCTGACATCACCCTTAATTCCTATATCAGCAGTTCTCTGGTTATAAAAGGCCCCCGGATCAGTATTTATACAAAGGAGTTTTTTGCCGAGAGTCAGTGATCGCTCCCAGAAGTCCGTAGGTGAAAGTTCTGTCCCAAGAGCTATGACCAGATCACTTTCTGAAAGCATTGCCTGCACCGGAGGAAAATGAAGACGGCATCCAAGACTCAGGGGATGTCGTTCATCCATCACTCCTTTTCCTGCACATGTTGAAACTACAGGTATAGCAAGTTTTTCAGAAAACATCCTGACTTCCGCTGACGCTGCTGCGGAACCTCCACCAGCAAGGATGATCGGGTTGACAGACTCTTTGAGGAGGTCGCAAACTGAATTGTCATCTACTGAATCGGTCTGTGGTTTTTCACTTTTTTCTACAATTAAAGGATCGGCATGAGTATAGACATTCTCCAATATATCAAGTGGAATTTCTACATGCACAGGGCCCGGCCTTCCAGAAACAGATAATCTGTATGCATCTCTCAAGGCTCCTGGTATTTGCCAGGCATGTTCAATACATCTGCTTTCTTTGGAAACAGATGAAGCAAAAAATGTTGAATTTTTCATTTCGTGAAGATAGCCTGAACGATAATCCAGTGCAGACGTTTCGACCTGGCTGGAGATAACAAGCATGGGCACAGAATCATGAAAAGCCTGCCCCATTGCTGTTGCAATATTTCCCAGGCCAGGACCCGTTATTACAAGAGCTACACCCGGCTTACCTGTAGTTCTGGCATAACCCAGAGCCATAAAACCCGCTCCCTGTTCATGCCTGGAGGATATATGATCGATCCCAAGATCATATATAGCGTCGTATATAGCAAGATTATGTATCCCCGGGATACCGAAGATCTTCTCTACCCCAGAATCCACAAGTGTCTCAATTACGGCTTGACCACCTGTAATTTCACGCATAATATCACCTTTTCTTATAAATAATGAATTTTAAAACCTGAGAATGCACCCAGGTAATGCCTGTTGTGCTTTTGAACTGAACTTCAAAAAAGGATTTTTTAAAAAGGAGTACTCAAAATACGAAACGAACAAAAGATACCCTCTTTAATTTAAGGAAGATATCTATAAGCATGCTTTAAATGTACTGGAATTATGTAGGCAGGTATACCTTATCAATAGTTAACTTTAGCATAATTTTACAGTCAATAATAATACACAAAAACATGCTTCATGTCAACTTACACACAGTATATGTTTACACAGGGGCATTTTTTACACTTATTATTTTTGACATATACTAATAATTATCTTTGTTTTTATTTATCCGGATGCGCTTTTTTCTCGATCATATCGACCTTTTCCCATTTGTCTATTTGTTCTATCCTCTATATAATAACAATGCAGTTTATCTGGATAATGTGATGAAAGGAAGTGGGTCTTGTGCAAAAGCAGTTTGCAGTTTTAGTGGAAAATGATTTTCATGACCTTGAATTCTGGTATCCATATCTTAGACTTACTGAAGCAGGTTTTTCACCAATTGTAGTCGCTCCTGTAGCTCCCAGTTCATATACAGGAAAATATAAAACTCACATCGAGGCCACGTATTCTCCCTCAAGTATTTCCGCACAGGAAGTAAAAGCTGTTATAGTTCCAGGGGGATGGGCCCCTGACAAACTCAGGCTTTCATCAGAGATGGTTGAATTCGTTAAAAATGTCTATGAAGGTGGGGGGCTCATAGGCGCCATCTGTCATGGAGGAAGCCTTCTGGTATCGGCAGGAATACTTGAAAACCGAAGAGTCACCTCATTTAAAAGCATAAAGGATGACATGCTTCTCGCAGGAGCTGAATGGGTGGATGAAGCTGTCGTTGTTGATCAAAGGCTGGTTACCAGCAGACGCCCCGCAGATCTGCCATTCTTCATGAAAGAGGTAATTGCTCAAATAGAAAAACTTTAGAAAAAGGGCCGGCTCCGCCTACAGGGAGCCGGCCTTTAAAATTCCTTAGAAACTGTAGGTCACGGTAACACCCAGCATGTGGGTATCAGCGTTGGTTACACTTGATGGAAATACACCTTCCTCTAAGTTCCCTGGAATGTTTCTGTCCTTTATATCCAGGTATGAATAGGAAAGGTCCCAGGTCCATTTATCCCTTGTAAATCCGTATCCTATGCTGTATATCTGCCTGTCGTTGGCGGGGACTATATAATCGATTGTCTCGTCCGGCACAGGGCTGTTGTCGTAAACATAACCCAGTCTGAGCCAGGAATTATCCGTCAGAGCGTGTTCTATCCCCAGCTGGTAGCGCCAGACATCCTTCCAGTTCTTCTCGGTAGGAACACTAAAGTTAAAAGGAGATCCATAGTTCAGGGTTAATTTGTCATAAGAACTCCACTTTATGTACATTGCATCAGCTTCAATGGAAGTCTTTTCTGATATTTGATAAGCAGCACCCATAGTAAAGGACTGAGGTAACGTTACCTTACCGTTCGCTTTCAAAGAAAGGAGCTTTCCAAAAGAATCAGAACTGAAGTCAACATCACCTTCTATAGTTTGATCTACTTCACTCCTGTAAAAGAATCCAAGCCTGATTTTTTCCGTTGGTCTGAAATGCAGACCGAAATTCCATCCCCACCCAATATCATCTCCGAGTAAAGATGCATCCAACTGGCCGAGATCTGGATCAAAAGGCAGTTTCCCGGGTGGCACCTTTTTCTTCTGCTCGAATTCGAACCACATGGCCTCCACCCCGACAGCCACTGAGAACTGGTCAGAAACTTTCATAGCCAGAGTGGGGGTCAGGGAAACGCTCTGGATACAGGCGTAGTAGTTGTTATACCTGCCAGGCCAATCCTCCTTGAACTCTGATCCAAGTCCGAACCGGGATGTAAGAGACAGGCCGAACCAGTACCTGTCATCAAGCTGCCTGGTATAGTAAAAATGGGGAGGTATCCAGGTTTTCACCTCATTACCATAAGCAACACCACCTATGATAATATCCAGTTGAGGTCTTATCGCAGTAAGACCGAACATAATGTGGTCTCCTTCCAGCTGGGTGATACCTGCCGGGTTGTAGGAAAGAGCTGATGGATCATCTGCCCGTGCTGCGAGGGTCCCTCCCAGGGCATTTCCCCTTGCGCTGAATTCATAAAGTCCAAAACCTGCTGCAAAACACGATGTAGCAAAGACCATAATAAAAACGACTGCCAGCAATATTCTTCTCAAAACTCTACCTCCTGAATGATATTAAGATCATGTCGGAATGTTCTTTGACACTTATCCACTTTTATCTTTGTTCTGTTTTTGTTCTGCATAGTTGAAAATAGCTCTTACGATCTCTTCGAGGGTCATTTCTATCCTGTCCCAGTCCTCTTCAGACTTAAGGTCCATACCAAGATATACACCAGTAGTCTTTGCTCTCAGGAGGAGATATGTAAAACCTGCTGATAGTAAGGATGCTACCGCAGTAATATCTATATTTTCTGACAGGCCAGGTTCCAGCTTGAGAATGTTCACCAGGTCTCTGCCCTGCTTTTCCCTTGCAACTGCCGTTTCAGAAGCTAATCCATCTCTGCGGACAAGTTCCTCGCGTAATATTTCCTGCGCAGAGGGGTTATTTCTAAGTTCCCTGAGATATCCTTTAAGAAGAACAATTGAAGCCTGGGGCAAAGGCAGATCCTTTAGTGTACCTGGATCATCTGTAGTTATATCATCGGTCTTCGGCCAGAGATCCCCCTGCTCCACAAAAACATGCAGAAGTTCCTTCAACCCCCCGAAGTAACGATATATAAGGACCTTGTCCACTCCTGCTTCACGAGCTATATTATTGATCCCGATATCCTGAAACCCGCTATTTTCGAGAATTGTCCCGACAGCCCTGAGAATATGTCTCTTTGTCTCTTCCCGGTCACGAATAACAGACACCCCCCAGTATCTCTGGAAATACACGCTTATAAACTTTAAGTCACTAAATGGTGACATGTCAAGTAAATATTATTTGAATTTTAAAAAACTGGCTGAATAAGTCTAATGAAAGATCTTTCTGCATTTAAGAAATACATTTTCCTTATGCAATAATTATGATAAGGTTTATAGTTGTACAAAAACTTTACTTTGTTTCTTTCATAATTCTGAGGGAGGTAAAAATACATGCCGGGCAATTGCGAAAAAGATCTTGAGTCCATGGCTAACACTATCAGAAAAGATATTATCGAGATGATAGCAGAAGCGCGATCAGGACATCCGGGGGGATCCCTTTCCTCTGCGGAAATAGTTACTGCTCTTTATTTCAAAGTTATGAAACATGATCCATCTGATCCTATGATGGAAGATCGGGACAGGTTCGTCCTTTCTAAAGGTCACGCCTGTCCTGCTGTTTATGCGGCACTTGCAGAAAGCGGTTATTTCCCCCGGGAGGAACTTTTCTCCCTGAGAAAACTGGGATCCAGACTGCAGGGACACCCTGATATGCACAAAACCCCCGGTTTTGAAGCATCAACAGGCAGTCTCGGACAAGGCCTGTCAATAGCATCCGGAATGGCATTGAGCATGAAGATGGATGGGAAAAATAACAGTATATACTGCCTTATGGGAGACGGAGAATTAGACGAGGGACAGATATGGGAAGCAGCAATGACAGCATCCCATTACAAACTTGACAATCTTTGCGGGATAGTGGACAGGAACGGGCTTCAGATAGATGGCTGCACGCATGACGTCAAAACACTGGAACCACTTGCTGAAAAATGGAAAGCTTTCGGATGGAATGTACTGGAAGTTGACGGCCATAATGTCAATGAACTTGTGTCCGCCATGAACCGCTTCCGGCACACACATTACAGACCTACAGTTATTATCGCTCATACAGTTAAGGGAAAGGGAGTTTCCTTTATGGATAACGAAGCAGGATGGCACGGGAAAGCTCCTAACCCTGAACAGACAAAAACAGCACTTGATGAACTTTCCGGGAGGTGCTCTGGATGAAAGATATGAAACTGGCTGAAATAGCCTCAGGCAACCTGGAAATGATCCCCACAAGACACGGTTATGGAGATGGTCTTGTGGAACTGGGCAGGATAAACAAAAATGTCGTAGTAATGGGAGCAGATCTCACATCCTCCCTCTGTACTGACAGGTTCTACAGGGAATTCCCAGACAGATTTGTACAGACAGGAATTGCAGAACAGGATATGATGGGCATTGCTGCCGGACTATCCCTCTCCGGCAAGATCCCTTTCGTAAGCACTTATGGCGTCTTCTGCACAGGAAGAGCCTGGGATCAGATCCGTACAACTGTTGCATATGCAAAACTAAATGTAAAACTCGGCTCGGGCCATGGAGGCATTTCAGTTGGACCGGATGGAGCAACCCATCAGGCTCTCGAGGATATTGCAATAACAAGGACCATCCCCAATATGACGGTCATATCGCCTGCAGATTACCAGGAAACCCTCAAGGCTACTATCGCATCTGCTGAAATTAATGGACCTGTAGTGATCCGTTTTGGAAGAGAAAAAGTGCCATCAATAACTACTTCAGAAACACCATTTCAGATCGGTAAAGCCGAAATATATCGGGATGGGACCGATGTATCTATTATTGCCTGTGGTGTAATGGTCTATGAAGCGCTTGTTGCCGCTCAAAAACTTGCGGATGAAGGGATATCTGCTCAGGTCATAAATTCACATACCATAAAACCCATTGATAAAGACACCATAATTTCAGCTGCAGCAAAAACAGGTGCAGTAGTAACCGCAGAAGAACACCAGATAATGGGTGGATTTGGAAGTGCTGTAAGTGAAGTCCTCTCCCTTAACTGCCCTGTCCCCATGAGGATGGTCGGCATAAAAGATCGTTTTGGCCAATCAGGATCACCCTCGGAACTTATGAACGCATATGGCCTAACTGACGCAGCAATAGCAGAGGCTGTAAAGGACGTGCTGAAAATGAGAAATGGAGGATGCTGTAAATGAGCAGAAGATTCGCTGATCGACTTGATAAGCTTGGCACAGAAACTGCATTTGCGGTAGGAGCCGAAGCCGGAGCATTGTCAGCAAAAGGGATGAAGATCTATCCTTTCCACCTTGGGGATCTCGACATCGGAACTCCGGAAAATATTATCGATGCGGCAGTCACAGCAATGAGGGACGGAAAAACGGGATATTGTCCTAACGCGGGGATCGCTCCCTTAAGAGAGTTGCTTGCAAAAGATATTGGAGACGCCAGAGGGATCGATCTCAATAAAGACAATGTAAGTATACAAACAGGAGGTAAACCCGTAATAGGCAAATTCCTTATGACTCTCATGAACCCGGGAGATGAGGTGCTTTACCCAAATCCGGGTTATCCTATATATGAATCCATGATAAATTTTCATGAGGGAGTCGCGAGACCTTATGGTTTTATTGAAACAGATTCGGGATTTGCCCTTGATTTCGATTCAATAAGAAAACAGCTTAATCCACGCACCAGGATCTTTATCTACAACAATTACCACAACCCCACAAGCGCAGAATCAGACGATGCAGAAATGGAAGAACTTGCTAAACTGTGTATCGAAAATGATCTTTACGTTCTCAGCGACGAGGCTTATTTTGATATTCTGTATGATGAAACCGGAAAAAGCATAGCCACCCTTCCCGGCATGCAAGATAGAACTGTAATTCTTTACACTTTCTCAAAAAAATTCGCCATGACAGGCTGGCGCCTTGGAGCAGCAGTTGGACCTGAAGATATCATTTCTCAGATATCGAGGTTCAACGTCAATGATGAATCATGTACAAACCAGTTTGTTCAATGGGCAGCCGTTGAAGCACTTAAAGGACCTCTTGATGAAACAAAAAAACTGCTGGAAATTCTGAAAGAACGACGGAATGTGGCTGTGGATATACTTAACAGTATAGATGGTATAAAAGTGCACAGACCTAACAGTACTTTCTACCTTTTCCCAAACGTTACTCAAGCTATGGAAAAAATGGGTATTACTGATGTGGAAGATTTCAGAAAGGTTATACTGGATAAAACAGGCGTATCTTTTACAACCAGAAAACATTTTGGTACTCCTCTGCCGGGTGAAACCCAGAATTACATAAGGCTTGCCTATTCAGGAATAAACAAGGATGAAATAAGAGAAGGCCTCGAAAAGATGAAGGAATTTATTGAGTCAACAAATGCCTGTACAACCTGCTAAGTCATATTAAACAATTAGAATGGCAGGGCTGACCTTGAAAGTTTACCCTGCCATTTTTAATTTGTAACCTTTTATCCATGATCGAGAATATATTATTGAGAGGTTGTGAACCCTGAAGTGAAAATTGCAACTTTAGACCTTGAGACCAATGGATTTAAAGGAAGATCCGTCCTTTCAGCTTCTTCAATAATTTTTGACGATCAGGGCAGAATAATCGATTTTTTCAACAGGTTCTACTTCCCCATTGAAAAACTCGACCTTAAAGCAGTACAGATCCATGGATTGAACTATAACCGCATACACTGGTTAAGAACAGTAGAAAGATACCCGGAATATTTTAAGGATGACATATCTGCACTTTCACTTTTCTGGGATCAACACTGTGTAGATGGCATTGCAGTACATAACCTTTCTTTTGATACATCATTTCTGCCGGACAATATAAGAACCGAAAGGAAATGGTGGTGTTCAATGCTCGGACTCACCGGATTCTGCTCCATACCGGGAGGAAGGAACGGCTATAAATGGCCCCGGCTCGAAGAAGCAAAAGCACTTACCGCCAAAAAACTGAAAGCGCCTTCAGCAGTAAATTATGCTGAAACATCAATGCCCGGCAGAATGCCTCATACATCATTGAGCGACTGTTTCGATCTGTATAGCATCTCTTCAAGAATACTCTTCAATAAACCTGGTTTTTTGGATTTTAAGCACTTACCACCGGGATGTAACCCTGAAAAAAGGGTAAAGGTATATTCCCGTACTGGATCATGCGGTCTACCTGACAGGTTCATCGTTGAGACACTAAAATATTCCCTCTCCCTTGCCAGGATAAGTACATCAGCAAAACAGACGCCAGGTATTCAGACCGCGTTAAATGATTTAAACCAGTTTTCTGTAAAACAGCTAAACGTTCCGTTCTGAACGGGCTAATTTTTCGTGAGATCTGTGAGGCCGGAAAGGGGCTATTTCCCTCTCCGGGAAATCCTTCAATTTCCTGTTCATGGCAGCCCTCAAAAAATTATTTACCCACCAGAAAACATCCCTTTTCCTTATTGATCGTCGCATTGAGGACATTCTTTCTATCTTTTCCTCAATTGGCATATTCAGAGCCCTGATTATCGCATCCGCTGTTCCCTCCCTGTCATGAGGGTTAACGAGAAGGGCATCCTTTCCTAACTGTATGGCAGCTCCGGCAAATTCACTAAGTATCAGAACACCCCTATCATCTATCTGAGAAGCACAGTATTCCTTTGCAACAAGGTTCATACCGTCTTTGAGGGATGTGACAAGGCAGATTTCCGCGGCACGATACATGGCTACAAGTTCATCTCTCGGTACTGACCTGTGGATATACTTAACAGGTGTCCAGTCATGTATTCCGAATTCACCATTGATCTGGCTGACAAGCTTTTCTATATCTCCTTTAAGGTTTTTATACGCCGGTACATCTTCTCTGCTTGGTACAAGAAGTTGAACAAGTGTTACATTTTCTCTGAGTTCCGGGTTTTTTTCCAGAGCTGTTCTAAATGCCTGAAGTTTTTCAGGTATCCCCTTGGTATAATCAAGCCTGTCGACACCGAGTATGGTCTTTATATTGCCCCTGGTACTCAAGATATCCTTTACCTTATCATCTGTTTCAGGCTTTGAAGCAAGCTCTTCAAATGCTCGAAAATCTATACTTATGGGCAATCCCGCAGCTTTTGTACTTTTACCAAAGGCACTTATATTCTCCAATACAGGTCCCTTGCCGGCTACTTTGGTATTCGGATCGAATACCCGAAGGCAGTCAACAAAATTCCTTCTGTCCCTCAGGCTCTGAAAGCCTATCATTTCAAATTCCATAAGATCTCTGAGAAGCTGTTCTCTCCAGGGCAACTTCATCAGTATATCTCTTGGAGGAAAAGTGATATGAAGGAAAAAGAAACATTTTCGTTTTTCGTTACTTTCCTTCAATACTCTCGCGAGTGGAATAAGATGGTAATCATGTACCCAGAGAAAATCTTCCTCTCTTGTATGAGCAGCAACAACTTTGGCAAAAGTCCTGTTGACTGATATATAGGCCTGGGCGTAAACCGGGTTGAAATAACAGATAGTCTGAAGATCATGAAAGAGGGGCCAGATAACCTCATTTGAGAATCCGTAGTAATAATTATTTATCTCTTCCCTGTTCAACAGGATTGGAATAAGTCTGTATCCCATATCTTTTGAAACTGGCCCAAGCAGTTTTTTAAGGACTTTAAGGTCAAGATCTTCCTTTGCGGTACCAGTCCAACCTATCCAGAGTCCCCCACGATCACGAAGGACTGGACTGACTGCAGTGACAAGGCCTCCGGCACTGGGGCTGGGATCCCAAGTACCATCAGATGTTTTCGAAAGAGAAATCGGGAGGCGGTTTGAAACTACCACCATTCTTGAATTATCGGTCATATGAATCACCTCATTATCGATTTTGCGAAGGGAACATAGATCACAGAAGACTATAAGAATAAAAACATGTCAGAAATGAGATCAGCTATTACTTTATCAGGGCTAATAAAGCATACCTGAAAAACACTATATATTCAAGAAAGTACGATATCGTAACGCAATTTGAAAACAAGTTCACTAAATCCTGAATTTTAACATAATAGAATTTACAGAAAAATGTGTTATCATTGCGGAAAAATCATTTGAAGGTGATCTGAAATGAAATATATTGAGACCGGCTCGTTTGACCCATGTTTCAATCTTGCTGTTGAAGAATATCTGTTTAACAGGATCTCGGGTAGTAAAGAAACGATCTTCATGCTCTGGCAGAATGATCCTACTATTGTAGTTGGAAGATTCCAGAATACCCTGGAAGAGATAAACTATGAATACGTAAATAGCAGATCGATCAATGTGGTCCGGAGGATATCTGGGGGCGGCACAGTTTATCATGACAGGGGGAATCTCAACTATACCTTTATCGTGGACAGAGATTCAGAACATGTATTCGACTTCGGAACCTACTGCAAACCCATCGTGGAGGTACTTAGGCAAAAAGGTGTAAAGGCTGATTTTAACAGCAGAAACGATCTTACAATAGAGGGTAAAAAGTTTTCAGGCAATGCTCAGCACATGAGGAAGGGCAAACTGCTTCATCACGGAACTCTCCTGTTCGATTCCGATCTTTCCGTTCTTTCAAGTGCTCTTAATGTATCCCCGGAAAAATTTGTCTCAAAGGGACTCAAGTCTGTAAGAAGCCGTGTTACGAACATCAAACCACATTTAAAGGAACATATGAATGTAAATGAATTCAAAAGCTTTCTTCTTGCAGAGATCCGTTTCGAGGGACAGGGCTTTGAAGAATACAAACTGAAAGATAAGGAACTTGGGGAAATAAAGGATCTCGCTGACAACAAATATAGAGCCTGGGATTGGGTTTATGGTAAATCACCGGAATTTAGCGAAAAAAAAGAGTACCGTTTCAGTTTTGGGAAACTGGAAGCGCTTCTTAACGTAATAAATGGTGTTATTCAGAACTGTAAGTTTTATGGAGATTTTTTCAGCAGCGGCAACCTTGAAAATCTTGAGAAAGACCTTTCAGGGATCAAATACGAAAGAGAATCAATAATTGAAGCACTCGAACACAAACAGATAGGTCATTATTTCAACGGAGCAGACAAGAAGGAGATCATCGATTTTCTGAGTCCTTAAAGAGTAAGGGGAACTGTTCAGTTCCCCTTACTCTAATAAAATATCGATCGGATATTCCCTTCAAATCCTTTTTATGACCATGGCCACACCCTGGCCACCGCCAATACATGCAGTGGCAAGACCATATTCCTTATCCCTGTTCTTCAACGCATAAATAAGAGTTGTAAGTATCTTGCTTCCGGTTGCACCGATGGGATGTCCCAGAGCAATGGCACCGCCGTTGACATTGCATTTATCCATATCAAAAGGCATTACCATGTTTACTCCAAGAACCTGGGCTGCAAAAGCTTCGTTAAGCTCTATCAGATC
>Ga0209947_1000576_pt1 | contig 22938 bp, 20 predicted proteins | sample SalPonR2_B_D2_MG_FD_185706 | JGI IMG/M metagenome (GOLD analysis project Ga0209947, IMG submission 185706) | Salt pond soil microbial communities from South San Francisco under conditions of wetland restoration - Salt Pond MetaG R2_B_D2_MG... ...
ACGAGTCGTCGGGATCGTAGAACAGCGCGAGTGTGTTCTCGGAAATCAGGCGCGCGACGTCGCCGGGATCTTTGGGCACGTCCTTGCGCAACAGCAGGACCATGGACGGGTTGCGCTTTTCGCGCAGTCCGCGAAACAGGTGAGAGCGCGGGGCCTGCCAGACCTGTGACGTCGCCGGGCTCATGTCGACCAGCGTCACGTAGTCAGTATCGGCGTCATAGGCGATGCACAGGCACCAGAACTCCTGCAAAAGCGCAGTCTCGACATAGGCGCTTTCGGGGACCGCCACAGCCTCGTGCCCCAGCACGGCGTTGAGGTCGATATTGACCATCAGGTGCCGCTGCGACGCTGTGCCAAGTTGCGTTAGCTGTGCCGTGAACCACGCCTCGGGATCGTCTGCCTCGTCCTCACTTCGTTCCTCGAAGATGCGGCTTTCGGCATCGAGATGAAGATCCGAGAATTTTCCAAGGTATTGATGAGCGATCTCCGCCAGCTCCTTGGCCGAGCGGATCGTGCCGAGCGATTCCGTATAGGACACGTCGGTCGAGCGCAGCAGCTTGTCCTCGCTCGCCCAGTGATCGCCGAACAGCTCGAAACTTTCGGCCAGAACGCTGAGACCGTTCAGGTTGGGCGTCGAGCGGCGGAACATCTCACGGCGTTTCTCGTTGGAGATATCGAGATGGGCGGTGCTGTCGACATAGCGACAGTCCTGCGCGAAAGTTGTCAACTCGGTCTTCATCGCCTCGCGTGCCGAGAACCGGAGCAGTCCGCGCGACCGTAGCGACCCACCGTCCCGGTCGGACATCGCGGCGTGCAGACGGGCGGTCGTGGTGACCCACATCTTGCCATACTTCTCGGGGTGGACATCCATCATGTGCACCAGCCCGGTGCTGGGATTGCATTTCGCGATAACGGCGAAATGCCCACCGGGCATGTCGGCGCGGCCATGCGCGAGACCCACCTGAAAATTTGCGACGATGATGTCATTGTTCCCGGCGACCTGCACGGATTCCATGATCCCGTCGCGCAGCATGTGCTCGTCCGTGGTGTCGGCATCCATGTAGTGGACACGCACCTTCACACGGTCGTTCAGACCCTTGGTGTGAATGTAGGTGCAGGCGATGTCGAACAATTCGCCAAGCGCGATGCCGGTATTGACGACATAGGCACTGGGCAGGTTGGCCTTGCGGAAGATGTCATTGACGTCGCAGGGAAACCCGAGGGCTGACAGGCTGAGGGCCGCGGCGGTCACGCTGCAACAGTTGATGGTTTGCTGAAAGTGCTCCATCCGCTCTGTGACGAGTTCGCCGAAGAACGTGGCAAAGAACGCGATGCGGGTCTCATCGGGCAGATCGTGCCACTCCGTCGAGGACAAAAAGGCAACCTCTGTTCCCGCCCCAGCGCGGGCGGTCAGGCTGACTGGAAGATCATTGAATTCCAGGTGTTCTTCATAAAAGTAGTCGCCAGGCTTTGCGGTGGTCAGCACGTCCTTCTTGTGCGACAGCGTCACGTTCCCCGAGAGCACGACATAAAGCCCGGTCGCGGGAAGCACCGTTTCTTCGGAAAACTGGAATGCCTTGAACCGCCGCATCAGGGCCTCGGGGGTCTTGTCGGACAGCGTATCGGGAAGCGCACTTAAAATGGTGTCCCACTGTGCGGGCGTGAGCGGGGCGGCAGGTGCTTTGGGGGTGCTGGAAATCTCGGACATAAAATACAGTTCCTTCGCTTTGTGTCAGGTTAAAAATTCACGTTGTATCACTCAGTATGGGAACAGAACCGAGGCCGGTGATGGTCGGCACCGAGTTGAACAGCGCGGCCTCCCGCGCGCGGCGGGAAATGTCTTTGAGGATGTCGTCCCCGGCGCGACCACAGGAGACGTCGAGCATCGCCCGTGTCCGGGCGATATGAAAATCCGACCAGGGTGTTGGTTCTTCGCCGGCGTAGGTCTCCAGCGCGTCGGCAAAGCGCGCGGCCTCGTCATGCTCGCCTGCGTTGAGACTGGCCTGCATCGCATTTCGATAGAACCGGAAATAGTTATGCCCAACGCAGCCCTTCGCCAATAGCGCCTCTGCCTCGGCGAGAACCGCATGGCGCCGGATCGCATCCGGTGTCGTCAATCCGACCGTGGACATAACCCAAGGGCCGATAAAGGTCTCGGCACCCAGATCGCGCAGTTTGCGGAGCGCGTTTTCGGCAATTGTGGCGGCCTCTGCGCCCTTGCCCTCGTAAAAAGCGATCCGCGCGTTGGTCTCTTCAAGAAACGGCTCAAAGCGCAATGCGCCGATCTTCGTCGCCAGATCCAGACCTGACTGAATCTCGAAACGCGCGTCCTCGAAACGTGCCATCGATGTGAGAATCCATCCGGCGGTCAGGCGCGAGACGATCTCGGGGCGGTGCATCCCGAGTTGTGCTGCGAGATCCGCCGATCGCAGTGCGTAATCCAAGGCCGTCTCGGTTTCGTTCATGTAGATCTTGGCGGTTGCCAGCATGAACAGATTGGCGCTTTCGACATCGGCCAGATCATGCTCGTGGCAAAGTGCCAGGCACTTCTCGATCACGTCATGGGCCGAGAACATGCGGCCCTGTGCATAGGCCGCATCCCCGAGCCCGCTGAGCGCAAGAGCCTGGCGTCTCGGCAGGTCTGCGCGTCTGGCGTAACTGAGAGACGTCGTATGCTCCGCCTCGCAGCCTTCCAAATCACCGCGTGGAAAATGCAGGCTGCCACGCAGGTAGTGGATAGTACTCAACTCAGCGGTCAGCCCGGCCTTCTCCGCGATATCCTGGGTGTGATCCAGCACGCTGTAGGCGTCGTCGATGCGGTCAAGAATGCGCATGGCCGACGCAATGCCGATCTCCGATTGGCAGATTTCAAGCGGTGTCTGCGCGCAATCCTGCGCCGACCTGAAACACTCGATAGATGCGTCATTCTGCCCGGCATCCCGCAACGCATCGGCCTTGACCCGCAGCAACGCCCCCTTGGTCCGTATGTCTGGCGCACAGCTAAGACCCGCATCGGCCAGCCGAAGCGCCTCTTCTCTCTGGAACCGCTCCCGCGCATCCTGTGCGACTTCAAGAAAGGCCTCGGCCGCCTCAGGATCCATCGCGGCGGCCAGATGCTGGGCGTAGAGCCTGCGATCCTGCGTGGCATACCAGCGTGCGGCGGCCTTGTGCAGCGCACGAAAGTCATTCCGCAGAATGGTCTGCAGGATCGCCTCGCGGATAAGCGCATGCGCAAAGAGATAGCCATCGTCGGTTGGCTTGATCAGTGCCGCCTCGACCAGCGGCTTTTCGTCATAGACGCTGATGCCGGCAATGCGGGTCACCGCAGCCATGGCAAACCTTTGACCGAAAATGGCCGCAGCCTGAAGAATCTTCTTGTCGACTGGGCCGAGCCGGTCGAACCGAGCCTGGATGAGGCTCTGGATCGAACTCGGAAGACGACCGTTGGAGTCGGTTGCATGCGCCAGCATCTGAACCAGGAACAGCGGATTACCCTGGGCCTTTTCGACGCATTCCTCGATCAACTCTTCGGTCACACGCAGGGTTTTTTGGGCTAGGGCGAGCGCATCGGATTGGGTCAGCGCCTCGAGCGTCATGCACCTGACCCGCGCAGAACTGTCTATGGGGGCAAGCGTGACCTCCATCACCATCCCCTCCATCCTCGATGTGATCAGAAGCAGTATGGGGTTGATCTTGCTTTCCTCAATCAGCAAATCGACCATTGGCAGGGCGTCGGGATCGGCCCAGTGGATGTCTTCGACAAGAATGAGTTGGGGTCTTTGCGCCGAGAAATGACGCAGGAGCTGCCTCAGCGTTTCGCGATAATTTTCGGTCCTTGCGTCGTCGCTCATCGCGCTCAGCATCAGCGACATATCACGGTCCAGCTTCCCACCCAGCATCTGCACCGCAAAGATCGCCGTGATCTGTGTGAGCACCTCTGCCTCAACCAGTTTCGAGACCGTTACCATGATGGCGGACTGCCGGGCGCGGTCCCGCAGTCCGCACATGCTTTTGACGAGTTTTTCGATCGGGTCATGCGTGTTGCCCGATCCGAAATCCAGAAAATGGGTCGTGTGTGTCTCGAACCCGGTCTCATCCGCCGCGAAGCGTGTCGCCTGCAGCAGGTGGGTCTTGCCCAGGCCCGCGTCGCCCCGTACGTAAATCGTCTCGCCCGTGCCGCGCTCGGCGCAGCCTGTAAGCGCGCCACGCATCACTGCCATTTCGCGATCCCGCCCGACCAGCGGTTTTACCTCAGTCGTTTCGCGGAACCCGATATAGCGATGCGCGAGGATGGGCACGTCGTATCCCTTGACCTCAAGGGACAGGGGCGTGTCGCAGACGATTTTGTGGCTGAGCGAGCGATAGATCAGATGGTCAATCAGAGTCTCCCGGCGACCCGCCCTGTCGGCCAGCCGCGAGGCGAGGTTCACGGTATCGCCGGTCAGCGTGAAATCCACGTCCTTGCGATGACCGTATCCGCGTCTTGAGAACAGGACATTGCCGACCGCAGCCCCGACGTGAATGGTCAGTTCACGCCCGAAGCGGTGTGATATTTCATCCATCGCGCGATGCATCTCAGAGGCCGTGCGCAGCGCACGTTCGGTGTCGTTTCCATAAGAGACCGGGGCCCCGAAAACGGCGATGACGCAATCCCCTCTATGGCCGTCTATGGTGCCGCCCATCCGCACGACGATTTCGTTCAGGCTTTCATAAAAGCATGACAGGACATCATGCATGTCCTCGGTGTCGAGGTCGCGTGACAGTGCCGTGTAGTCGTTCAAATCCGCGATGACCGTCGTCACGTTGCGGCGCTCGGCCTCTATTGCGCTCTCTGCCGCTTCGATTGACGTCGTGCCTGGGTCTGCGGCGGCGTCCGGCGCTGCAACAGCCTGAAATGTTGCATATAGTCTCTTGCGGTGCCCAAGTGATGTGATGCCGATTTCCTTGAGTTCATCGAGGCTGAGATCCGCGACCAGGGACAGGTCGATATCGTTTTCTTCGAACAAGGAATAATATTTTTGAAATCCCAGCTCATCGAGCAAGCTCTCAAGCTCGGTCATCTTGCGATCCTTAGGGTTCATAATGTCGCCGCAGTTTAGTTTCGATACATGGCAAGTAAAGATTTTTCGCGGTCGTTTCAGAGAAAGCTTACCACGTTCTGGCCGCCCCTGTCAGGTGTTCGGCGTTCTTCCCAAGCAGGGGCTGGTCGTTGATCGCTTTGGCGCGGGGTATCGGCAAAATCGGCGGGATTTTGCGGCAGTCTGGGTGAGGCCCTGAAGGCGGCCAGCGTGACATGCGGTCTGTTGGTGGTGCGTGTATCTGCAAATACGGAGTTGTCGCTGATTCCGGCGTTCTGGTTGTCAGAAAAGCGCGGTGTGCGGGCACGCGATTTCGGTTGGTCGAGTCGGGCCCCATGATGTAGGGGTGGTGAACGCGGATGGAGCCGAAGATATGGAATATTTCCTCAAAGATCAGGTGTTCAACGCGGCGGGCCTTGCAGGTGTGGTCCTGTATCTGGGGTCCTACGCGCTGCTTCAGGCGGGCATTCTGCGCGGCAGCGGCTATACCTACGCGATCCTGAATCTATTCGCTTCCTGCCTTGTCCTGATCAGCCTGACCGTCGCGTTCAATCTGTCTTCGGCTATCATTCAGGTCTCGTGGATCGTGATCAGCCTGATGGGCATCGCGCGTCTGGCATGGATCAATGGCCATGTACGGTTCTCGGCGGAAGAGAACGCCATGTTACAGCAGGTCTTCGCGGACATGCCGCCGCCGATTGCCCGCCGTTTTCTGAACCGTGGCAACTGGGTCGATGCCGCCGGAGGCACCATACTCACCGAAGAAGGGGTGCCGGTCGCGAACCTCTACTACCTTGCGGATGGCAAGGCAGAGATCATATCCGGTGAACAGGTCATTTGCACGATCACATCCGGGCTGATCGGCGAGATGAATGTTTTGTCGGGTGGAGAGGCCTCGGCCACGGTCCGGATCGCAGCTACATCACGCCTCTTTGTGATCTCGGGCGATACGCTGCGGGGCCTGAGCGCGCGCGATCCTGATTTCCGCATCCTTCTGGAAAAGGGAATGAGCCGAGACACCGGTCGCAAGCTGATGTCCGCGAATGCACGCTGGTCGGCACAGGCCGCGACGAATTAGCGAGACGAGATTCGACAGCCAAGGTTGCGAGCTCAAGCCGGGCAGGGCGTACTTGGGAGACACAACGATCTATCAGCAGCGACAGGCGCGACAACACACGATCCTGTGGTCCCAGAGATCGAGTCTCTGCCAGCGGCCCCATGTGTCCGATTTTACCAGAGGTTGCGTCCAGGCACTCGTTCATGCGGGCAGTCGGAGGCCCGCGGTTTCGCAGATCAAGTCGACAATCTCGGCGTCGCCGACGTTCTGTTTCAGGCTGGCGATAACGAAAGGCCGGCCCTGGCGCATCCGTGTTGCATCGCGCTTCATAACCTCGAGCGACGCGCCCACATGCGGCGCGAGGTCAGATTTGTTGATCACGAGGATGTCCGATCGGGTAAGTGCCGGTCCGCCCTTGCGCGGGATATCTTCGCCTGCTGCCACGTCGATGACATAGATCGTGAGATCCGCAAGTTCCGGGCTGAACGTGGCTGACAGGTTGTCGCCACCGGACTCGATCAACAAGATTTCGATGTCGGGATGGCGATCCTTCATCTCCGATACGGCGGCAAGGTTGATGCTTGCATCCTCACGGATCGCGGTATGGGGGCAGCCGCCGGTCTCGACCCCGATCACCCGGTCCTCGGGCAGGATCTGCATGCGCATGAGCGCCTCGGCATCCTCCTGTGTGTAGATGTCATTTGTGATGACCCCGATGGAGAAGTCATTTTTCAGGCGTTCCGCGAGGCGGGCGGTGAGCGTGGTTTTCCCGGCCCCGACAGGGCCACCGATACCGATACGCAAGGGGCCGTTCATTTTCGTCATGACTGGAAAAGCCTCGGTTGCTGGGTTTCATGGCGCATCGCTGCGATGTCTGACAGGATGCAATTGGAATAAAGATCGTCTTCGCCGGCGTTGTCCGTCTCCGCCGCGAGGGCGGCACAGCGTGGAGTTAACCGGGCCAGTACGGCCTGTGCTTCGGTCTGGCCAAGCGGCATCAGCCGCTGCGCCGCCGAGACGAGGTTAGAGGTAAAGCCCTGGAGGTAGAGCGCAGAGACAGCGGTTTGCGGCAGGTTTTTGAGATGCGCTGCGCGCCCGAGTGCCACTGGCAAAAGCAGGTCCGGCAGGTCCAGCGCCCAGACCTCACGCGTGACCTTGCCAAAGGCCGCACCCTGCCGCGCGCTTTCCCGCAAGCGCTCGGCAGATGCCGCAAAGGCGCCTGCCGTGTCGTTAAGCGCCTTGAGTGCGCCGGTGGACCGGGTCCGGAAGGCCATGGCGATGAAGATCGCATCCGATCGCCCCGACCCATCGCACAACAGGTCGCCGAGCCATGCTTCAAGCGTCTCGGCATCCTGTACCCACCCCGCCGCGATGGCCGTCTCGAGCCCGTGCGACCAGGCAAACGCACCCGTGGGATAGGCGGGCGAGAGCCATTGCGTCAGTATCAGCAATTTGGGATCAATGGGCATGGGCTGTGGCCCCGTGCTCATGCGCGTGGGTCCGGCCATGTCCATACGCCCCGCCTTCTGGTGTGAAGGGCAGGTCGGCCTCGGTCAGCGTGGCACCGAGATGCTCCAGCATATGGGCAATCACCGGGTCATTCTGGATCAGCAACCGGTCTGCTTCGATCTGACAAGGGGTGTGCCGATTGCCGATATGCCACGCCAGCCGCGCCAGGCTGTCACCGGTGACCAGCAGCACCCGCTCAGGCGCGGCATGGATCATGACACGCATCCCGTCCCCGGTTTCCAGTGCGTCGCCATGATCAAGCGAATTGGTCTGCGCCAGATCGACGACGAAGGCCTGCCCACTATCGGTGACAAGCCGTTTGCGGCGTAGAAAGCGCGCGTCATAGTCCAGCGTGCAGGTCTCGGCGGGGCCGGACCAATGGCCTTTGCGGTGCAGGGTCTGGGCGACGGGCAGGTTGGTCATCAGGGGCCTCAAAACAGGAAATAACGTTGCGCCATGGGCAGGCTCTCGGCGGGCTGGCAGGTCAGCAATTCGCCGTTCGCGCGCACCTCGTACGTTTCCGGGTGCACCTCTATCTCGGGCGTGGCATTGTTCAAGATCAGATCTTTCTTGCCGATCGTACGGGTGTTCTTCACTGCGAGTGTCTGCTTGGCGAGGCCCAGATGCGTCCCGATCCCGTCGGACTGTGCCGCCTCCGAGACAAAGACCACGGCAGAGCGTTCCACGCTGCGCCCATAGGCCCCGAACATGGGCCGCGAATAGACTGGCTGCGGTGTCGGGATCGAGGCATTGGGGTCGCCCATCTGGGCACAGGCGATGCTGCCGCCAATCAGCACCATCTCAGGCTTCACTCCGAAAAACGCCGGGTTCCACAGCACCAGGTCGGCGCGCTTGCCCACTTCGACCGACCCGATTTCATGCGCGATACCGTGCGCAATGGCCGGGTTGATGGTGTATTTGGCGATGTAGCGGCGTACCCGGAAGTTATCGTTGTTGCCCTGTTCCTCGGGCAGTCGACCGCGCTGCTTGCGCATCTTGTCGGCGGTCTGCCAGGTGCGGATGATCACCTCGCCGACCCGACCCATGGCCTGACTGTCGCTGGCGATGATCGAAAACGCGCCCATGTCGTGCAGGATATCCTCGGCGGCGATGGTTTCGCGCCGGATGCGGCTCTCGGCAAAGGCCACGTCCTCGGGGATCGACTTGTCGAGGTGATGACACACCATCAGCATATCTAGATGCTCTTCGAGCGTGTTGACGGTAAAGGGCCGCGTCGGGTTGGTCGAGGACGGGATCACATGATCCTCGCCACATATCTTGATGATATCCGGCGCATGGCCACCGCCCGCCCCCTCGGTGTGAAAGGCGTGGATGGTGCGCCCCTTCATGGCGGCGACGGTGTTTTCGACAAAGCCGCTTTCATTGAGCGTATCGGTATGGATCATCACCTGCACGTCCATGGCATCGGCCACCGAAAGGCAACAGTCGATTGCACCCGGCGTCGTGCCCCAATCCTCGTGCAGCTTGAGCGCGCAGGCCCCGGCTCTGACCTGTTCTTCCAGGGCGGCGGGCAGCGAGGCGTTGCCCTTGCCCGCGAAGGCGAGGTTCATCGGAAAGGCATCGGCGGCCTGCAGCATTCGACCGATATGCCATGGCCCGGGCGTGCAGGTGGTCGCCAGAGTGCCATGCGCGGGGCCGGTGCCGCCACCCAGCATCGTGGTCAGGCCCGAATGCAGAGCGTCCTCGATCTGCTGCGGGCAAATGAAATGGATATGGCTGTCGAACCCGCCTGCTGTCAGGATGCGACCCTCGCCCGCGATGACCTCGGTGCCCGGGCCGACGGTGATGGTCACGCCTGGCTGCGTGTCGGGATTGCCCGCCTTGCCGATGGCCGCGATGCGCCCGTCCGTGAGGCCGACATCGGCCTTGATGATCCCGGTGTGATCGACGATCAGCGCATTGGTGATGACGGTATCGACTGCCCCTTCGGCGCGGGTGGCCTGGCTTTGTCCCATGCCGTCGCGGATCACCTTGCCACCGCCGAACTTGACCTCCTCGCCGTAAGGTCCGGTCAGGTCGCGCTCGACCTCGATGACCAGATCGGTATCGGCCAGCCGCACCCTGTCGCCCGTGGTGGGGCCGAACATGGCGGCGTACGCGTCTCGGGAAATCTCGCGTGGCATCAGAGCGCCCCCATGATGGCCCGGTTGAAGCCGTAGATGCGCCGCGCGCCCGAGATCGGGATCAGTTGCACCTCGCGCCTCTGGCCCGGCTCGAACCGCACGGCACTGCCCGCCGCGATATCGAGCCGCTTGCCCCGTGCGGCAGCGCGGTCGAACTTAAGCGCGCTATTGGCTTCGGCAAAGTGGTAATGGCTGCCCACCTGCACCGGGCGGTCGCCGGTATTGGCCACCATCACGGTGATCGCTTCAAGGTCCGCGTTGAGGGTGATCGCGCCAGGGGCAATAAGCATCTCGCCGGGGATCATTTGCGACCTCGGCCCAAAATATAGCCACACCCGAGCGCAACTGCGCCCCCCACCAGCAGCCAAAGTGCGTCGATGCCGTGGGGGTGAAGATGCGGACCGGCATGGGCGAGAACGGGACCGGCGGCGATAGTCGCAGGCAAGGCAATCAGAAAACGGGACATGAGAAAGCTCCTTTCTTTCAGCGGATCGGGTTGTGGACGGTGACAAGCTTGGTGCCATCGGGAAAGGTCGCCTCGACCTGAACCTCGTGGATCATTTCGGGTACGCCTTCCATACACTGCGCGCGGGTGATGACCTGCGCGCCCGCCTCCATCATGTCGGCCACGCTGCGGCCATCGCGTGCGCCCTCGACGACCGCATCTGTGATGAGCGCAATCGCCTCGGGGTGGTTCAGCCGCACGCCCCGTGACAGGCGCTTGCGCGCGACTTCGGCGGCCATGGCGACGAGCAGCTTGTCTTTTTCGCGGGGGCTGAGGTTCATCTGTCACAATCTCCAAGAGGCAGGAAGGTTGGATTGGCTGAGCAGATCGAGTACCGGCAAGAGGTGCAGGCGCAGGACGTGGCTGTCGGATGCGACGAGGCGCAGCACCAGCACATCCGCGCGCAACAGACTGGCCGCGCCCCATTCGCCCAGATATGCTCGCACCCGGTCGAGATGCGCTGGCGCGTCTGGGGCCACATAAAGCAGGCTGGCCATTGCCACGGCACCGCCCGCGACGGCGCTCCGCGCCAGTTTTGCCGCGATATCTCCGCTCAGGTGCAACGCATCGCGGTATATCGGCTGGCCTGTGCGGTTGACCTCGATCCGGTCACGGAAATGCCCTTGAGTCAGGGCCTCGCCCATGGCGGTGCGGCCAAAAACAATCGGTTCCACCATCAGGAGCCGTGCCGTGGCGGCCATATCGATGCGCAAAGACCGCTGGATCGAGCAGCCATCATACAAAATGAGTTCCTGCGGCAGCCAATGCAGGCAGGCTGCGTCCCTTACCCTGGCCCTGCTCCGAATCTGACCGATCTCTCCCGGCTGCGCGCGATACGCGCGCTCGGCGGCCTGCGTCGTCAGGCTGAGTTGGGTTCCCGCACCAACCTCTGCCTCGAGTGCAAACCTGTCGCCGCCGGTCACGCCGCCCGCCGTGTTGATCATGATCGCCTGCAAATGCCCACTTGAGCGTGGGAACAGCAGCTTGAAGGCTCCTGACTGCCGCAGCCCTTCCAGCACGCTGCGCCCGCGCACCCGCTTGGACGACAGCGCTGCCGTGCCGATGGCGCGGGGAGCAGCGACCTGATCGATATGGGGTGCGATGAGGGTGATGAGCCGCCTCCACGAAATTCGGACATGCAAACGTTTTCAGCACGCGCCGGACGCAGCGACCACAAATGCCGCGCCTGCAAACGCGGCGATTCCCTCGAATGCACGATTTTTGAGCGTGCATCGGCATTTATGTGCGAAGTTTAGACAATCTCGAGGGCAGTACCGAAAATTGGCAGCGTCTTTTTTGATCGCCATTTTGATCGCCATGCGGCGATGCAGAATATCTTTGGCGTTTTCGGCAGTCGCTAAAAAAACGTGAGAAAACTGTCTCAATATCCGTCCATTTGGGCCCATTTGATACTTTTCTCATAATATCACCAGAGCCTATGAAGCTTTGCTCTGTCGGTCGGCTATGCAAGAACGTTTACAATTGAGTGAGGCGCGGAGCTGGATGCTTAAGCCAAGGTGCGTGAAAGCCCATGGCTGTGAGACAATCTATAAAAAACAGGTTTCTTCCGTGGCGGAGCGTCCGGAACCGGATGCTGCAATCAAATCCTTTCTGACGGGCCAGAAGTGGCCAGTGGCCAAGCTGACCCGTTTGGCGCATAACCGTTCACCAAATCGGGGAACTCTAGCTCCAGTCTTTATGCAGCGATAGCGATATGAACTTGCGCGGCGCTTCGGTGGCATAGCGATTGAACACTCTTCTGCAGAGTGAAAGACCTTTGCGACGCTGCTTTATTGCAAGAATAGGCCCCGTGCTTGTCCGGTATGGTGTAAATCATTCTATAGCGAACTGTGTAGAGAACTTCAGATTTAGCACTTCGGATGCGTCCTTCTGGAACCTTATTCTATTTTACAGTATGACCGGAATGCTTTGTCTCGGGTGGCGGAGGAGGTGGGATTCGAACCCACGGTACGCTTTCACGCACGCCGGTTTTCAAGACCGGTGCAATCGACCACTCTGCCACTCCTCCGGTTCGGATGCTCCTACAGCGCTGCGCACGATTCTGAAAGACGTTGTTTCGCGTGGAAATTCGCCCATGCTGCGCCTGTGCACTTTTCACGTCGTGGGCAAGGCGCTAGACTGCGCTCGGGATCATGCCGGAGTAACGAGCGGCGCGACCGGAAAACCGGCGCAGGCCGGGTGGGCGTGAGCACAGGCAAGGGGCAGAACATGACATATGCGATTGGGGGCGGACGAGCACCGTGGGGCCGTTTGATGCTTGCGGGGCTTGGCTTTGTGATGTTGGCGGGATGCGACGAGAACGGGAATTTCTCGCTCCAGCCCGATACGCGCGGTGGTGAAGTCCAGGCGCGCTCCGGCAGTTCGGTCAAGCTGGTAGAGCGCGATGTCGAGGCACCGGATGTGTTTCAGGTCACCGATATGGGCCTGTGGGACGGGCGCCCGTCGCTTGGCGGTGTATGGGTCGCGCATCCGGACGTGAAAGAGCCCGAGCGGGTCATCATCCGCAATACATCGAATTCGAATTTCGTGATCGGCGCGCTGTTCCGGCGCGAGCGCGAGACGCCGGGACCAGCGTTGCAAGTGTCATCGGATGCCGCCGCCGCCCTTGGCATGCTGGCGGGTGCGCCGACGCAGCTCAATGTCACGGCCCTACGGCGAGAGGAGGCACCTGTCGCGCCCGAACCCGAGGAGGAGGCCGCCACAGAACCGCTCGCCGAGACGCAGGAGATCGAGGAAAGCGCGCTTGATCCTGTCGCGGGTGCCGCCGCCGCCATCGAGGCCGCAGAGGCGCAGGCGCAGACCGCTGCTGCCCCTTCCCCCGCGCCGGCCGAGACGCCCAAACCCCGACCCGCACCGCGTGCGTCTGCGCTGGAAAAGCCGTTCATTCAGGTCGGGATCTTCAACGTCGAGGAAAATGCCCAGAACACGGCCACCGCGATGCGGCAGGCGGGTATGGTGCCCACGGTTCTGGAGCAGGCCTCGCAGGGCAAGGCGTTCTGGCGGGTTATCGTCGGCCCCGTAACCAGCACATCGGAACGCGGCACAGTTCTGAAAAAGATTCAGGGGATCGGCTTTGACGATGCCTATCCCGTCACCAACTGATCCGAGGAGGTGAGTATGCGCCTGATCCGTCCTGTTGTCGCCGGTCTTCTGGGGCTGATTCTGGCTTGGCCCGCCGCCGCTTTCGAGACAAGCGCGCGCGCGGCCTACGTAGTGGATGTCACCACAGGCACCGTTCTTCTCAACAAGAACGCCGACACGCCCTTACCGCCTGCCTCGATGTCCAAGCTCATGACGCTCTACGTTGCCTTTGAGGCAGTGCGCAGCGGCCGCTTGTCGCTGGATGAACGTCTACCGGTCTCGCAGCATGCGATGAGCTATGGTGGCTCAACCATGTTTCTCGACACCACCGACCGGGTACGGGTCGAGGATCTGTTGCGCGGAATCATAGTGCTGTCGGGCAATGACGCCTGCGCGGTGATCGCCGAGGCGCTGAGCCCGGATGGCACCGAGGCCGGGTTCGCACGCTTCATGACGCAGCGCGCGCAAGCCATGGGCATGACCAATTCAGTGTTCAAGAATTCCAATGGCTGGCCTGCCGATGGCCATGTCATGAGCATGCGTGATCTGGCGTTGCTGGCGCGGCATATAATTCAGGATTTCCCAGAATTCTATGAGATGTTCGCAGAGCGCGAGTACCGCTTTGACGAGCGAGCGCCCAGCAACATCAACAATCGTAATCCGCTTCTGGGTCTGGGCATCGGTGCCGACGGGCTCAAGACCGGGCACACGCAGGAGGCAGGATATGGCCTGACAGGCTCGGCACGGCAGGGTGACCGGCGCGTGATCTTTGCGATCTCCGGCCTCGACAGTGCCGCCGCGCGCGCCCGCGAATCCGAAGCGATCGTCAATTGGGCGTTTCGGCAATTCGCGCGAAAATCTGTGGTGAAGGCCGGTGAAGAGGTGGCGCGCGCGCCGGTCTGGATGGGTGAGACCCAAAGCGTGGGGCTGACCCCGGCCGAAAACATCGAAACGCTGTTACCGGTGTTGGGCGGCGATCAGGTGGCGGCTCAGGTGGTCTATACCGGCCCCGTGCGTGCGCCTGTGGCGGCGGGCGACCAACTGGCTGAACTGGTGCTGACCCCCGAGGGCCTGCCTGAGACGCGGGTGCCGCTCGTGGCTGCCGAAGCCGTTGCGCAGGGTGGCTTCGTGACCCGGCTGCGCACGGTGTCGGGCCTGTTGCTCAAGCGGTTGCAGGAAGGTCCCGAGGGCGCGCTTTGAGCGGGCCGGGCCTGTTCATTAGTTTCGAGGGGATCGACGGGTCGGGCAAGTCCACGCAGGCCCGCCTGCTTGCCGAACATTTGCGCGGGCAGGGCCGCGACGTGGTGCTGACCCGCGAACCGGGTGGCAGTGCCGGGGCCGAGGAAATTCGCCGTCTCGTGCTGGAGGGCGACAAGGATCGCTGGTCGCCCGAGACCGAGCTCTTGCTCTTCACCGCCGCGCGGCGTGACCATCTTGAACGTGTGATCTTGCCGGCGATTGCCGCCGGGCAGGTGGTGATCTGCGACCGGTTCGCCGACAGCACACGCATGTATCAGGGGTTGGGCCGAGCCGATCTGCGCGGGCTGGTCGATCAGTTGCATGACCTTATGATCGGGCGCGAGCCGGATGTGACGGTGCTTATAGACATTGCCCCTGATGTGGGGCTTGGCCGTGCTCTGTCGCGGGGCGGCGGCGAGGAACGGTTCGAATCCTTCGGAGAGGGGCTTCAGGCGCGGATGCGCGCCGGTTTTCTGGCTCTGGCTAAAGAATTCGACGGGCGTTTCGTGGTGATCGATGGCAGGCGCGCGGTGGAGGCGGTCGCCGGAGACGTGGCCCGCGCGATCGAGGCGCGTCTGCCATGAGTGACGAGATCCTGCCAGAGCCCGACTGCGTCGAAGGGGCACCGCACCCGCGCGAGACGGCGCGTCTGATCGGGCAGGGGGCCGCAGAGGCGGAATTCCTGGATGCCTTCAACAGCGGGCGGCTGCATCACGGCTGGCTGATCACCGGGCCGCGCGGGGTTGGAAAGGCGACTTTTGCCTGGCGGCTGGCACGGTTTCTGCTGGCCAATCAGGAGGCGCAGGACAACGGTCTGTTCGGCGCGCCACCCCCGCCCGCGTCGCTGGATGTCGATCCCGAGCACCCGGTTTCGCGGCGCATCACGGCGCTGTCAGAGCCGGGGCTGTTCCTGCTTAGAAGAGCCGGCGTCGGTACCACCGAGAATGAACGCCAGAAGGCTTTCGCCGAGGGTCGGTTCTCAAGTGACATTCGCGTGCATGATGTCCGTGACCTAGGCAAGTTCATTCATCTGTCCTCAGCGGATGGCGGGCGGCGTGTGGTGATCGTGGATGCGGCGGATGAGCTCAACACGCAGGCCGCCAACGCGATCCTCAAGATGCTGGAAGAGCCGCCTGCGCGCACAGTTCTGTTGCTCGTTTCACATCAACCCTCTGGCCTTTTACCGACGATCCGCTCGCGGTGTCGGACGCTGCGGCTGGCCCCGCTCGGCCCCGAGGACATGGCCACCGCGCTCGATCAGGCGGGCATCGCGCTTGAGGGCGATCCTCTGGCGCTCGCGGAACTGTCGGGCGGGTCGGTCGGGGCCGCGGTGCGGCTGCTCAATCTGGGCGGGCTCAAGACCTACGCCGACCTCGTGGGCCTGATGGAGAGCCTGCCGCGTCTTGACCGGGGACGCGCGCTGAAGTTGGCCGAGGCGGCGGCGATGCGCGGGGCCGAAGAGCGGCGTGACCTGCTGTTTTCATTGACCGATCTCTTCATGATCCGTCTCGCGCGCACCGGCGCCACAGGCTATCCGCCAAATGCCGAGGCCGCCCCGGGCGAGGCCGCGCTGCTCTCGCGGCTTGCACCCGATCCGCAGCGCGCACGGGCCTGGGCCGACTGCGCGCAAGAGATCGGCGCGCGGGCGCGGCATGGTCGGGCGGTCAACCTTGACCCTGCCAGCCTAGTCCTAGATACGGTGTTCAGAATTCAGCAAACCGCGAAGGGCTGAACGCCCGCCGAGGGAGAGGCATGAGCACCGATATCCGCATCACCGACAGCCATTGCCACCTCGATTTTCCCGATTTCGACGCCGAGCGTGACGATGTAATCGCCCGCGCAGTGGAGGCAGGCGTAACACGCATGGTGACGATCTGCACCAAGCTGCGGCAGGAGCCACAGGTGCGCGCCATAGCCGAGGCGTATCCGGAGGTATTCTACGCCGCCGGAACGCATCCGATGTCCGCAGCCGCTGAACCGATGGCGACGGTGGAGGAGTTGGTGGCGCTGGCTGCACATCCGAAATTCGTCGGGATCGGCGAGAGCGGGCTTGATTACCACTACACCGCCGAGAGCGCCGAGGTGCAAAAGCAGAGCCTGCGCATCCATATCGCGGCGGCGCGGCAAACCGGCCTGCCGCTGGTCATCCATGCCCGCGATGCCGACGAGGACATGGCGCGCATCCTGACCGAGGAATATCGCAACGGGGCATATACTTGCGTCATGCATTGCTTTTCTTCGGGGGCCGATCTGGCCAAGGCGGCGCTCGATCTCGGGTTTTACCTGTCGATGTCGGGCATCGCGGCCTTTCCCAAGAGCCAAGCCCTGCGTGATATCTTCGCATCCGCCCCGGTGGATCGCATCCTGGTCGAGACCGACGCCCCCTATCTCGCCCCGCCGCCCTATCGCGGCAAGCGCAATGAGCCATCATATACCGTTCATACCGCGCAAAAGGGGTCCGAGGTGTTCGGCATGGACTGGCCGGAGTTTGCCGCGCAAACCGAGGCCAATTTCGAGCGCCTCTTCACCAAGGCGGTGCTGTGATGGGTGAGTTACGCTTCACCATCCTGGGCTGCGGATCTTCGGGTGGCGTGCCACGTCTTGGCGGCCATTGGGGGGATTGCGACCCGGACAATCCGCGCAATACGCGGCGGCGCTGTTCGATGCTGATCGAGCGCGAGACAGAAAATGGCGTGACACGGGTGCTGATCGACACCTCGCCCGACCTGCGCGCGCAGCTTCTGGATGCAGGCACCGGCGCGCTCGATGCGGTGGTCTATACCCATGCTCATGCCGATCACGTGCATGGCATCGACGATCTGCGGATGATCGTGTTCAACATGCGCGCGCGGCTGCCGGTCTATGCTGATGGTGACACGCAGAACGCCCTTTATTCGCGCTTCGGCTATGCCTTCACTCAGCCTGAGGACAGCCCCTATCCGCCGATCCTCGACATGCACACGATTGATGGCCCGTTCGAGATCGAAGGGGCAGGGGGGGCCATTCCGCTCATCCCGTTTCAGGTTGGGCACGGCTCCATCGATGCGCTCGGCTTTCGGGTGGAGGATCTGGCCTATCTGCCCGATGTGGCCGAAATCCCCGAAGCGGTCTGGCCCACCCTTCAGGGGCTTGATTGCTGGGTGCTCGACGCGCTTCGCCGCACGCCGCATCCCACCCATGCGCATCTCGATCTGGCGCTTGAATGGATCGCGCGGGCGGCCCCGCGCCGTGCGGTGCTGACCAACATGCATATCGACCTCGATTATCAGACCGTTGCTGACGAGACACCCGCGCACATCACCCCGGCCTATGATGGGATGATCCTGCGCTACGCGGTCTGATCGCGTGCAGGCGCTGATCGAAGTCATCCTGCCGGTCTTTCTGGTGATCGGCTTTGGCTATCTCGCGGTCTGGCGCGGCTGGTTCAGTCAGGCCGGGGTCGAGGGGTTGATGACCTTCACCCAGAAATTTGCCATTCCCTGCCTGCTCTTTGCCGCCATCGCCCGGCTTGATCTGGGGCAGAATTTTGAATGGCGGTTGCTTCTCAGCTTCTACGCGGGGGCGTTGTCGGGGTTTCTTCTGGGCCTCTTGGGCGGTCGATTCCTGTTTGGCCGCTCATGGGAGGACGCGGTCGCCATCGGATTTTGCGGGCTCTTTTCCAATTCGGTCCTTCTGGGCCTGCCGATCATGGAGCGCGCCTACGGGGTTGACGCGCTTTCGGCCAATTTTGCAATCATCGCGATCCATTCGCCATTTTGCTACGGCATCGGCATCACCGTGATGGAGGTGGTCAAGGCGCGCGGGCAGGCGGGCACCAAGGTCGTGGGCAAGGTGCTGCGCGCGATGTTTTCGAACACGCTGATCATGGGAATCGGCGCGGGGTTCGCGGTCAATCTCTCGGGTTTGCCGCTGCCGGGGCCGTTCAATGATGCGGTTGACCTGATGGTGCGGGCGGCGCTTCCGGCGGCGCTCTTCGGGTTGGGTGGTATCCTCGTGCAATACAAGCCCGAGGGCGATATGCGCGTGATCCTCTATGTGTGCGCCGTCTCGCTATTGGCCCATCCGCTGGTCACCTACGGGATCGGGCGCGGGTTGGGCCTGTCGGTCGATGCGCTGCGCTCGGCGGTGGTGACGGCGGCGATGGCGCCGGGGGTTAACGCCTATATCTTCGCCAATATCTACGGTCACGCCAAACGGGTGGCGGCGTCGAGCGTGCTGATCTCTACGGCGCTGACGGTGGTGACGGCGTGGATGTGGCTGCAAGTGCTTCCTTAGAAAGCACTTTTCAAGCCCTGCCCCCGCCCTTCGACCTTACTCCGTCTTGAGCGGTGCGCCTCCGGCGAAGCTGTTGCCGTTCACGTAATCGCAGGGGGCGTCCTGCATTTCCAGATGCAACCCGTCGCCGTCGAAGGGGTGCGCGCGGGCGAGGGCCTCGTCTACCTCGATGCCGAGGCCGGGGGCGTCGGGCGGGGTGATGAAACCGTCCTCGACCGTGATCCCGCCTTTGATGAGCGCGCTGTGAAACGGTGTTTCGATGGTCTCGGCCATCAAGATGTTGGGGATGGAGGTGGCGAGGGCCACATTCGCTGCCCATTCCACGGGGCCGGCATAGAGGTGGGGGGCCAGTTGCGCGTTATGGGCCTCGGCGATAGCGGCGACCTTTTTCATTTCCCATATCCCGCCTGCGCGGCCCAAAGCAGGCTGTAGGATTTCGGCGGCGCCGGCGCGCAGGACGGCGGCGAATTCGGCCTTGGTGGTCAGGCGCTCTCCGGTGGCAACGGGGATCCGCACTGCACGGGCCACACGGGACATTTCTTCAATGTTATCAGGGGGTATGGGCTCTTCATACCAGAGCGGGGAGTAGGGTTCCAGCGCCTGTCCGAGGCGGATGGCACCGGCGGTGGTGAACTGCCCGTGGGTGCCGAAGAGAAGGTCGGCGCGGTCGCCCACGGCCTCGCGGATGGCGCGGCAGAAGGCCACCGACATCGAGATGTCGGACATCGCGGGCATATGCCCGCCGCGCATCGTGTAGGGGCCGGCCGGATCGAATTTTATCGCTGTATATCCGCGACTTACGCAGTCCAGCGCACTCTCGGCGGCCATCTCGGGGGAGGTCCAGAATAGGCTCAGATCGTGGTGCGGCAGGGGGTAGAGATAGGTATAGGCGCGGATGCGGTCGTTCATGCGTCCGCCGAGCAAGGCCCAGACCGGACGCTCGCGCGCCTTGCCCAAGATGTCCCAACAGGCGATTTCCAGCCCTGAAAACGCCCCCATCACCGTCAGATCGGGGCGCTGCGTGAAGCCCGAGGAATAGGCGCGACGGAACATGAACTCAATGTTTTCAGGGCTTTGCCCTGCCATGTGCCGCGCGAACACATCCTCGATCACCGCGCGCATCGCGTCCGGCCCGACCGAGGCGGCATAGCATTCGCCCCAGCCGGTGATGCCGTTATCGGTGGTCAGTTTCACCAGTATCCAGTAGCGCCCGCCCCAGCCGGGGGCGGGGGGCGAGGTCACGATGATGTCGAGGTCTTGCAGTTTCATGGCGGTCTCCGGGGGGCTGGTTTTGCCGGTCGGTATCGTGTCGGTATTGCGTCGGTATCGCGTCGGTGCCGGTGCGCCTCAGTCGAACACGATCACGTTGCGCTTGGCGGAGCCGGTCTTGGTGTCGGCGATGGCCTCGTTGATCTGATCGAGTCGCCAGCGGCCCGAGATCAGTTCATCGAGTTTCAGCCGCCCCTGTTCGTAGAGATCGACCATCCACGGGATGTCGCGGCGGATCACCGCCTCGCCCATCTTGGAGCCGACAAGCGCCTGTCCCATGGCGGCGAAATTGGCCGCCTCATAGCGGCTTTCGGCGCCGGTATGGGGCATGCCGACCATGATCATCCGGCCCCCGCCCGCAAGGTAGCGCGGCGCCTCGTCATAGGCGCGTGCGGACCCTACGGTGACGAGCACCGCGTCGGCCCCGCGCCCCATCGCCTCTTTCGCCGCGCGCCATGGCTTGTCCCCTGTCGCAAGCACGCCGTCGGTCGCGCCGAACTCGCGCGCGATGGCGAGTTTCTCGTCGTTCATGTCGACCGCCACGATGCGGCGCGCGCCTGCGATGCGCGCGCCCTGAATGGCGTTGAGGCCGACACCGCCCGCGCCGATCACCACCACGTCCTCGCCCGCGCGCAGATGTGCCGCGTTGACGACCGCGCCGACGCCGGTGATCACCCCGCAGGCCAGCAACGAGGCCGCCGCCATGTCGATCCCTTCGGGCAGTTTCACAACCTGGCTGTGATGCACCACGACCTTTTCGGCGAAGGCCCCGCAGGCCATGGCCTGATGCAGTTTGCCGCCGTCAGGCATGGTGAGGGGGCCGTGATCGCCGTCATAGGGCGTCTCGCATCCGGTGGGCCGCCCGCTGCCGCAGCTCGGGCATTGGCCGCAGGCGCGAATGAGGGTGACGACGACAGGGTCGCCCTCGCTGAGCCCGGTGACACCGGGCCCGATGCCGCGCACCCGGCCCGCCGCCTCGTGGCCGTAGACTGCCGGGAGCGATCCGCCCCAGCCGCCATCGGCATAGGAAATGTCCGAATGGCAGATCGCGACCGCATCAAGATCGACCAGAACCTCGCCCGCCTCGGGGGGGCGCAGGTGGACGTCCTCGACGGTGAGCGGAGCGCCGAATGTGTGGCAGACGGCGGCCTTGATGGTGTGCATGAATTTCTCCCTCGTTTTTTCACAGGTGAGGGGGATTCGGTGGAGGGTTCAAGGGCAATTATGCGGGGGTGTGGGTTGGCCTGGTGCGGACGTTTGGGTGAGCCGCGCATCGCCGATGCGCGTGGTGGCGATCCAACATCAGTTCTGCAGCACTTTATGCCAGCCAAATTCGAAAAAGAATTGATTGCAGAACGGGTCGCAGCCAAATCGCCGCCGCGGGGGGCGCGTCGGCGATGCGCGGCGGGCTTCGCCCTTGATTCCGCGCAGATGCTTCGATCATAGGTCCGCTCAAGGCCAAAAGTCCCCTCAATCCCCTGACGGCGCGGCGCTCATATGCCCCGTGGCGGCGATAAACTCAGCAAGGCAGGCGGCATAATCGGCGGGCGCGTCCACGGGTGGCACATGGCCGGTGCCGCGCAGCAGGCGGAATTGCGAGCCGGGAACGAGGTCTGTGGTTTCGCGCACGAGGTCCGGCGGGGTGGAGCCGTCCTCGGACCCGGCAATCCCGAGAGTTGGGATGCGCAGCCCGGAGGTGGGGGTGTAGAAATCGGTGCCGGAAATGGCGGCGGCGCAGCCGGCAAAGCCTTCGGGGTCGTGGGCGCAGAGATGCGCGTACCACGGCTGGTGGTGCCCGGCCTGAACATAGGCGCGCGGAAACCACCGCTCGCAGGAGCCGCGGGCGAGCTCTTCCATCCCGCCGGGGCGGCGGGCGGTGGCGATGCGCTCGGCCCACATCTCGGGCGTGCCGATCTTGGCCCCGGTGTTCGAGAGCACCAGTGCGCGGATCAGATCAGGGCGTTTGACAGCCAGCCCCTGTGCCACCATGCCGCCGACGGAGAGACCGACGAAAATCGTGTCGCGCAGCCCCAGATGATCCATCAGCCGTTCCGCGTCGCGCACCAATGCGCCCATGGTATAGGGGGCGGGCGGTGTGGAGGATTGCCCGTGGCCGCGCGCGTCGTAGCGGACGACGCGCAGGCCGGGCGGCAGCAGCCGTACGATCTTGTCCCACAAAAGCGTGCCGGTGCCGAGCGCATGGGCGAGCACGAGGGCCGGGCCCGTGGGCGTGCCCTCGTCGAGATAATGCAGGGTGACGTCGTCGAGGTCGAGAAAGGGCATTCAGAACATCCTCAGATGCGCCATGATCTGTCCGTGATCGGAGGCGAGCTTGTTATAGGGGGCCTCGGGGTGGGCGCCGTCGGTGATGTGGTCGTTGAAGGCGTTGAAATACTGCATCTCGCCGATCCGGTCGGGGGCGCCCGAGGTGAAATGGCGGCTGAGATAGATCTGGTCGATGGACTCGAGCACCCCGCCGAAGGCCGTGGTATAGATCGTGTCGCGCAGGGATTTGCGGACGAAGAGCTTTTCCGCCGCGTGCAGGCGCAGGCGTTCGATATCCTCGGTGATCTGCTCGTGCTCCTCGGCGCTGTAGCGGTCGGAGGGGGACTGCGCGTCATGGCGCAGCATCCATTCGTAATTCTTGAACGGCACCTCGCCCGAGATGATCTCGGAGCTGACGGCGTGCTCGCCATCGTTGAAATCGCCCAACGCGATGACCGGGTGGCCCTTCTGCAATTCCGTCACGATCTCGCGGCG
>Ga0209947_1000577_pt1 | contig 22922 bp, 18 predicted proteins | sample SalPonR2_B_D2_MG_FD_185706 | JGI IMG/M metagenome (GOLD analysis project Ga0209947, IMG submission 185706) | Salt pond soil microbial communities from South San Francisco under conditions of wetland restoration - Salt Pond MetaG R2_B_D2_MG... ...
CAGGAAGATCCGGTGCAGGGAATCAAGCGGTTAGCGCTGCGCGGTGACAGCCACCGGCGAGGCGACGTCGACTTCGTTGGCGTCCACACGCACCGGCAAAGGATCGTCGGTTGACACTGCCGAGAGGGGTGAAGTGACCACAAAATTGCCAGGTTCGAGCAGTTGCCCAGCGGCCTCGCAGACCCAGTATTTCGTCATCGTCTCGGCCGGCTGATCGGCATCCGCCCTGGGCAGGGCCGGCAACATCACCGATTCGATCGGCCGTACCTTGTCCAGCACCACGACTCGGCCCGCTTTCCAGTTTTGTATGTCAAACGCTGGAGGCGAGTCGTCGGTCTTTTCGGTGGACGAATCCGTCGTATTAGCAACCGTTTGCACCGGAGTTCCCGAGGAAACCGCCATGTCAGGACTGGCCGTTACACTCGGTGGGGTCTGCAAGACAGTGGGGTCCAGCGAGAATTTCCAGACGCGACCGCCCGGTTGCATCGCCAGCGAGGGGATCAAGACCAACGGGGTGCGAGGCTCGATGTGCAAGACGACCGTCACAAACATGCCGCGCAACAGCGCGGACGGCCCCTTGGCAAACGCCTCGGTGCCACCAGGTGTTTGGAAACGTTTGGGATCCTTTACGATCACTCGCACCGGAGCGGTTCGCGTTTGCGGATCCAATCCGATTCCATCGTATCGCAGCAATTCGCCATCCCATTCATACACGTCCCCTTCTCGCCCTGAAACTTCATATCGTACCGTCACGCGGGTGTTGGGCAGTTGATAACCTTGTTGTCTGGACGATGAAGGAAGCGTCGCGGGATCGCTCTCGGCACGCTGGTCAAGCACCCAGTGCAACTGGTCCATCCTCAAGTTCACCGCGACCTCCACCTGCGAGGTGTCCTCGATCGTGATAATCGGGCTTCCTCGCTGCACAAACGAGTTCAGTTCGGCATCTTCGTTGACGATCACTCCCGATACCTGTGAACGGATTTCGGTGCGTTGGAGATTCAGCTTGGCCACTTCGAGCTGCACCGTGGCGAGTCGCTCCGAAGCTTCCAGGCGACTGCGTCGCTTGCCCAGCAAGTCGAGCTGGTTTTGCGCGCCGACTTGGGTCTGCAAGGCTTGCAGCCGAGCCCGCTGGGCGGCATCGAGCTCGGTTTCACTGGCAAACCCCGCGGGCATCGATTGCAACCGCTTGACCTCCTTTTCCCGTAGCGCCAAATCTTCGCTAGCGACATCTAGCAGTCGCTTCGCGTTGGCCATCTCCTGATCGATCTCTTTTAGCGATTCGTACTCCTGCTCCAGCATGCGGCTTAGACGCTGGACATCCAATTCATAGTCTTGGCTATCGATGCGGCAGAGCAACTGGCCTGCTTCGACATAGTTCCCCGCTTCGCAAAGAGGATCTTTGTAGACCACCGTACCGGCGACTTCGGTGGCGATTTCGACTTCACGGAAAGGGACAACCACGCCATCGACTGCGAGGTTTAACATGCCACCCATTTCATCCAGCGACCGCACAGGCTGAACCGTCGCAACGGGCAACCGCTGCATCTGTCCAGCTAAGCTGCCGTCCAGGTCGGGTTTCTCGTCAGCGGCTTGCTTGCCGAACAAAAGAAAGGCTCCGACTGCAACAGCCAAGATCACCAACGGCACAATAAAGTTGAACAGCAGCGACGCCGAGCCTTGGCTCAGCGGCTTACTCGCGCCCGCGGTAGTGCTTGGCGTGTAAGGCGATGCGGCCGAGCCGGTCGAATCAGCCACTGGTGCGGGGGAATGGGATTCACTCATGCGTAGGACTCTCAATCGACCGCTGCAAGTACTCGAAATAAGCACCGCTGCTGAGCGATGCCAAAGTGAAAGCTGTGATGTGACGGGCCAATGAGGCCGTCGAGTATTCTTCTTCTCTTCGCTGTGCCGGAATCAATTGCTGAATCACTTCGCTACCGACCCGATAATACAAACACTGTCCGACCACGCTGAGAGCAAGCTGCTCGGCTTGGTGAACGGCGAGCGGCTGCGGCGACAAATCGACCAACGTCGCTTGCAACTTCTCAAACAACGGACGGAAGTACTCCTCGACCATCTCCCGAAACGCAGCGGTGGGCTGGTGCATCTCACGCATCATTAACTGCGCCTCCCAGCCGCTGTCGTCGCAAGCCAGCATCCGTCGCAGCATGGTATGGACCTGAACCAGCAGTCGCTCCTCGGGCGGACCCGCCAAGACCGGCATCGGAAATGCCTGCTCACGACGACTGCGGATTAGCCGCACCACCGCTAAATACAGGCCCAGCTTGTCTCCAAAATAATATCCCACGCTGGCAATGTTGACTCCGGCGTCGGCACAGATTTCCCTCACCGTCGCCTTATCAAAGCCGCGGCGAGCAAAGATCGGCCCAGCTGCATCGAGCAACCGCTGCCGCGTGTCGTCATCGGGTGGGTTGATTTCCGCCACGAGGGGTCCGCTGGTTTCGAAACAAAGAACGGGTGTTAAACAACTGTTTTAAACAATCGTTTAAACCGGCGGAATGTCAATAGTTTCGAGCCATTTCGCAACAAGTTTTACGTTTGTGGACGATTTTGCGGTCAGGCCTGCCCCCCGTCCGACGCCGGCAATCGCAATTGCATCACCCGAATAGGATGCTCGGGATCGTCGGCCAACGGCACGGCATGTTCCACATAATGCCACCCGCGATCCTGGATCCAGCCGCGGAATTCGTCGGCAATGATGCGAAATGGGTCGCTCAGCAAGACCTCACCTCCAGCCGCTAGGTGCTGCCTGAGGCAGACGTCCAGTTCGGGCCACAGTTGACGCAGGTAGGTGACGTCGGAACCAAGGATCAGCGGAAAGCGACCGCCTGGCAACACATCCAAGCCGAACCGCAATCTTCGGACGCGACACTTTTGCGCAAGCTTCCAGACGGTCAGCTTGACCAGCAGCAGTGGATCGCTGACGCCGTCGGTCAACGTCACATCGGCACCGCGCAGAGCGGCCGATAAGCCGGCGCGTCCGGTGCCGCAGCCGACTTCCAATACACGCTGTCCGTGGAGGTCGTAGCGATCCAAGAAGGCGTCCAGTCCGGTGGCCGCGCGCCACACCGCGGCCCAGAAAGGATCGATGACACCTTGTTCGCCGGCATCCTGACGTTCACACGCTTCGATCAGCATGCCATCGGGGTCCGAAGCGGTGGCGATCTTCCACGGTTGGCCGGCGACTCGCACCGGTGCCCAGTGCCAGCAGAAACGCTCGGCGGCGCGATGGGCAAGCCTTTGCCGTTGCTTATCGAGAGCGGTCAACGTCTAGCTATCCTTCCGCAGATAGCCAGCACTGGTCTGGAAGTAGCGCGACTGCCTCGCACGAGTCGCTTCGGCGGCGTCGGTCTGTTGCGTCCGCAGGTCCAGCAGGTTGGCTTGGCAGCGTCGGCATCCGATGCGATTGACGTGGAATCGGATGTAGTCGGCCGCTTCATCATCCAACACATTCAACAGGTATTGCCCCAACTCCCGGCGATCGGGGCATGAAACGCGATGCCGTCGCCAGATCGCTCCGATGGTATGTAGGCCAGCGTCTTGACGACCGCGCACGGTCGCCAAGCGTCGCAGCAATTCCTGGTCGTCTCGACAAGCCGCTTCGATCTCCGTCATCGTTTCGGCGGGCAGCGATTCGTCGAGGAACGCCAGCAAATCGGCGTCAGTCCAGTCGTTCATGGTTTAACCGCTGTTGCCGGTGTGTTGGAAAGCGATTTCTTCGTAAGGCTGAATCACCACAAAGCCTTCGCCGCTGAATTCCATTTGAATCGATTCCCCACTTCCGCGACCGAAGAAGCTCTTCAGCGACACATCGGTTTTGAATTCAGGCTGCAGGTTACCCGACCAGCAGATGGTGGCGTTGGGGTCGGTGCGAACCGGTTGTCCCGGCCGGACCATCAAGGCCAGCGGTTCGAAGTGGCTGGTAATGGCGACCAAACCGGTGCCCTGGACCAGAACATTGAACAATCCGCCGGACATCAGCGCGGCGACTTTTCGCATCATCTTGATGTCCCAAGCCAAAGTGGGTTCAAAAGCTAACAAGTCGTTTCCGTTGACGTAAATCGATTGATTTTCCAGTCGTAGAATCTGGATCGTCTTGCCTTCGTCAGCAAGGTACAGCCGGCCTTGTCCGAGGGCTTTCGTCAGGCGGGCCCCTTCGCCGGTGACCGCTTTCTTCAGCAGATTGCCAATGCCACGCTCCAAGATTTTTTCTCGTTCGAATTTGATTTGGCCAACGTAAGCGACCATCGAGCCCGTTTTCGTCCAGACATCGCCATTCAAATTGACCTCCAGCATGCGGTCGCTTTCCAATTGAAAATAGTCCCGACTCTCAGGGTCTTGCTGACTACTAGCGATAAATTCTTCGAGCGTATAGTTGGACATCGTGCAAGTTCCTGAAGAGCGGAAAAACCGGAGAACGCCGTGCGGCCCATTGTTAGCGCAACCCAGCAGGCTGAAAACTACCACACAAGGGGCGCGAGCAGGGAAAGTAAAAAAACAGGGGCTGGGAGCTTAAGCAGGCAGGCAGGAGTCATCCGGTTGAATGAGCCGCCTTGGCGATAGCCGCGGTTCCTGAATTCAACCGGACTAGCGCCGGACTGCTGAAGATTCGGGGTTGGGGCGATTTGGAATTTGGAATTGCACAGGATTTGTTCGCTTCAATGGCGAAGCCATGGCAGGCTGTAGCCACGGACGTGAGTCCGTGGTGACAAACAGGGTGAAAGCGCAAGTCGCAAAGCGACGGCAGGAATCGCGGGCTGTGCCTTTTCCTAGAACCTGCGTCCCAGGTTGGTGCCGATGATCGCGTTGCGTTTGGGAACAAACGGCCCACGGCTAGCGCCCGAGGTTCACGGGCCCACGGCTAGCGCCTGAGGTTCACGGCCCACGGATAGCGATGGTCGCTTCAATGGCGAAGCCATGGCAGGTTGTAGCCACGGACGTCAGTCCGTGGTGACACGCAGGGTGGAAGCGCAAGTCGCAAAGCGACGGCAGGAATCACAGACGGTGCCTTTTCCTAGAACCTGCGTCCCAGGTTGGTGCCGATGATCACGTTGCGTTTGGGAACAAGAGCGACAGCACGAAAGCTAGCACCCAAACAGCTAAGCAGAGTTCTGCGGAATGATTCCTGCAAACCTGCTTAGAGGCAAAGGTATCGCGATGCGCAGTATAATGGCTCCCTCACCAAACCGACGCTACTCTTGATCCTCTGATTCTGCCATGCCTACCCTACGATTCTGCCTGACCCTGCTGTTCGCTTGCTCGAACGGCCTTGCTTATTTCCTGCCCCTGAGCAGCCTCGCCGCCGCGGAACCGCCTAACGTCGTGATTGTGATGACGGACGATCAAGGGTACGGAGACCTTTCGTGCCACGGCAATCCTGTTCTCAAGACGCCTCACGTCGACCAGCTCTATTCCGTCGCGACTCGGCTGACCGATTACCATGTGGCACCGACTTGTTCTCCCACGCGATCGGCGTTCTTGACCGGCCACTGGACAAACCGCACCGGGGTTTGGCATACGATCATGGGGCGATCGATGCTGCGTGAGAACGAAGTCACGATGGGGCGGGTCTTTCAGGACGCCGGATATGCAACGGGCATGTTTGGCAAGTGGCACCTGGGCGATAACTATCCTTACCGTCCTGAAGATCGCGGTTACGGCGAAGTCATGCGGCACGGTGGTGGTGGTGTCGGCCAGACGCCCGACTATTGGGACAACGCCTACTTCGATGGCAGTTACTGGCACAACGGAAAGCCAGAAGCCGTTACAGGTTTCTGTACCGATGTCTTCTTTGATTACGCCGAGCGATTCATCAAAGCCCAAAAGGCGGCTGGCAAACCTTTCTTGGCTTACATCGCAACCAACGCGCCGCACGGTCCGATGCATGCTCCGGAAGCCTCCAGTGCACCCTATGGCGACGAAAACGTTTCATTGGCGAACTTCTACGGGATGATCGCCAACATCGATGACAACGTGGGGCGACTGCGAGACATGCTGGCAGCGGAAGGGCTGAGCGAGAACACGATTTTCATCTTCACGACCGACAACGGCTCTTCCTCGGGCTGGAGGAAATTCAATGCGGGCATGCGTGACGGCAAAGGCAGCGCCTACGACGGAGGCCACCGGGTGCCATTCTTCTTGCACTGGCCGGCTGGTGGTTTCACCGCGGGACGTGATGTGTCGCCGATCACAGCGCACGTCGATGTGCTGCCGACGTTGATCGAAATGTGTGATATCGCGCCGCCCGCGGGCGTTCGTTTCGATGGCACCAGTCTGCTGCCGCTGTTGAAACCGACGGCAACTGCCACGGCGGACGCCGACTGGCCCGACCGAATCCTGGTTACCGATTCGCAACGCGTGAAAGACCCCATTAAATGGCGCAACAGCAGCGTGATGACGTCGCAATGGCGATTGATCAACGGCAAATTGCTGTACGACATCAAGAACGATCCAGGCCAACGACAAGATGTGGCCACAGACCATCCCGACGTCGTGCGCCGGCTGACCGATTTTTACGATGCGTGGTGGGCCGAACTGGAACCGACATTTGCCGATGAGACGCCGATTTATCTCGGCCACCCCGCCGAAAATCCGGCCACCTTAACGGCTCATGATTGGATCACCACCGGTTTGACGCCTTGGAATCAGCGTTACATCCGCGACGCGATGCACGGCCCCGCCAACACCGGCTTTTGGAACGTCAAGGTGCATGAGGCAGGCGACTACACGATTCGTATGCGTCGTTGGCCAGCCGAACTCGATCGACCGCTGACCGCCGGGGTGCCGGCCGGCCAGGATGTGCCGGGCGTCAAGGCCTACCGCACCGCACCAGGCAAGGCGATCGAATTGGTAAAGGCAAAGCTTCGGATCGGAGACCACGTGGCCGAATCGGCGGTCTTGCCCAACGCAACCGAAGCGGTGTTTCACGTTCGGTTGTCGGCTGGCAAAACCCGGCTCCACGCGAGCTTCGAAACCGAGGCGGGAGAAATCTACGGAGCCTACTACGCGTATGTCGAAAAAGAATAGACGCTGGGTGTCGGCTTGAAAAAAACGGCGCTGACCAATCGGTCGGATGGGCTCTGGGATAAATAGCTACCATCCGTGCCGGCACCTTCGCTGCCAAATGCCGTATCATGCTCGCGTGCCAGGGTTCTCCGTGACTTGGTGCCGATGTGCTTTGGTACCCTTGCGATTGGGTGCATTCCGATGCGGCCCCGCTCTCTTTCTTAAACCGACACGCCGATGCATTCCGTTGTGATCGATCGTCCTTACGAGTTCGTGCCGCCTTACGAAGGCAAGGTTTGGCCTTGGTTGTTGCAACATTTCGTCTCTAGACGGTTGCGTCGGGATTTTGGGATCGAGCAATTGCACTTCCACGGCTTGGAACGGCTTCATGCATCCCAGCGGGCGGGGCATGGCGTCTTGTTGGCTCCCAATCATTGCCGGCCTTCCGATCCGCTGGTGATTACCGAAACCTGTCGGCGCGTCGGTGTTAGCCCGTTCACAATGGCCAGTTGGCATGTCTTCATGCAAAGCCGGTTGCAACGTTTTTTCTTGCGTCGCATGGGAGCCTTCAGCGTCTATCGCGAAGGACTGGACCGCCAATCGTTACAGGCGGGAGTCGACATCTTGGCGCGAGGGCAGCGACCGCTGGTGATCTTTCCTGAAGGGGTGATCACGCGAACGAATGATCGTCTGCTTGCCCTGATGGAAGGTGCCTCGTTTATCGCCCGTTCGGCAGCGAAGAAACGTGCCGCGGCGACTCCGGCTGGCTTGGTGGTCGTGCACCCGATCGCAATTCGCTACCACTTTCACGGGGATATCGACGCGGCGCTGAACGATACACTGGACTCGATCGAGCAGCGCTTGTCGTGGCGCCCCCGACGCGACCCCGACCGCGTGCGTCGCATCTATCGTGTCGGCGAAGCGCTGCTGTGGCTGAAGGAGATCGAATACTTCGGTCAGCCACAAACGGGCTCCATCCCCGATCGGCTGGGACGGTTGATCGATCAGATGCTGGTTCCCTTGGAAGAGGAGTGGATCGAAGGCAAAGTCGAAACGAACACGGTGGCGCGCGTCAAAAACCTGCGGATCGCAATCCTGCGTGACATGATCGCGGGAGACCTACCGGCGGAAGAACGGACCCGCCGCTGGGATCAATTGGCCGACATGTATCTGGCCCAGCAATTCAGTCACTACCCGCCTGCTTACGTGCGGTCGAATCCAACCAATGAACGATTGCTGGAGACTGTCGAACGCTTCGAAGAAGACTTGACCGATGAAGCGCGCATTCATCGGCCGATGTCGGCGACGGTGACCATTGGGGAGGCGATCGAGGTGTCTCCGAAACGTGCGCGTGGTGGTGGCGAAGACCCGGTGATGGCGGAGATCGATCGGCAACTCCGCGAGCTGCTGCAGATTCCCGCCACAACAACGCCTCCGCTGGAACCATCCGTCACCGCCGCGTCGGCTGTGCCGCAGGACGAACATTCATCATGAATCCCATCACGGACGATGCCATTCATCCGGACGCTACAGCAGAGCTGGAGCATTCGCCCGGCCGCTTTGTTCGCTGGCAATTCACCGTGCTGGGTGCGATGTATGCCGGCTATGCGGCTTTCATGCTGTGCCGCAATACGTTGATCGCCGCGAGTGCCGATTTAGTCAGCGACCCCGCGCTGCAGATGGACAAAGAGTCCTTTGGGCATTTGATGAGTTGGCATTCGGCCGGTGCCATCATGGGCAAACTGGTCACCGGTCCCGGCGCGGATTGGCTGGGGGGACGGCGCATGTTCTTGCTGGCCTTGTCGCTGACGGCGATGGCGAATATTGGTTTCGCATTCGGTTCTTCGTTTGCCGTTTTCGCAGCCTTCAATTTTCTCGGCCAGTTCGCCAAAGCGGGCGGTTGGCCGGCGATGACCAAGATCGTCGGCCAATGGTTTCCCGAACAGAGATACGGCCAGGTGTGGAGCATTATTTCGACCAGCTCGCGGGTGGGAACGATCGCCGCCGGACTCATGCTCGGTTACTTCCTCAGCTTGATGGATTGGCGTGCCGTGTTTTTGATTTCGGCGCTGCTGACCGGGGGTGTGGTGGTCTTGTTGGCTTTTTTCTTGAAGGAGACCCCCGCTCAAGTCGGCTTGTTGTCCTTGGCGGCACACGATCGTACCCGGCCGCCCGACCAGCCTCCCGCAGCACCCCCACCACACCCTTTTGATTCGCTGTCGCTACTGCAGGTTTGTGGTCAGTTCATCCGCAGCGGGCGGTTCTGGGCGATCGGCTTCAGCATCATCTTTCTGACCATCATGATGGACTTTATTACGTTCATTCCGATCTATCTTTCCGAAGCCTTGGAAATCAGCAATAGCCGCGCTTCGATGGCCGGCAGCAGTTTCCCAGCAGGGATGTTTACGGCGTTGTTGCTGACCAGTTTTGTGTATGACCGGTTGTCGAAACGGCAGTTGGTTTGGGTGCTCGGCGGGCTGCTAACGGCCAGTTGCGTTTGCGTGCAGGTGCTGTGGAATCTCGATCAAGTTCCCACCACGGCACGGGCCCCGGTCGCGGTGGCGACAATCTTCCTGTTGGGCTTGGCCATCTCTCCGGCGTACTACGTGCCGATGAGCGTCTTCGCGGTGCGTTTTGGTGGCCAGCACTCCGGTTTTTTAGTCTCCCTGATCGATGTGTTTGGCTACGGCGGCGCGTTGCTGTTCAACTTTTTCGGAGGCTCGATCGCTCAGCATTATGGCTGGGGCGTTTTCCTGGGAGGCCTGCTAACGATCGCGATTCTAGCGACGCTCTTCATGCTGACATTCTTGACGCTCGATTGGCGGGCCACGCAAGAATGACAAGCTCCGTTTCCGCGCCGTAATCGCTATAAATCGAGCTCGAACGTTTGGCCGTCTGGCAAACGTAACGTGGCCGCACGAATGTCCTCACTGTCGTCATCCAGCGTGATGCTTTGCACGGTCGGTTCCCCTTTGCCTTGGAACCCGAGGCCTCATAGATAAAGGTGTCGTCGTCGGGATGGGCCATCGAAGCGGTAAAGTTAACGTCCAGCGATTCCATCTCGCCGATATGTTCCTGAATGGTCGGGTGATCGCGCAACTGCATGCGGATGTCCTCGGCGACCACGTTCATGCCGAAACCGATCAACGCATACCCGCCCCCGCAGCACATCAGCACGCATAGCAACACAACGCCTCCGCCGATGCCCAAAATCCAAAGCAGCGGGTTACTGCCGCGGTTGCGATTCGGTGGAGAAGGAGGAGGTGAGGGGCCGGTGGAGGGTGTGGACTGAAAGTAAGGATTGTTCGACACGCGACCGCCCTAAGGAGCCAAGGGAGAAGATACGGTTACTGCTGCGAAGCGATTCTCAACGTCCGATCGGCAGCACGACGTCGAGATTATATGACAACGGTGCTGGCAGAGCGGAACTGGAGATCGTGCCATCCCACGGGCGCGGGTTTAAGCAGGTTTGCAGGACTCATTCCGCAGAACTCTGCTTAGCCGTTTGGGCGATAGCCTCGGTTATTTCCAGGAACCGCGGCTATCGCCAAGGCGGCTCATTTACCCGATGACTCCTGCCTGCTTATGGCAATACCGGAGGAGCCGCCTCTTGCAGGATCGCGCGCAGCATGCCTTCAGCCTTATGCCACGTTTCCTGCTCCTCGGCCACCGGATCGCTCTTGGCGGTAATGCCACCACCGACAGGAATCTGCAGCCAGCCGTGAGCTGCCGTGACGGTTCGGATCAGAATGTTAAAGTCCGCACTGCCACCGCAACTGATGTAGCCCAACGAACCACAGTAGGGGCCGCGCGCGTTTGGTTCCAGTTCGCTGATCGTCCGCATCGCTTCGACCTTGGGGGCACCGGTGATGCTTCCGCCGGGAAAGCAAGCGGTCAATAAATCCGCGATCGTGCGATCCTCTCGCAACACACCGCGCACCACCGAAACGAGATGTTGCACAAAGGCATACGGTTCGACTTCGCACAGTTTTTCGACGCGAACGCTTTGGTCATCGCAGACACGCGACAAATCGTTTCGCATCAAGTCAACAATCATGATGTTTTCCGCACGATCCTTTTCGCTTTCGTAAAGCGTTTCCGCCAACTGCTGATCGCGAGCCGCCTCGCCCGTGCGGTGCACGGTACCTTTGATCGGACGGGTTTCAACCTGTCGACCTTTGACCCGCAAGAACCCTTCCGGCGAAGAACTTAAGACTTGAAAATTGCCTCCGTCGAAATAACCGGCCAACGGAGCGGGATTGCTGGCCCGTAATCGCAAATACAGTTCCGGCGAAGAGAGGTGCTGCCGATACAGCAGGCGCTGCGCCAGGTTGACTTGGAAGCTATCGCCGCGGCGAATGCGCTGCACGATCTCGGCCACCGCGTCACGAAAACCGGCGGGCGAAAAGTTACTGGTCAGCGCGGGGTGCTTGGCGGTCGCAAACCCTTTGGCGGGTTGCGTCAGAAGTTGCCAAGCGGGCGGAGGCCGCCACTCGCCAGGCGGTTGATTGAGCCAATCGATGACTTGATCGGCGCGGCGCACGGCGCGATGCAACCGGCGATCCCAGCTCGTTTCGGGAATCCCCTGTGAAATCAGCCACGCACGGTCTTGATGGTGGTCGACCGCAATCACCCAGTCGTACAACCCCAATGCAATCGGAGGCGTCGGCAAGTCATCGCATGCCGCTCGGCCGATCGGTTCTAACCAGCGGGCCGCTTCATAGCCCCACAAGCCGGCGATACCGCCTTGAAACGGCGGCAGTGTCGACGAGGCCGTTGCGGGCATGCTGTGTGCGATGTGGCCTTCCAGCCACTGGCTCATCTGTTGCCAACCGCTGAGCGCCTGCGCGGCGGTGCGTGGTGAGTGCTGGGCGCGGTTTTGCGCTCGGTCTTGCGCTTCGTTCGCATCGCTTAGTGTTTCCGCATCGCAACGCAGCGTATCGACCGGATCGGCGGTCAAGAAGGAATAGCGACCCGTTTGATCGGGGCCACTGCAAGCGCTGTCGAACCACAAGCAACCAGGCAGGGCAGCGAGTCGCTGAAACGCCTGTTCCATCGAAAACGCTTCGGGTAACGGCCGCACCACCGGCAGCGGTTCCACCCAAGACCAAGCGGGGCGTGATGAGTCGGTCAAACGGTTTTCCAATACGTGAGAAGTCGTGTTGTTTTAAGATTCGTCTGCGGTGGGTGGCGATTCGTCTACCGCGGGTGGCTTCGGCTGACGGTGGCGACTGGTGCGGGCCACCCGATGGTGATCCTCGGGACGCGTTAAAAATCCCCACTGCAGGGCTTCATCCTGCTCATACTGTTTGCCCAACGTCAAGCCGGTCAGCGCCTTGGCCATTTCAAAGCCGAGGTAAAACGCATGTCCCGGATCAACATTTTGGCTCTGCGGTTGCTGCATCAATGCATCGAACAGCGCAAACGGATCGGCGTCCCTCAAGTGCAAGCCCGCCGACAACAGATGGATCTGCTCTTCCTGTGCGAACAAGCGGTAATTGTTGTCCTTCAATTGCGTCGCCAAGGCGGCCAAAGCGGCGGGCGGAAAAGGCCGCAACCGCGGATCACGCAGCATGACCAGCGAATCGTCCAGGCGTTTCGGTGGCACGCCATGCTTGACCGCGTAATGGACCAGTCGCCTCGCCAAGTCACACTCGCGCACCGCGGACCGCGCCCAATTGATCACCTGCGTCGTCAAGACACTGCGGATGCCTAATTCCTGACAGATTCCAAGCAGCAAGACATTGATTCCCGCTGAATCCACATCGGTCAGTTCGGTCAAATTGCCGACACCCATCATCATCTCGTGCTCTGGAAAACGCTCGCGGACGGTCGCGTATCGCTGCAAACTAGCGGTCAAACCACTGGCGATACCGCCGCGCACCGGCCCACCCATGCCGATCGGTTCGAGGATCGGATCAAGCCGCATCGGGACGTTGTGTTTGTCCAGATAAGCAACCGTCTGTTCCAGCGACGCCAAGTCGTCCGGCGTATCGGGAATCACAACCACTTCGCATCCCCAGTCGACAGCCGCCTCACGGTTTGACGAGTTGACCGACAGGACAAGTGCTGCGCCGGCGCGTGTGGCTTGTTGCGTTTCCCAGGGATCGAAGGTATCGATCGAAATCGAAAAATTTTTTTCCGTCAAACGTCGCACCACTTCTCCGACGTTATGCCACCGCTGACCCGGTTGGCACCCGATATCGATCACGTCCGCGCCGTCGTTTCGCAGTCGTGTTGCCAGCTCCAGAATGTCGGCTTCTGACATCGATGGTGCGTGATTGATCTCCGCGACAATGCGAATATCGAAGTCCCCAAAATCATCGAGTGACGTCGTCGCGCCCGCGCCGAAATATTCCGGCAACGCGCGCAAATCTTTGGGGCCCATGCGGACCGGGATATCGATGCCTTGCTGCAACAATGCCACGTCGCCCACATAACCGGGGACCAGCACTTCGGTCGCTTGAGCAGGTATTTCCCAACGTTTTTTTATCCACTGCGGCGTCATCAGTGCTGCAACGGTGATCGGCAAGACGTCCAGTGAAAATTCAAAGCCGACTTTTTGCGCAAGGTTCGTAACCACTTCGCGCAGTGCCGGCGATGCCAACTTGCCAGTTACAAAATGGACGTGCCGTCGTTCCGACTTGGGGCGTGATTCGGTCATCGTGTCTTACGGGGAACGCTCGTTCAAAAAAGCAAATGGGAATCGTGTGTCGACGCTGCGGAAAACGCGGTGACGTGATTGCAACGGTAACGCGCAAGGCAATAACCAGCCATGACCTGACAAGCCGGTTGACGTTCGCAGCTAAAAAGTTGTCGTCTGTTTAACGGCGAGCTATTGACCGGCGCGATGAAACGCATAAAACATCATCCAGCGAGAGACTCGCGTTGTGTTGGTCGAAACCATCTTAAACGAAGTTCACGAAAGAGAAGTTCGTTGTCGCAGCCAAGGCTGCGGAATGGTTTCGGTCAACACGCGTGGCCGGGGTCTCTCGTTTTTTATTGCGCTGTCACGAAGTTGCCGTTCGTCTGCTGTGTGCCTCGTCGATCGCGACGTGCCTGCTTCTCACCTCGCCTGGAGCCAAGAAACGACCGTGGATGTATTGTGGGAAGACGCCACGGCGATGGTGATCAACAAGCCATGGGGTTTACTGACGACGATCACCGGCAACCATCCCAGTTTAGAAGCCCAACTTGTGGCATGGCTTTCGCAACGGGAACGCTCGCAACGAGAAGGCTCGCAGCGGGAAGGCTCCGATCCACAAACCGTTTCGACCCATCGGGCGACGGCCGCGCCGTTTGTCCGCATGCCCCATCGACTCGACCGTGCCGTCAGTGGCGCGGTGCTGGTGGCGCGCACCGCACGTGCTGCCAAGGTATTCAGTGCGCAGTTTGAAGCACGCAAGATCGAAAAGCGGTATCTCGCCTGGGTGGCGGGGGTCGTTTCCGAAGCCAGCGGCACTTGGCGCGACACGATTCGCAAGGTTCCCAATGAAGCAAGAGCTGAAGTGGTGGACGCCGATGCCCCCGATGCCAAGCTGGCGGTGTTGCACTTCGAGGTCCGCCAGCGGCTGGCAGATCGGACCTTGTTGGAAGTGCAACTGGAAACCGGCAGGATGCACCAAATTCGACTGCAGACCGCTCTGCGTCATCATCCAATCTTGGGCGATCGGCTGTATGGCAGTCAGATCCGACTGCTGCCTGAATCCCCATCGCATCACGACGAAAAAATCGCTCTGCACGCCCATCGCATCGGCTTTCGACATCCTCAAACCGCGCTGCCGATTACGGTCGATGCCCCGGTTGCCGAAGATTGGCCGCAACCCTTTACCGCAGCCTGAGTCGCATTGCCCAATTGGCATTGCCCAACCAAGTGACGGGGCCGACGAGTAAGGCGTTCGTCAGGCTGCCGCTTAGGACGCTGGCTGTGCCACGGCAGGAGTCACAATCGGAGCCACCGCGGGATCGGCGGGCTGGGAGGCGACGGCGGGATCGACCAGCGGAGGCTTCACCGATTCAAAGCCCCAGCACAGCGGAATCATCACCATGGCGACCACAAACACGACCACGTTCAGCGGAATCCCGAATCGCAAGTAGTCGCTCATCCGATAACCACCCACGCCATAGACCATCAAGTTCGTTTGGTAGCCAAACGGCGTGGCGAAACTGGCGGAGGCACCGATCATCACCGCCACGACAAAGGGCGTCGGGTCCAGCCCCAACCCGGCCGCCGCATTCCAGGCGATCGGAAACATCAGCAGCGCGGCGGCATTATTGGTGATCGATTCGGTACACAGCATCGTTGTCAGGTAGAGGATCACCAGGGTGGCAAAGGGATCCTTACTGGCCAGCTCCAGCAGCGCCTTAGCGATACCCTCTGCGGCTCCGCTCTTGTCCATCGCTAAACCGATTCCGATCGCAGCGCCGATCACCAACAAGATCGATCCGTCGACACTGCGGCGAGCTTCGGTCATCGTGCAGCAGCGGAGCAGCACCATGGCGATGGCGGCGACCAACGCCGCGGTAACCACTTCGACATGTTGCGAAGCGGCAGCCAGGACCATCACCAGCAGCACCGCCAACGACAACCAAGCTCGTTCCGGCCGGCGGACTTCGCCACCATCGACTTTGCTCATCAAGAAAAAATCGCGGCTGCTGCGATGGTCTTGCACGAACGACGCGGGGGCTTCCAGCAACAGCACGTCGCCGGTTTCCAGCACGACATCTCCCAGTTTGCCCGGCACCCGTTGATCGCCTCGAGCCACAGCGATGACAGCCGCGCGGTAACGCGTGCGGAACTTGCCTTCGCGGATCGATTTGCCGACCAGCGGGCAGCGATGGCTGACCACCGTTTCGACCAACTGCCGATGCCAGGCCGGCGCGTTCAGTTTCCGCGTTTGATCGGTCGCCGGTGTCAAGCCGCGGATCTTCTGCAGGTCGACGACCGATTCCAACGCACCGACTAAAATCAGCAGGTCGCCCGCTTGCAGTCGCTCGGTCGGTGCCACCGCAGGGAGCACCTCGCCACGACGTTGAATCTCGACCAAGTACAGACCCGGCAGGTGCCGCAAGCCGGCATCTTCGATCGTCCGGTTCACCAACGGCCCGTCGATCGTCACCGTCATTTCGACCGTGTACTGGCGCGGGTCGTCATGCGTACTGACCGCCGGTCGCCGCTCGGGAAGCAATCGTCGCGTGAAGATTAAGATGTACAGCACGCCGCAAATCGCCGCGGGGAGACCGACCCAACCGGGCGAGAAGAAACCGAGCGACTCGCCTCCTTTTTCCTGGTACAGCTTGTAAACCAGCAGGTTCGTGCTGGTCCCAAACACGGTACACATCCCACCCAAGATCGCCGCATACGACAGTGGCAGCAGGAACCGGCTGGTGCTGACGCTGGTGCGTTTGCTTAAGTCGCCCACGACGGGCAACAAGGCGGCCACCAGCGGCGTGTTGTTCAAGAAACCGCTCAACGCCGCCACGGGAAGCAATAATCGGATTTGCCCATCGTACAAACCGCGTGCGCGACCGAGCAGCCACCCGGTTGCCAACTGCGTTCCACCGGTCAGTTCCATGCCGGCCACCACGGCAAACAGCAGCCCCACCGTGATCAGTGCCGTGTTACCGAAACCGCTCAGCGCTTCGCTGGGCGACGGCAGCAGAGGCGAATTGGTAAAATTACCCACCACCACAAGAATCGCCAGGCACGAGATCGCCAGCAAGTCGGTCGACGCAATGCGGAAGGCCAACCCACCCAACAGCAGCATGGCGATGGCAATCGCGAACCATGGTTCCCAAATCAAAGCGTTCGAATCCCGTTAAAATTGAAGCAGCCGCTGCTCTTCAGCGGCATTCCGGCGGCAGACAGGCCTTCCGAGGATGCACAGTATAGCTCGGCAATCCTCTTGCTGGTCCAGTGTACTTCGTGGCAGAGAATCCACTACACTGAGCCGTTCATGCCTTCACGCCTTCCACCCTCCTGCCCGACCTGGTTCTATGTCTTCGAAGCGTTCCGGTCCGATGATCATCGCTGTGCTCGTGTTGGCGATGTTGATTCTTCACCAAGACAACTGGTTCTGGACTGACGGTACCCTCGTGTTTGGCTTTATTCCTGTCGGACTGTTCTATCACGCCTGCCTGTCGGTCGCAGCCAGCGTGGTGTGGTATTTGGCAACGAAGATCGCTTGGCCGGTGGAGTTGATCGAAGAGACCAAGGCGGCCATGCAGCAAGATGTGAAGGAAGGAGCCGAATAATGTCCTTTGGCCCCTCCTTCCTGTTGCTTGCACAAGCTGCTGGCGGTCCTGCTGAATCGGCCTATCACCCGGGCTTGCCACAGCTGATTATCATTCTGGTCTACCTCGGTTTGCTGCTCGGGCTGGGGATGTTTTCCAGTCGCTTGTTCAGCGGCACGCGTGAAGACTATCAAGCGGCCAGCCATTCCATCGGCCCCTTCCTGTTGTTGATGAGCATCTTCGGCACCACGATGACCGCCTTCGCCTTGGTCGGCAGCAGTGGCCAAGCCTACAAGGAAGGCATTGGCGTCTACGGCATGCTGGCCAGTAGCAGCGGCATCATCCATTCGCTCTGCTTCTTTTTGATCGGTGTCAAGGTCTGGAGCTTCGCCCGTCGACACGGATACACCACGCAGATCGAGTTTTTCCGCGATCGTCTGGATAGTGATTTCCTCGGCTTGCTGATGTTTCCGATTCTGGTCGGACTGGTGATCCCGTATCTCTTGGTCGGAGTGATCAGCGGCGGGGTGGTCGTCCAAGCCCTCACGTCAGGGCTCGCCCCCGACTGGACTTGGTTTCAGGTCTTTCGCGACAACGGTCAACCGAACCCCGCCCTGCACGGCGGCGTCCCGCCTTGGTTAGGTTCGATGGTGATCTGCATGGTCGTGTTGGTGTACGTCTTTTTCGGAGGCATGCGAGGCACGACCTGGGCCAATACGTTCCAGACGATTGTCTTTATGATCTTGGGCGTGATCACTTTCTTTGTGATCGCTCAGCGACTGGGCAAGCAAGACGGATTGATGGCCAACCTGCGGTTGCTCGGTGAGTCGGTTCCGGAAAACTATGCGACCCGAAATGAGATGAGCAAGTCGCTGTTTTTCACCTATTTGCTGATCCCGCTATCGGTCGGCATGTTTCCGCACCTGTTCCAGCACTGGATGACCGCCAAGAGCGCCAAAGCGTTCAAGGTGCCGGTTATCTTCCATCCGGTGTTCATCATGATCGTGTGGGTCCCCTGCGTGCTGGTCGGCATCTGGGCCCAAGGCAGCTTAATGCCATCGATGCCCCCCAAGCCGTCTCTCGAAGCGGCGAACTCGATCCTGCCATTCTTGGTGAAAACCCAAACGGGTCCGATTCTCGGAGGCTTCCTTGCAGCCGGTATTTTGGCTGCGATCATGTCCAGCCTCGACAGTCAGTTCCTCTGCTTGGGCACGATCTTTAATAACGATATTGTGCTGCATTACTCTCGCAAGGATCGTTTCAGCGATCGCCAGCAAGTGCTGTTTACTCGCTTGTTCATTATCGCCATCGTGGCGGTGACTTACGTGATCAGTTTGATCCTCGGTCCCAAGAGCAGCGTGTTTGCACTCGGCGTTTGGTGCTTCAGCGGATTCAGTGCGCTGTTCCCGATCATCTTTGCCGCCTTGTATTGGCGAAACTTAACGACCGCCGGAGCGATCAGTGGTGTCTTCGCAGCGATCATCAGTTGGGCGGTTCTGTTTTACAATGCCACGTCGCAAGGCAACCTGGGTGACTTCCATTTGATGTTGCCCATCGGCGGATCGACCTATGAAATCATGCCCGTCGTGGTGATGTTCTTCAGCTCGCTGATTACCATGGTGGTCGTCTCGATGGTGACCCCCAAACCAAAGCCCGAGACATTGGCCAAGTTCTTTGGTTGATCGCGGGCTTGGTTCATTGTTTGCCGAATCGCCGCACGGCTCTCCGAGCCGTGCGTAGCCGCGTTGCCACACGGCGCATTCAAAGTGTCGCCTCGCACTGGTGCGATCTGCTTAGGATCGTGCGACAAAAAAGTGTCGGGTACCTTTTGCGAGGAACTCGCCCTTCGGGTGCTTCGCACAAAAGGTACCCGACACTGATTTATCTCTCATTGCTCAAGCAAACCATTCCTTCACCACGCGTGCCGGCTCGACACCGGTCAGTCGCATGTCCAAGCCCTGGTAGGGAACGCTGAAGCGGTGCGGGTCCAGCCCCAGCATATGCAGCATCGTGGCGTGTAAGTCGCGCACATGCACCACATCCTCGACCGCGTTGTAGCCCAGTTCATCGGTCGCGCCATACGCTCTCCCGCCTTGAATCCCGCCGCCGGCCAGCCACATCGTAAAGCCCTTGATGTGGTGGTCTCGCCCCGCGCCCCCTTTCTCTTGAAACATCGGCGTGCGCCCAAACTCGCCACCCCAGACAATCAACGTGTCCTTCAGCATGTCACGCTGCTTCAAATCTTGCAGTAACGCCCAGGTCGGTTTGTCGGTCAACGAACAACAGGTATTCATGAACTTCACCAAGCCACCGTGATGATCCCAGCCACGGTGATACAGGTGAATAAACCGGACGCCTCGTTCGGCCAAACGCCGTGCTAACAAACAATTGGACGCGTAAGACCCGTCCCCCGGGGTCGCACCGTACATCTCCAGCACGTGCTTCGGTTCATCGCGGAAATCCGCCAGTTGCGGCACCGAAGACTGCATCCGAAACGCCATCTCATACGCCGCCAGGCGGGTCTCGATTTCAGGATTCTGAACCGTCTGGTTGCGATGCTGGTTCAGCCGTGCAATGGTGTCGACCAACCGCTTTTGCCGCGCCGCGGAAATCCCTGCTGGGGGCTCCACATAGTAAACCGGATCGCCGCTGGAGTTGAATTCCACCCCTTGGAAACGGCTGGGCAAAAAACCCGACGCCCACTGCCGCGAGGCAATCGGCTGGGGATTGCGACCACCGACGCTGCTCAATACCACAAAACCGGGCAAGTCTTCCGACTCGCTGCCCAAGCCATACGTCACCCAAGACCCCATCGAGGGACGTCCGCTGATTGCGGTGCCGGTATTCATAAACGTGTGTGCGGGATCGTGGTTGATCTGTTCGGTGACCATCGAACGAACCACGCAAATATCGTCCGCCATCTTGGCGTGCCACGGCAAGAAGTCGCTGACCATCAAGCCACCTTCGCCGTGCGGCGCGAATTGGGTTTGCGGACCAAGGCACTTCAGCGCCTTGCCCTGCAATTGCGCGATCGGTTGCCCCTTGGTAAACGAGGCGGGCATCGGCTGGCCATCGAGCCGCGCCAACTCCGGTTTGAAATCAAACGTTTCCAGTTGAGACGGCCCGCCCGCCATGCAGAGAAAAATCACTCGCTTGATGCGCGGCGGATGGTGCGGTGTATCGGATCGACCAGGCGCATTGGCATGCGATGCCGTCGACTCCGCGGCTCCTCCTTCTCGCCCCATCAAGCTGGCCAGCGCGGCCGCTCCTAATCCCAAGCCGCCCTGACCGAGAAAGCTCCGGCGGTTCGCGTTTCGCAACAGAGGGTCTAGCGTCATCGTATCGAATTCCTTGTGAAGAACAGTCGGTTGGACCTGTAGTCTAACCCCTGTTCCTGTCGCCCTACAAATCGAATCTCTTGGCATCACCAATCGACAAGCCTCAAGAGGTTTGCCGACCGGCCTGGTTTTCCAACTCGAATATGGCGGCCTGAATCCACTCATTCAGTTCGCCCACCGTGGAAATATCCAAAGTCCGATTCATCGACTGTATGAAGTAACGCGTCACATTCGGATCGTCCTTGATGTAAGGGATCAACTGCCGCAAGGCCACGTCGACAAACTGCTGTAGCGTCACCTCGGTGGTGATGATGCAAATCCGCCCCTCTTCGTCACGACGACATCTACCGGGCAGATCTCGCTGCGACAACTGCACGAGAGCCGCCGAGAGCCAATCGATGCACTGCATCGCGGTGAACGGATCATTCACGCCCGGGGACATGGCGCGCACGGCGACTTCCACCAACTCATTCAAAATGAAAAAGACGTCCTGCGTCGGGGTCCGCGTAAAGCCGATCGTAAAGGCATGCCGGATGGTGTCGCTGTCCTTTTCGGTCCAGCCTTCGCAATGATTGATCTCGGCGATGATCTCGTCTTTCCGGATAAAGTCGCCTGGGCGGCGGACCAATCGTACGATCGACTCTTTCTTCCTCGCCAAGTTAATCAGTTCAACGTCATCGATCCCCTGCAGGTATCCATCGGCGTGCGAAGGCACCCGCACTTGAGGTTCAAAGGTTCGCGGCATTTCCTCGATCGCGACTTCTTCCGAAGCTCCCATTCTTTCGGGATACAGCTTTGTCAGTTTCTCGGACACATCGATCGACAACCGCCGCAAAACACTCGAGATATGAATACTGTCGGGAACGTGGTGAATGAAGTAAATCAACTCTGCAATGCTGCCAAGCGTGAGCAGGAAGGCGATCAGCAGCGATAGCTGGGGTACAAAAACGTCCATTGCCAAACCGTCATTGGCGATCACATCTTCGCCGCGGACAACTCGCAACACCATCAAACAATACAAGAAAGTGGCCACGAAGGTTCCCAGCGTCACCTGATTGCCACGGTCATGCATGAAGTTATCCAGCAACCGCGGCCCAAAGTGCGTGCTGGCGTGCGATACCGCCAGAATCGTCAACGAAAAGGTCACGCCCGCGACCGTAATCATGGAACCTGCCACCGTTGCCAGCAACGCACGCGCTCCGTCGGGCTGGTTCAACGACGCTAGCCATAACCCTCGCAGCCAACGATCGCCATACTCGCGATCAATCCAAATCGAGAACTGCGAAAGCAGCATGGCCCCCAAAACCATCAGCGTCGGAATGAACCAATAGCTACCACTGATGCGGTAAAGCACTTGCTGAAGATAAGCTCGCACGGTGGTCGGTGCCTCATGAGAAAACGTGGTAAGCAACCTTTTGTTCCGGTTACCCCCGCAGCCTGGAAATGGTCTGGTTGCTTGGCAATGTTAAGCGATCTTTCGTAACCCCGCGGGGACGGCGGAGCAATCACCCCTGCCAATAAATGGCCAACACGGCGACTGCGAACGGGCTGGTGGCTGTTGCCAGCAAGCGGCGACAGCGAATCACGAGCCGTAAAGAGTGGCGCACCGTGGCGAATGACGCACCGTCGCTAAGCGGCCAACCCGACAAGCAGCCAAGGCTTCACCACAGAAGATTCTCGTTGCCGCGGGGGAGCATTCAGCGCCTGGTGAACATGGGATCGGCAACGGCGTGAAGTGCTCGCCTCCCCTCACCGTTTTGCTAGCGTGCAAAGTTGCAACCAAGCGAGTCACCAGCGCGACAAAACGCGGTGAATTGCACATTCGGTGACGCACATGCACCGCGTCCCGATCAAATGCACCGCGTCCCGATCAAAGAAAACGAGGGAGCCGGTCACCATCATCGGGATCCTTCGTGGCAAAACAACGGCCCAACCAAGGCTCGGCATGTCACCGGTTTGGCGGAAGCATCCGGCGGTCTGCAGCGATACCTTACGCCGCAAGCCGCTGCTGCACTTGGAACAGCAGTTGCAATTGCAGCCACAGACAATGGCGTTCAAGGGAAGACGCCTGCAATCTCTCCTCGATTCTGGGAACCCACAGATGAAACGTTACTTTCTCGCCTTCGGTCTATCACTAGTCCTGGCCGGCTTCAGTCAAACTGCCGCAGCCGGTTGGGGCAGCCGGGGTGGAAGCTCCGGTGGAAGCTCCGGTGGAAGCTCCGGTGGAAGCTCCGGTGGCTACGTCGTCAGCCACGGCAGTTCCGGTGGAAGCTACGGCAGTTCCGGTGGAAGCTACGGCAGTTCCGGTGGAAGCTATGGAAGCTC
>Ga0209947_1000584_pt1 | contig 22814 bp, 26 predicted proteins | sample SalPonR2_B_D2_MG_FD_185706 | JGI IMG/M metagenome (GOLD analysis project Ga0209947, IMG submission 185706) | Salt pond soil microbial communities from South San Francisco under conditions of wetland restoration - Salt Pond MetaG R2_B_D2_MG... ...
CCGACCCTCTGATTACAAATCAGATGCTCTACCAGCTGAGCTATAGGGGCACGGCGCTTCAGATACGCGCCTTGGACCGCGCGCGCAAGCCGTGGGGCCACAGGTTCGCGCACCTGATGCCGGGCCAATTGCGTCCGCGGGCGGGCTCGGATAAGTCCGATGGTGGAAAGAATGCGGGCAGGCGTCGGATCAAATGCAAGTCGTGTTTCACCTCGGAGCGCCGTGCACCGACGACGATCTGCTTCTGCAAACGCTTATCCGAAACCGTGACGCGCTGTCGAACGAGGGCGTGGCTGTGCCTCCGCCGGGGCGGTACAGGGGCGTGGTGCGCGACACGGCCCGCACGCTCAAGGGCCGGGCGGCCAGCGTCGAGGTGCAGGATGCCCTGCTCGACGCCATCGTGGACGATGCCGACAAGGTGGACAGGCTGATCCTTTCGGACCCGCGCTTTGTCTGCATCAACCGGCTGGTGATCCAGGGGCCGCAGATCTGGCCGATGATCGACCGCCAGACGACGCAGCTCCGCGCGCTTTTTCCCGACGACGCGGTGGAGTTTTTCATCGGCATGCGCGATCCGGCCACCCATGTGCCGCAACTCTTCAAGACGTCGCGTTTCTCCGATTTCGCCGAATTCACCGAGAACATGCAGGTCCATGCGGTGGCCTGGTCGGAGATGCTGCGCCGGCTGACGATGACCCATCCCGATTGCCCGGTCACGGTCTGGTGCAACGAGGACACGCCGCTGATCTGGGGAGAGCTTCTGCAGGACATCGCGGCCGTCGGCATGGAGGTTCCGCTGGACGGCAAGGATGTGCTGGTCGAGCAGATCATGGACCCCGCCGGCTTCAAGCGGATGCAGGAATACCTGCGCCAGAAACCGCCGCAGACCGAGGCGCAGCGCCGCCGCGTCGTCTCGGCTTTCCTGGGGCGCTACGCGGTCGACGACCGCATCGAGGAAACCGTCAGCCTGCCGGGATGGACCGAGGCGTTCATGGACGAATTGTCGGAGGCCTATGACGCCGATATGGCCGTCGTGGCCGAGCTTCCGGGCGTCACGTTCCTGACGCCCTGAGCCCTGCCCCGTCAGCGCATGCCGAGCGCTTCCTTGTACATCTCGAGGACCGCCTCTTCCTCGGCGATGTCGTCGGGCTCGCGTTTTCTCAGCGCGATGACCTTGCGCATCACCTTGGTGTCGTAGCCGCGCGCCTTGGCCTCGGCCATGACCTCTTTCTGCTGCTCGGCGATGTCCTTTTTCTCGGACTCCAGACGCTCGTAGCGCTCGATGAACTGGCGCAGCTCGTCGGCCGTCACGCGATAGCTGTCGGGGCGGGCTTCGGTATCTTGCAGATCGTCCATGGCGGCGGCTCCAGAGGCGGTGATGACGTGATGAGGCCCACCGCTTAGCTGGCCCCACGGAGCTCCGCAAGAGACCCGTGGCAACCAACGCCCGGCGCTTGTGCCCGCAGAAGCTTGCGCGGATCAGGCCAGTGCGGTAGCCAAAACTGACAAGGTCAATCAGGAGACGCGCGAAGATGGCATGGCTGGTCTGGACCGGAGCGGCATTGGCGGTGGCGGGGCTCGTCGCGCTGGGCTACTGCATCGTGGCGGCCATCGCCGCCAAGCGCGCCGGACTGCCCGACCCGGAGCTTCGCAGCCGGTTGGCCCGGATCGTGTCGATCAACATGGGCGCGCTGCTGGTCTCGGTGCTGGGACTGATGAGCGTCGTGGTCGGCGTGTTCCTCGCCTGACACCCCCTCAGACGGGCATGTCGTTGAAGAGATCGCCGTCGCTGTCGCCTTCTTCGTCGTCTTCGCTGACCTCGGGCGGCAGGACCTTGGCGCGGGGGCGCGGGCCCTCACCGGCGGGAACAAGTTCGGTATGGGCCTCGCCGTTCTCGTTCCGAGCCTCATCCTCCTGACCGGAGTCCTGCTGACCCGAATCCTTGCGGGTCTGTTCATCGTACGGACTGGTGTCGTCCTGCTTCCGGCGCGTCCGCGCCTTTCTGTGTTCGGTCATGGGTATCGCTCCCTTGAATCGTCGTGGCGCCCTCTCCCGAAGTCCCGGAACATGGAAGATCAAAGCGCGTGCTCGGCGCGTCTCGAGCCCTGCAGGGCCCCGTCAGCCGGGATGTCCCGCGCGATGCCAAGCCCGGTGCCGGCCGTCTCCTGCCGGGTTTCCGACAGCCTGGCCCTCCGGTCAACGGAAGCGGCGCGGCGGGCCCATTCGTCCGTCTGTTCGCGCAGGTGACTGGCAACGGCGCGGCCTGCGTCCGGCGACATCAGAAGATCCGCGATCCGGCGGTGAAGTTCGTTCTCGGAGGGTCGTCCTCCCATGGTCGTGTCCTCCCGGTCGGGCCCGTCTCCGTGTCTCAGCCCATGTTTCAGCCCGTGTCTCGGACCATGTCTCCAGTCACCCGATCAGACAGCGCAGCGGCGGCAGAACGGGGTCCAGGGCAACAGGTCCAGACGCACTTGGGAAATCTCTTCCCCGCATTTCGTGCAGAACCCGTATTCATCCTCGTCCATCCGCTTCAACGCGGCACGTATGCGGACGATTTCCTCCTGCGCCGAAAGGCCCAGCTGCTCCAGAACCTCGTCGCCCTCGCGCTCGGTCGCCAGTTCCTCCCAATCCTTCGATTGATGGCTTTCCAACTCGTCCCCGATCTCGTGCAGGCGTTCGTCGAGCGCTTCGAGGCGGTCTTCGAGTTGTTGGCGGCGCTGCGCGAGGTCTGTCATGGAATGTTCCTCCGGTTCGGAATGTCCGGAACTGCGGCGGGTCCGGTCGGCATCCAGATTGCGGCGCTCCCGGCTCAAACGCCTTGACCTCGATCAACATCACGGCAGGACAGTTGCCGGGCTCATCGGGCCTTTCGTTCGACCCGCGCATGCGGCACTCTGGGCCGGAAACAGGACCACTCAGACCAAGGACGAACCTCCAGATGGACCTCAGGAAGATCACCGATGACTACGCCGTCTCCCCGCAACTGGAGCCCGCCGACATGCCCGTGCTGGCCGAAAAGGGCATCACGACGGTGATCTGCAACCGACCCGACGCGGAAAACCCGCCCCCCCTGCAGGCCGCAGCGATGCAGGCGGCGGCCGAGGCCGTGGGCATCGAATTCGTGTTCAACCCGGTCACGGGCGGCATGCTGACCGAAAGCAACGTGGACGAGCAGGCCGACGCGATCGAGGGCTCGGACGGTCCCGTGGTAGCCTATTGCGCCTCCGGCAACCGCTCCACCATCGTCTGGGCGTTGGGTGTGGCGGGCGAAGTCCCCGTGGACGACATCCTGACACGCGCGACCAGGAACGGCTATGACCTGGCCTGGCTGCGCCCGCAGCTCGAAGCGCTCGCCGCGCAGCGCGGCGCATAGGACAAGGCGCGGGTCCGGCGCCGCGCCCGCGATACTTGTGATCGCGCGGGCCGGCCTTTATGTCTGCCCGCGCACCACCGGAGCCCCTGCCCCATGCCGAGGAAGAACAGGACAGATTGGCTCGACCGTCTGGCCGACAAGGCGTTCCGGGGTCTGATCTGGGCGATGCACCGGTTGCCATGGCGGACGCGTATCCGGACCATGGGCTGGCTTTTCGCGAATGTGGTGGGGCCGGCCGCGGGCTATTCCCGGCGCGCCCATGACAATCTCGGCATGATCTTTCCCGACATGTCCGCGGAAGAGCGCAAGCGCATCGTGCGCGCCAGTCTCGACAATGTCGGGCGCACGATCATCGAGAACTACTCGCCCGAGGATCAGCTGCGCGATGTCGCCGTCCTGCAGCCCAAGGGCCCGGGCTGGCCCGCCATCGAGGCCGCGCGGCGCGGCAAGCGGCCGATCATCTTCGTCTCGGCGCATTTCGGCAACTGGCAGGCGGCGCGCGCGGCGCTGAACCAGCGCGGCTACGACATCGGCGGGCTCTACCGGCCGTTCAACAACCCCTATGCCAATGCCCACTACGTGGAGTCCATCGAACGGGTCGGCGGGCGGGCCTATGCCCGGTCGCGCCACGGGATCGCGGCCTTCCTGCGCACGCTCAGGGCGGGCGGTCAGGCGGCGATGATGCTCGACCAGTACGTGGCACAGGGCGCGATCCTCGATTTCCTCGGCCAGCCCGCGCCGACATCGCTGTCGGCCGCGGAAATGGCGCTCAAGCATGACGCGCTTCTGGTGCCGATCTACGGATTGCGCCTGAAGAACGGGTTCGAGTTCGAGATGCGGATCGAGGCGCCGATCCCCCACAGCGACCCCGAAACGATGACGCAGGCGCTCAACGACAGCCTCGCCGCGATGATCCGCGCCGCGCCCAACCAATGGTTCTGGATGCATCGCCGTTGGAAACCCCACCGCGTCGCGGCGCGGCTTGCGAGGGAAGCTACAGAAACCGAGGCCGGGGCGGAAAGTTCCACCAAGGGGTGAGGCCCGCCGGAGGCCCCCGCGGGCCCGCGTCAGTCGATCTTCGCGGCCCCCAGGATCGCGCCGTGATCGGCGCGCTGCACGATGACCACATGCGGCAACTCCGCCTGCGGGGTGATCCGCGCGGTGAAGGGCGCCGCGCCATCCCAGTCCGAGACCACCAGCCAGTGACGCACCACGTTGTGGTACTCCGCCACCCGGCCGGCATTCTCCCCTCGGGAGATATCCACGACCTCGCGCGGCGAGTAGGCCACGAGCTGCACCACCATGTCGGGCGCGGGATCCGGGGCCATCCAGCTTGCGCGTATCACGAAACCGGCATTGGCGGCATCCGCGTCTACCTCGATGGCGACGGGATCGGGCACGGCACGATGGGCGGCGATCTGGTCGGCCAGCTCCATCGCGCGCGCGCCCATCACACGATCCTGTCCGTCCACGATCAGCTGCGGGGTGTAGACAACGGTCGAGCCTGCCGCGCGGCCATAGCCGTATTGCCGTTCAGTGAAGATGGCCTGGGAAAACGTGTCCTCCCAGCCAAGGTAGTTCCAGTAATCCACGTGCAGGGACAGTGCGATAACGTCATCGCGGGCGGCGAGATCGGCCATCATGTTGTCGGCGGGCGGACAGGCGGCGCAGCCCTGGCTGGTGAAGAGCTCCACCACCACCGGTCCATTGGGGCCCGCGTCCTGCGCCACGGCAGCCGCGCCCAAGAGGAGACCCGTCGCCAGCCCCAGTCCCGCCAGAAGTCGTTTCATTGCCTGTTTTCCATTGCCGTCATGAAAGTCCATCTAGGCCGAAGCAAGCCCACGCACCAATCAAGCCTTCGCGATAGAATGTGACATCGTCACTGTTGCGCCGGCCCCGTGATCTAGAGCCATCGGCGGGTCCTTTCCAGATAGGCATGCGCCTCGGCCCCGAAGAGCCGCCGGAGAACCGCCTCCTCCGGCTCGATGAAGCGTCGGGTGAGCACCCGATAAAAGGCGAAGGGCAGGATCACGGGCCCGAGCGATCCCAGCCACAGGACATAGCCCGTCAAAAGCGCCAGAAGTGCCAGGTAGATCGGGTTGCGGCTGAGCCGGTAAGGTCCCTCCACGATCAGGGCCGAGGGCGTGTGATGCGGCTCGATCGTCGTCTTCTTGCGCCAGAACCAACACGCCGACCAGCCGATCAACCCCAGCGCGGCCAGCATCAGGACACCCCCGAGGACGCGGTAGAGCGGCCCGAACGCCTCCACCAGCGGCATGCCACGGTCGATGACCCAAGCGGCGGCCATGAAGCCCGCCAGCCATACGGGCGGCAGGTCGGGAAAGCCCTTGAGCGGCCCGTCGAGCAGTCTGCGGATCATGGCACAGCCCTCCGGCTGTAGCGCAGCGACATGCAGCTCAGCCCGCCATCGACCAGCGCGGCCTGCGTCGTGTGCAGCTCGACCACGGCAAAGCCCGCCTCCCGCAGTCGCGCCGCCGTGCCGGCGTGGCCCGCGCTCAGGAAGACACGATCGTTGACCGCGATGGCGTTGGCGGCGGGATCCTCGCCCGTGGCGGTCTCGATCACGCGCAGACCGGTGAAGCAGCCGGTGGCGGCCAGCCGCGGCGTGGCCACCACCGTTTCGGGGTCGAGAAGGCCGCATTCGGTCTTGAAATGCAGGATCTCGGGCGGGGGTTCGACCAGCTCCAGCCGGTAGCCGAGCCCGTCCACCAGCGGCGTCAGGGCCTCCACGCCGTCGCGGTCGGTACGCGCCGACAGACCCACCAGCACCCGGTCATCGGTGCACAGGATATCGCCGCCATCGACCCGACCCCGGCCGAGGTCGAGCACCCGGTCGCAATACCGCTCCAGCGCGGGGCGAAGAGCCGCCGCCTCCCCTGCCCGGCTGGGCGCGCCCGATCTGAGCACGATCGCCACGCCGTCCAGCACCAGCGCCGGATCCTCGACGAAGACGCTGTCGGGGAAGTCTTCCAAAGGGTCGAGCACCGTCACGGCCACGCCCGCCGCCTCCAGCGCCGCGACATAGGCCGCGTGTTCGGCGCGGAAGAGATCGGCATCCGGCGCGCCCCAGTCCTCGGCCCGCAGCCCCTCCACGATGGATGACGATGGCGCGCGGCAGAGCGCGTGAGTGAAACGGACAGAGCGCCCCTGTTCCGCCCGACCGCTCACAGCCGATACCCCCCGCTGACGGTCAGAACCTGCCCGGTGATGAAGCCCGCATCCCCCGACAGAAGAAACGCCACCGCCCCCGCGATATCCTCGGGCGTTCCGGTCCGGCCCAGTGGCGTGTCCCTGATCACCATGTCCACGATCTCGGCCGGGCGCGGCGCCTCGGGCTTCTCGATCAGCCCGGGCGCCACGGCGTTCACCCGGATGCCGAAGGGTCCGAGCTCCCGCGCGAAGGCCGCCGTCGCGGCGTCGAGCCCGCCCTTCGTGGCCGTGTAGACGGCTGCCCCCATGGGCGGACGCTCGGCGTTGAGCGACGAGATGTTCACGATCGCGCCGCCGGGATGCATCACGGACCGCATCCGGTCCATCAATGCGATGGGCGCGGTCAGGTTGACCTCGACCATCTCCCGATGGGCCTGCGTGAGGCCGCCGTCGGGCCCCTGCTCCAACGCCGCGGCATTGCTGACGAGCGCATCGATCCGCCCTTCCCGGGCCAGCACATCGTCGATCAGCACGTCCACTGCACCGTTCTGAGACAGGTCTGACCGCACCGCGCGCGCGCCGATCTCATGGGCCAGCGCCTCGGCCTCGTCCATCCGGCTCCGGGCGGTCACGACCACGCGCCAGCCATCCCCGGCCAGACGCCGCGCCGTAGCCGCGCCGATCCCGCCGGCCGCTCCCGTCACCAGTGCCACGCGCATGCTCGCCCCCCGTTCAACCCCGCGTCAGGTAACACGAAAAAAGGGCCGGCGTACAACCGGCCCCTGCCTCTGGTTCCAAATATCGCCGCCGGAGGCACGCCGCCCGCAGGGCGGCGCCAGCGGTGATCGCCCGCGGCTCATTCCGCCGCGACGGGCGCCTTCGCGAGGTCGCGCAGCACGTAGTGCAGCACGCCGCCATGCTCGATGTATTCGATCTCGATGGCGGTATCGATCCGGCACTTCAGCGTGATGTCCTTCGTCGTGCCGTCGCCGTAGGTGATCGTGGCGCGCGTTTCCATCAGCGGCGTGACCGCGTCCAGGCCATGGATGTCCACGGTCTCGTCACCCTTGAGGCCCAGCGTCTTGCGCGTATCGCCGCCGGTGAACTCGAACGGGATCACCCCCATGCCGACAAGGTTCGAGCGATGGATGCGCTCGAAGGTTTCGGCGATCACCGCCTTGACGCCGAGAAGTGCGGTCCCCTTCGCCGCCCAGTCGCGCGAGGACCCCGCGCCATACTGCTCGCCACCGAAGATCACCAGGGGCGTGCCCTCTTCCATGTAGGCCATGGCGGCATCGAAGATCGAGGTCTGCTGCCCGTCAGGCCCAAGCGTGTAGCCGCCCTCGACCCCGTCCAGCATCTCGTTCTTGATCCGGATGTTGGCGAAGGTGCCGCGCATCATGATCTGGTGGTTGCCGCGCCGCGACCCGTAGGAGTTGAACTCCCGCACCGGCACCTGACGTTCGGTCAGGTAATTGCCCGCCGGCGTGGTTTCCTTGAACGATCCCGCCGGGCTGATGTGGTCGGTGGTGATCATGTCGCCCAGGATCGCCAGCACGCGCGCGCCCTCGATGTTCGAGATCGTGCCGGGCTCCGCGCCCATGCCCTCGAAATAGGGCGGGTTCTGGATGTAGGTCGAAGTGGCGGGCCAGTCATAGGTCTCCTGTTGCGGCACCTCCACGCCCTGCCATTTCTCGTCGCCCTTGAAGACATCGGCGTATTTCGTCTGGAACGCCTCGCGGGTGACCGTCGCCTCGACAAGATCGGCGATCTCCTTCTGGGTGGGCCAGACATCCTTGAGGTAGACATCCCTTCCGTCCGGCGTCTGGCCGAGCGGCTCGCTGGAGATGTCGATATTCATGTCGCCGGCCAGCGCATAGGCCACCACGAGCGGCGGCGAGGCAAGGTAGTTCGCCCGCACGTCCGGGCTGATCCGGCCCTCGAAGTTGCGGTTGCCCGACAGGACGCTCGTCGCGATCAGGTCATTGTCGCTGATCGCCTTGGAGATCTCGGGCTGCAGCGGGCCCGAGTTCCCGATGCAGGTCGTGCAGCCATACCCCACGAGGTTGAAGCCGATGGCGTCCAGATCCTCCTGCAGGCCCGCGGCCTCGAGGTAGGCAGAAACCACCTGTGACCCCGGCGCAAGCGAGGTCTTGACCCATGGCTTGCGGGTCAGGCCCAGTTCGCGCGCCTTGCGCGCCACCAGCCCTGCCCCGATCATCACGTAGGGGTTGGAGGTGTTCGTGCAGGAGGTGATCGAGGCGATCACCACCGAGCCGTCGCGCAGCTCGTAGTCCTCGCCCTCGACCTTGGCCGTCTTGCGCGGATCGATCAGCGCGTCGGGTGTCGGTCCTTCGGACGCCATGTCGGTGGCGCGGGTCGATTCGTCTTCGCCGCGGAACTCGGACACCACCTCGAAGAAGGCGCGCGACGCCCGGTCGAGCGTGGTGTAGTCCTGCGGACGCTTCGGCCCCGAGATCGCGGGCACGATCGTGCCCATGTCGAGGCTGAGCGTGTCGGTATAGACCGGCGCGTAATCCGCGCCCCGCCAGAAGCCGTTTTCCTTGGCATAGGCCTCGACGAGGTCCAGCACCTCCTCGGGACGGCCGGTGTTGCGCAGGTAGCGCAGCGTCTCGGCGTCGATGGGAAAGAAGCCGCAGGTGGCGCCGTATTCCGGCGCCATGTTGGCGATCGTGGCGCGATCCGCCAGCGGCAGATTGTCGAGGCCCGAGCCATAGAATTCCACGAACTTGCCCACCACGCCCTTGGCGCGCAGCATTTCCACGACCTTGAGCACGAGGTCGGTGCCGGTCGTGCCCTCCATCATCTCGCCGGTCAGCTCGAAGCCCACGACCTCGGGGATCAGCATGGAAATCGGCTGTCCCAGCATCGCGGCCTCGGCCTCGATGCCGCCCACGCCCCAGCCCAGAACGGCCGCGCCGTTGACCATGGTCGTGTGGCTGTCGGTGCCCACCAGCGTGTCGGGATAGGCCACCATCTCGCCCGACTGGTCGGTGTCGGACCAGATCGTCTTGGCGAGGTATTCCAGGTTCACCTGGTGGCAGATGCCGGTGCCCGGCGGCACCACGCGGAAATTGTCGAAGGCCGACTGGCCCCATTTCAGGAACGTGTAGCGCTCCATGTTGCGCTCGTATTCGCGGTCCACGTTCATCTGGAAGGCGCGCGGATTGCCGAACTCGTCGATCATCACCGAGTGGTCGATGACGAGGTCCACGGGGTTGAGCGGGTTGATCTTCTGCGCGTCACCGCCCAGCGCCTTGATGCCGTCGCGCATGGCCGCAAGGTCGACGACGGCGGGAACGCCGGTGAAGTCCTGCATCAGCACGCGCGCCGGGCGATAGGCGATCTCACGCGGATTCTGGCCGCCCTGCGCGGCCCATGTCGAGAAGGCCTTGATGTCGTCGACCGACACCGTCTTGCCGTCCTCGAAGCGCAACATGTTCTCCAGCACCACCTTCAGCGCGGCGGGAAGGCGCGAGAAATCGCCCAGCCCGGCAGCCTCCGCGGCAGCGATGGAATAATAGCCGTATGTCCGGTCTCCGACCTTGAGGGTCTTGCGGGTCTTTGCGGTATCGTGGCCGACGTTAATGGGCATAAAAGCCTCCCTTCATGCGGTCGTCTGAGCTGCGTCTCTGGGTCCTGTGATGGCAAAGCCGCCTTGCGGCGCGCAATTGGCCAAAACGTCTCTCGCTCCTTCTGGTATGCAATCGCATACATTGCAAGAGCCCATCGCCCCGTTGCGCTAAGTTGTCACCCTTCCGGCGCCGCCTGGGCGAAACCCCGAAAAGGGCCGGTCCGGGGGCCCCGGATGCGCTTCCCCTTCCGCGCGCAATCGGCTACCGCACTGGGGCCATGCTTCTGACCGTGACCGACCTCTCCTGCGCCCGCGGCTCGGCGCAAGTCCTCGCCGGGGTGGGCTTTTCCGTGGCCGCAGGTGAGGCGCTGATCCTGCGCGGCCCGAACGGCGCGGGCAAGACGACGCTGTTGCGCACGCTGGCGGGCCTGACCCCGCCGCTTGCCGGCACCATCGGTTGCGCGCCCGACGCCATTGCCTATGCGGGCCATGCCGACGGGCTCAAGGCGCAACTGACCGTGGCCGAGAACCTGCGCTTCTGGGCCGGCGCCTTCGCCGCCCATGACATCACCCCCGCCCTCGACGCCTTCGACCTGCATCCGCTGGCCGACCGCCGCGCGGGCGAGATGTCGGCCGGCCAGAAACGCCGCCTGTCGCTGGCGCGGCTTCTGGTCACGGGCCGCCCCGTCTGGTGCCTCGACGAGCCCACGGTCTCGCTCGACGTGGAAAACGTCGCGCGCTTCGCCCGCGCGGTGGAGACGCATCTGGCCACGGGCGGCGCGGCTGTGATCGCGACCCATATCGACCTCGGCTTGCCCAATGCGCACACGCTCGACGTCACCCCGTTCATGGCCCGGCGCCTGCGCGCGGACGATCCGTTTGGCGGCGATCCCTTCGCCGAGGAGGTCGGCTGATGCTGGGGCTTCTGAAACGCGACCTCGCGCTTGCCGTGCGCGCGGGCGGCGGCTTCGGCCTGTCGCTGGCCTTCTTCCTGATCTTCGCCACGCTGGTGCCCTTCGGCGTGGGCCCCGAGACGCAGGTGCTCGAGACCATCGCACCGGGCATCCTCTGGCTCGGCGCACTTCTCGCGTGCCTTCTGTCGCTCGACCGCATCTTCCAGCTCGACTGGGAGGACGGGACGCTCGACCTTCTGGCCACCGCCCCGGTGCCGCTGGAAGGCGTCGCGGCGATGAAGGCGCTGTCGCACTGGATCACCACGGGCCTGCCGCTGGTGCTGGCAGCGCCCGTCCTCGGGCTCCTGCTGAACCTGCCGCTTCCCGCTTACCCGTGGCTCCTGGCCTCCCTCGCGCTTGGCACCCCCGCGCTCAGCGCCATCGGCACCTTCGGCGCGGCGCTGACCGTGGGCATCAAGCGCGGCGGGCTGCTCCTGTCGCTGCTGGTGCTGCCGCTTTACGTGCCGACGCTGATCTTCGGCGCGCTCGCGGTCATCAGCGGCGCAGAGGGGCAGGACGCCACCACGCCGCTCATCCTGCTGGCCGGGATCACGCTGGGCGCGCTCGCCATTCTGCCCTTCGCCGCCGCGGCCGCGCTCCGGATCAACCTGCGCTGACCTGCCCTTCATCTTTCCGAAAATACGCAAACCCGACGCCGCCCCCTGGCGCGCGCTCCGTCAGCGACGCGTGACCGCGTCAATCTGCGCTCCCGCGTCCCATTGAGAGCGCAAACATCCGCGCATAAAACGCGAACATGGCATCGCTCTGGGAATACGCGAACCCGCGCAAGTTCATGACCGTGTCCGCGGCGATCCTGCCGTGGGTCTGGGGGTTGGCGGCCGTCTGCCTGATCGGCGGGCTGGTCTGGGGGTTCTTCTTCACGCCGGACGATTTCCGGCAGGGCTCCACCGTCAAGATCATCTACGTCCATGTCCCCGCGGCGATCATGGCCGTCAACGCATGGTTCATGATGCTGGTCACATCGCTCATCTGGCTGATACGGCGCCACCATGTCTCGGCGCTGGCGGCGAAGGCCGCGGCCCCCGTGGGGATGATCTTTACGCTGATCGCGCTGGCCACCGGCGCGATCTGGGGCCAGCCCATGTGGGGCACATGGTGGGAATGGGACCCGCGGCTGACCTCGTTCCTGATCCTGTTCCTGTTCTACCTCGGCTACATCGCGCTCTGGGAGGCGGTGGAGAACCCCGACGCGGCAGCCGACCTGACCTCGGTCCTCTGCCTCGTGGGCTCGGTCTTCGCGGTCATCTCGCGCTATGCGCTGGTGTTCTGGAACCAGGGCCTGCACCAGGGCGCGACGCTGTCGCTCGATGCCGAACAGAACATTGCGGACGTGTTCTGGTATCCGCTGATCACGGCGCTTGCGGGCTTCGGCTTCCTGTTTCTCGCGCTGGTGCTTTACCGCACCCGCACCGAGATTCGCGCCCGCCGCCTAAAGGCGCTCATCGCGCAGGAGAGGATGGCCTGATGCCCGACCTCGGAGGTCTTTCCTAATGCCCGACCTCGGACAATATGCAGTCGAGGTTCTCTCGGCCTACGCGGTGACGATCGTGCCACTTGTCGCGATCGTGATCCTGTCGGTCTGGAAGGCGCGGCGCACGCGGACCAGATTGTCGAACGTGGAAGCGCGGCGCGGAAAGAGTACATGAAATTCAACTGGCTGATGTTGCTGCCCCTGATCCTGTTCCTCGGGGTTGCGGGCATCTGGCTGTGGCAGCTGCAGAACAACCAGTTCGCCATGCAGCAGGGCGTGGACACCACCGCGCTGAGATCGGTGCAGCAGGGCAGCCCTGCCCCCGCCCTCGACCTCGATCCGCTGGCCGACAAGACGCTCCTGACCCGCGACATGCTGGAGGGCAACGGCCTGATCGCGGTGAATTTCTTCGCCAGCTGGTGCCCGCCCTGCCGCGTCGAACACCCCGTCCTGACCGCACTGGCCGAGGCGGGGATGCCGCTTTACGGGGTGAATTACAACGACCGGGTGGATCAGGCGCTGTCGTTCCTGCAGGAACTGGGCGACCCCTATGACGCCATCGGCCGCGACGACCGGGCAGGCAACGGGTTGAACTGGGGCATCGTGGCCATGCCCGAGACCTTCTTCATCGACGACACCGGCACCGTGGTGCTGCATTTCCGCGGCCCCGTCACGCGCCGGTCGATCGCCAACCAGATCGCCCCCGCGCTGGCCGAGGCGGGCCACGCCCTGCCCGAGATCGGGCCGCTGGCGGAGTAGCCGCGCAAGGCCCTTCCCCCCACCCGCCGGGCGCGCTAGGGGACACCGGCAGGGAGGCGGCGCACATGGACAATCTCAAGGGCATGGGCTGGATGACCCTGGCCATGCTGGCCTTCGCGCTGGCGGACATGTCCATCAAGCTCCTGGCGGGCGACCTGCCGGTGGGACAGGTGATCTTTCTGCTCAGCCTTCCCGGCGCGCTGATCTTCGCGGTCTGGGCGCGGGTGCAGGGCCATCGCTGGTTCTCGCCGGTGCTCTTGATGCGCCCCGTCATGCTGCGCAACGGGGCCGAGATGCTGGCGACAGTGGCCTTCGTCAGCGCACTTGCGCTCATCCCCCTGTCGACGCTCTCGGCGGTGATCCAGGCCAATCCGCTTCTGGTGACGCTGGGTGCCGCGCTGTTCCTGAACGAGCGGGTCGGCTGGCGCCGCTGGCTCGCCATTTTCGTGGGGCTCTTCGGGGTGCTCCTGATCATCCGCCCGGGAACGGCCGGCTTCGACGCGAGCATCTGGCTTGCCGTCATCGCGGCCATCGGCCTCAGCCTGCGCGATCTGGCCACCCGGCCCGTACCCCGGACGGTGCCCACGACGCTGTTGGCCAGCTACAGCTTCGCCTTCGCGGGGATCGGCGGGCTTCTGATCACGCCGTTTTTCGGCGCCTTCCAGCCGCTCCGGCCGGAACTGGCAGGCTGGCTGGCGCTCGGCTCGGCCATGACGCTCGTCGCCATCTTCTCGATCACCTCGGCCATGCGCGTTGGCGACATCTCGGCGGTCACGCCGTTTCGCTACACCCGCCTCGTCTTCGCCCTCGTCATCGCGCACCTCGTTTTCGGCGAACGGCCCGACACGTGGACCCTGATCGGCGCCGCCATCGTGGTGGGCAGCGGTCTCTATACCTTTTGGCGCGAGGCTCAACTGCGCCAGCGCGCGGCGGCCTGACACCTTTTCACGGAGCCCATGGCCCGCTAGAGACACGGCAAAGGCCAAGCACCCCGAGGGATCGACCCATGACCACCATCATCGACATCCACGCCCGTGAGATTCTCGACAGCCGCGGCAATCCGACCGTGGAGGTCGATGTCACGCTCGAGGACGGCAGCATGGGCCGTGCCGCCGTGCCCTCGGGCGCATCCACCGGCGTCCACGAGGCCGTGGAAAAGCGCGACGGCGACAAGAGCCGGTATATGGGCAAGGGCGTGCGGGAGGCCGTGGCCGCCGTGAACGGGGAGCTCGCCGAAAGCCTCGTGGGCTTCGACGCCACCGAGCAGGAGGCCATCGACGCCGCCATGTGCGAGATCGACGGCACCGAGAACAAGGGCCGCCTCGGCGCCAATGCGATCCTGGGCGTTTCCCTCGCCGTGGCCAAGGCCGCCGCCGAGTTCACCGCCCAGCCGCTCTATCGCTACGTGGGCGGCACGGCGGCGCGCGTGCTGCCCGTGCCGATGATGAACATCATCAACGGGGGCGAGCATGCCGACAACCCGATCGACATCCAGGAATTCATGATCATGCCGGTGGGTGCCGACAGCATCGCGGACGCCGTCCGCATGGGCTCGGAGGTCTTCCACACGCTCAAAAAGGAGCTTTCGGGCGCGGGCCTGTCCACCGGCATCGGCGACGAGGGCGGCTTCGCGCCGGATATCTCGTCCACCCGCGACGCGCTCGATTTCATCCTGAAAAGCATCGAAAAGGCCGGCTACACCCCCGGCGACGACATGATGCTCGCGCTAGACTGTGCAGCCACGGAATACTTCAAGGACGGCGCCTATGTACTTGCCGGTGAGGGCAAAACGCTCACCGCGGACGAGAACGTGGCCTATCTGCAGGCGCTGGTCGACGACTACCCGATCCTGTCGATCGAGGATGGCTGCGCCGAGGATGACTGGGACGGCTGGGCCACGCTGACCGAGGTGCTCGGCCACCGCGTGCAGCTGGTGGGCGACGATCTTTTCGTGACCAACCCCGCGCGTCTGGCCGAGGGGATCGAGAAGGGCTGCGGCAACTCTCTGCTGGTGAAGGTCAACCAGATCGGCACGCTCTCCGAGACACTGGCCGCCGTGTCGCTGGCGCATCGCAACCGCATGACCTGCGTGATGTCCCACCGCTCGGGCGAGACCGAGGACGCCACAATCGCAGACCTCGCCGTGGCCACGAACTGCGGGCAGATCAAGACCGGGTCGCTCGCACGCTCCGACCGGCTTGCGAAATACAACCAGCTGATCCGGATCGAGGAAAATCTTGAAGAGACAGCGGTTTACGCGGGGCGGAGTATCCTTCGGGGATGAGGCGGGGCCGTGAGTGGTCAAGTCGCGCTCGGAGGCCGTGGTGATCCGTTTCGATATGACGCTCGACTGACCCCGCATCCCGTGGCAGGTTCACCTCCATGCCCAAGGCCCTGATCTTCGACGTTTTCGGCACCTGCGTGGACTGGCGCACCTCCGTCGCGCGCGAGGTGGCCGCGGTGCTGCCGCAGGTCGACGCGACGGCCTTCGCGATGGCGTGGCGGGCGGAATACGACCCCGCCATGGCGCGCATCCGCGATGGTGGGCGGGGCTACGTACCACTGGACGATCTGCATCTGGAGAACCTGCACCGCGTGGCCGAGGCTTTCGGCGTCACGGCCCCCGACAGCCTGAGTACCGCGTGGGAGCGGCTGGACCCGTGGCCCGACGTCGTGCCGGGGCTGCGCTCGATGAAGGCGGACCACATCATCGCGCCCTGTTCCAACGGGTCGATCGCGCTGATGACGCGGCTGGCGAAACACAGTGGCCTGCCCTGGGACTGCATCCTTGGCGCGGAACTGGCCCGCGATTACAAGCCGAAACCGGCCGTCTACCTCGCCTGCTGCACCGCGCTGCGCCTCGACCCCGGCGAGGTGATGATGGTCGCCGCCCATAACGGAGACCTCGCCGCCGCGCGCGAAACGGGCCTGCAAACGGCCTTCGTTCCGCGCGTCACCGAATACGGGCCGGACCAGACGCAGGACCTTGGCCCAAGCGAGGACTGGGACGTGATGGCAAGCGATTTCAATGATCTGGCACGAAAGCTTCATCCATGACGGCAGATGGCATCATCGCGACGCTCGGGCTTCAGCCGCATCCCGAGGGCGGCCATTACCGCCAGACCTGGGTGGCCGAAAACGATGGACGCCCGACCGGCACCTGCATCTATTTTCTGCTCAAGGCGGGCGAGCGGAGCCACTGGCACCGCGTCGATGCCACCGAGATCTGGCTCTACCACGCCGGCGCGCCCCTGAACCTGTCGCTGGCCGAGACCGAGGCCGGGCCGGCGGTCGACCACCTTCTGACCCCGGATCTGACCGCAGGCCGCCCCCAGATCATCGTGCCGAAAGACCATTGGCAGGCCGCGCGCACGACTGGGGACTACACGCTTGTTTCCTGCACGGTATCGCCGGGGTTCCGCTTCGACGGCTTCACGCTCGCGCCGGAAGGTTTCGACATTCCAAAGGCTTGAACCGCGGCGTTACGGCAACGACTTGCGCCCGCCGCCCACGGGCGCGGGCACGCCCGTCGTCCCAGGCGCGCTGGTCGGCAGCCCCCTCAGCACCCGCGCCGCGAGATAGGCGAAGGCCTGTGCCTCGAGGTAATCACCGTCGAGCCCAACCGCCTCCACTGCCTCCACCTCGCAGCGCAGCGCGGCGCGCAGCCCGGTCATCAGCGCCGCGTTCCGCCGCCCGCCGCCGGTCACAAGCACACGCTCGGGCGGGGCTGACATGTGCACCATCCCCCGCGCCACCGCGGCGACGCAGACCGCGGCCAGAGTCGCCAGCGCGTCCGTGTCCGAAAGCTCTGCCACCACGTCGAGCAACCCGGCAAAATCATTCCGATCCAGCGACTTGGGCGGCATTCTTGTGAAGAACCGGGCGCCCATGGCGGCACGCACCACATCGCGCGACACCCGACCGCTCAGCGCAAGCGCGCCCTCGTGATCGAAGGCGCCGAGGCCCCGGACATGCATCAGGTCGTCCATCGGCGCATTGGCGGGCCCCGTGTCGAAGGCCAGGCAGGCCCCCGGCGTATCGGGCGCGCGCGCGTGCGGATCGGTCCAGGTGATGTTGCCCACGCCGCCGAGGTTGAGGAAGGCCAGCGGCCCCTCCGCCCCGATATACCGCGCGCAGGCCCAGTGGTAGAACGGCGCCAGCGGCGCGCCCTGCCCGCCCATCTCCATGTCGGTCGAGCGGAAATCCCAGATCACGGTTCGGCCCGTGGACCGCGCCAGCCGCGCGCCACAGCCGGCCTGATGGGTGCGACGGTTCTCCGGGTCATGGGCCAGCGTCTGGCCATGAAAGCCCAGCGCATCGACCTCGTGCAGATCCTCGCAGAGCTCGGCATGCGCGGCCTCCACCACCCGCGCGGCGGCCTCGGCGCGCTCGTCCCCGGGCCATGTGCCAAGCGCCGCGCGCAGCGTCTCGCGCTCTTCGTCCGAATAGGGCCTGTAGCGCGTCGGACCCAGTGACAGGATATCGACGCCATCGGTCTCGACGACAGCCATGTCGATCCCGTCCAGCGACGTGCCCGACATGAAGCCCGCGATGGTCCAGCGCCCGGCCCGGTCCCCCTTTTCCTTCATCGCCCCGCCCGCTATAGCCCGCTCGGACGCAGAATGGACGCGACACGCATGACCTACCAGCCCAAATCCGACTTTCTCCGGGTGATGATCGAACGCGGCTTCCTCGCCGATTGCACCGACATGCAAGGCTTCGACGAGGCCCTGATCGCGGGCGTCGTGCCGGGCTATATCGGCTTCGACGCCACCGCGAAGTCGCTGCATGTGGGCAGCCTGATGCAGATCATGACCTTGCGCTGGCTGCAGAAGACGGGGCACCAGCCCATCACGCTGATGGGCGGCGGCACCACGAAGGTGGGCGACCCGTCCTTCCGTGCCGATGAACGTCCGTTGCTCACCCCCGAACAGATCGACGACAACATCGCCGGCATCAAGACCGTCTTCGCCAAGTATCTCGACTATGGCGACGCGCCCACGGGCGCATTGATGCTCAACAATGCCGAGTGGCTCGATGACCTGAATTACCTGGAGTTCCTGCGCGATATCGGGCGGCATTTCTCGGTCAACCGTATGCTCAGCTTCGAAAGCGTGAAATCGCGCCTCGACCGGGAGCAATCGCTCAGCTTCCTCGAATTCAACTACATGATCCTGCAGGCCTACGATTTCCTCGAACTCAACCGCCGCTACGGCTGCCGGGTGCAGTTCGGGGGCTCCGACCAGTGGGGCAACATCGTCAACGGGATCGACCTGACGCGCCGCGTGCTCGACCACGAGATCTACGGCATGACCACGCCGCTTCTGACCACCTCGGACGGCCGCAAGATGGGCAAGACCGCATCGGGCGCGATCTGGCTGAACGACGAGATGCTGAGCGCCTACGCGTTCTGGCAGTTCTGGCGCAACACCACCGACGCCGATGTGGGTCGGTTCCTCAAGCTCTACACCGAATTGCCGGTGGAGGAATGCGACAGGCTGGGCGCGCTGGCGGGGTCCGAGATCAACGAGGCCAAGATCGTGCTCGCCAATGAAGTCACCGCGCTCTGCCATGGCCGCGCGGCGGCGGAGGCGGCCGAAGCCACCGCGCGCGAGGTCTTCGAGCGGGGTGGCGCGGGCGAGGACCTGCCGACGCTGAGCCTAAGCGCGGCCGAGGTCGGCGACGGCATTTCCGTGGCGCAACTCATCACCCGTTCGGGCCTTGCGAAATCCGGCAAGGAGGCCAAGCGCCTGATCGCGGATGGTGGCGCGCGCATGAACGACGTGGAGATCACCGATGCGGGCCAGATGATCGCCGCCGCCGACATGGCCGCGCCGATCAAGCTCAGCGCCGGCAAGAAGCGGCACGCGCTGGTGGTGCTCGAGGGCTGACACCCCTTCATCCTGGCCTTCATCCTGGCAGGAAACTCCGGGGGAGGCCGCAGGCCGGGGGCAGCGCCCCCACCCCGCGTGACGTCAGCCCGACGCGCGGCCACCTGCCGTACGGCTGCCGATCCACAGGAAGATCGCCATCATGAGCCCCGTGGCCCCGGCGAGCATCAACGTGGTCTCGACGATGCCCGTCGCCCCGATCCCCTCGCGAAGACCTGTGACCGTCGCCGCAAGGATGAGCGGCCCCACCACGCTCAGAAGCAGGTAGATCCCCATGCACAGGCCCCAGATCTTGCCCCAGTCGGCCAACGACAGCGCCCGCGTCGCGCGGCGCGCGGCCTGAAGGCCCACATCCGCCGCCGGCGCCGAGGCGAGGATCACCCCGGTCGCGAGGCTCGAGGGGAGTGCCGCGAAATTCACCAGAAGCCCGTAGAGGATGCTCAGGCCGACGAACCAGGCGACATAGCGCAGGGCGAGGCTGGACAGGGGCGGCATGGGCGGGCTCCGGGGCGGTGATACGCGATGCCACCCGTCTAGGCGAAGGCCCCGCTTGGCGCAAGCGAACCGCGGGAAGCCCGCGCTTGACGCCCCGGCGGGCCGCCAATAAGCGTAGGATCAGGCGGGCCTGTAGCTCAATTGGTTAGAGCAGAGCGCTCATAACGCTTTGGTTGGGGGTTCGAGTCCCTCCGGGCCTACCACGTTTCCGCGTCATATTGCCGGTCCTTGCGCGTCCGTGCCGGCGCATGCCGATCCGCTGGCACAGGCGCGGGCAGATCCGTGGGCGCGCGCATCGTTCAATCTTAAAAACAGAACGATAAGACGCAAACAATGAATTTTTCTGTCGTCAAACCGGCTGCTACCCCTCTCCGAAGCCACTCACGGCCAGAAGGAGACTGTCCCCGTGTCGATCGCCATCCTGCCCTTTCTTGCGCCACTCGCCCTGATCGTCGCCGCTGTGCTGGCCTCAAGGGGTCCGCAGTTCCGCCCCGCCGACATGCTGCGCGCCGTGGAGATCTCCGCACTCGTGGCGCTTGGCATCGCGGTCCTTTCCGGCGTTCTGCTGATCGTCAACGGGCCGGCGACCAGCCCGCTGATCGGCATCGGGGGCTTGGGGATTTCCGCGCGGCTCGACGCGGTCAGCGCGGTGATGCTGGTTCTCGTCAGTTTCGTGGGCTGGGTCGTCCTGCGCTACGCCGCCACCTACATGGATGGCGAGGCGCGGCAGGGCGCGTTCACCGGCTGGCTCTGCGCGACGCTGGCGGCGGTGATGATGCTGGTGATCTCGGGCAACACGCTGCAACTGGCCGTGGCATGGATCCTGACCAGCGTGTTTCTGCACAAGCTCCTTCTGTTCTACCCCGAGCGGGTCGCCGCCCAGCGCGCGGCACGCAAGAAATGGGTGACGGCACGGGCCGGGGATGCCGCGCTCATCATCGCCGTCGTGGTGCTGCACGCACAGTTCGGCACCGGCGACATCGCGACGATCCTGAACATGGCCGCCGCCGTGGACACGCAGCCCGGCGCCACCTGGATCGCTGGCGCGCTGGCGCTGGCGGCGATATTGAAATCGGCGCAGTTCCCGACCCATGGCTGGCTGACCGAGGTGATGGAGACGCCCACCCCGGTCTCCGCGCTGCTTCATGCCGGCGTCATCAACGCGGGCGGGTTCCTCCTGATCCGGTTCTCCGACGTGATGCTGCTCTCGCCCGGGGTTCTTGCCGTCCTCGTCATGGTCGGCGGCTTCACGGCGCTCTTCGGCGGGCTGGTGATGCTGACGCAATCGGCGGTGAAGACCTCGCTCGCGTGGTCCACCGTGGCGCAGATGGGCTTCATGATCCTGCAATGCGGCCTCGCGCTCTTCCCGCTGGCGCTGCTGCATATCGTGGCCCATTCGCTCTACAAGGCGCATGCCTTCCTCGCCTCGGGCATGGCCGTGGACGGCGTGGCCGCGATCCGGCGGCCGGGGCCTGTCGCGATCCCCAACGGGGTCGCGGTCGGCCGCGCCTTCGTGCTGGCGCTGGCGATCTACGCGGTCGTGGGTCTGATCTTCGGCTTCACCGGCAAGTCGCCGCAGGCCATCGCGCTCGGCGCCATCCTGATCTTCGGCGTGGCCTATCTGTTGGCGCAGGGTCTGGCCGACGCCGCGCCCAAGGTGCTGACCCAGCGCACGGCGCTTTATTCCTTCGCCGCCGCGACGGGATATTTCGCGCTGCAGACGGGGGCGGAGTGGCTGATGGCCGGCACCCTGCCCGCCACGCCCGCGCCGGGTCCGCTGGAATGGGCACTGATCGTGCTGGCGCTGCTGAGCTTCGGGCTCGTGGCGATCGCGCAGGCGCTCTTCCCGCTCTGGGCGTATCACCCGGCCTCGGCAGGGCTGCGCGTCCACCTGTCCAACGGTCTATACATCAACGCGGTGTTCGACAAGCTACTGCGCGGCTGGTCGATCGCGCGGCCGTCCTGAACGCTGGCTAAGGAGTGACACCGATGTCCAACCCATCGAAAATTTCCCTGACGAAGATCGCCAAGGCCAGCGACGCCGCAGCGCGCGCCATTCCCCCGGTCTGGCCGCTCGCCTCCTCGGTGGCGGTGAACCCCTATCTCGGTCAGACGGGCGAAACGCTCGCCGAGACCGGCGCGCGCCTCGGCCGCGTGGCGGGCGTGGCGGTGACGATGCCCCGCGCCCATTACGCGGGCCTCATCGCCGAGGGCGCGATCACCGATCAGGACATCCTCGACGCCATCGCCGCCAGTGCCGACGCGCAGGGGCTCGACCTCGAGGCGGTCAAACGGCTGGCCGGGACCGAGGCCCCTGCCCCCACGCCGCAGCCGACCGTTGCGGACCTGGCCGCTCAAGTCTCGGGGCTGGACTGGCCCGGCATCATCGCCGACCGCTTCGGCCTCTGGGCGGCGGGCTATTTCGACCAGGGACAGGCGCTTTGGGCCGCCCCGCGCCGGCGCGGCGCCTATGACGCGTGGCGGCAATACGCCACCCACGATCTGACCCCGGAAATCGCCGGTCTCAAGGGCTTCGCGCAATTCGTCAGCGAGACCCCGGACACAGCCGACGAAGCCAAGCGCCAGGCGCTTGGCACGCTGGGCCTGCCCGAGGCGGCGCTGGAGACCTATCTGCACAAGCTTCTGTTCACGCTGGGCGGCTGGGGCCAGGTCGGGCGTTACCATCTCTGGCAGGCGGAGCTTGCGGGCGCGACGGACGACACGCTCACCGATCTCTTGACCATGCGGCTCTTGTGGGAAGAGGCGCTCTTTGCGCAATACGGCGACCGGATCGCGGCGCTCTGGGCCGACGTGATCGCGGCGCATGAGGCGCCGGTGACCATCGACGCCGATTTCGCCGCGAACGCGATCCTGCAGGAGGCATGGGAACGCGCGGTCCAGCGCGGGCTGGCCGAGACCTTCGCCGCCGAGGCCGTGGCCGAGCACACGGAACGCCCCGCCCTTCAGGTCGGCTTCTGCATCGACGTGCGGTCCGAAGTGTTCCGCCGCGCGCTGGAATCGCTCGACCCGTCGATCCAGACCATCGGTTTCGCGGGCTTCTTCGGCCTAACGGCGGCGCACAAGG
>Ga0209947_1000585_pt1 | contig 22788 bp, 18 predicted proteins | sample SalPonR2_B_D2_MG_FD_185706 | JGI IMG/M metagenome (GOLD analysis project Ga0209947, IMG submission 185706) | Salt pond soil microbial communities from South San Francisco under conditions of wetland restoration - Salt Pond MetaG R2_B_D2_MG... ...
ATGCGATGGTGGGCCTGATCCGCCAGTTCGGCACGCCCTCGGAGACGAGCGCGCTGGAGACGGCGGCCGGACAGAAATACCAGATGCTGTGTGCCTCCTGCCACGGGCCCAACGGCCGCGGCAACCCGGCGCTCGGCGCGCCGAATCTGGCCGACGATATCTGGCTCTACGGCGGCAGCCGCGAGGCCATCATGACGTCGATCACCCAGGGACGTCAGGGCGTAATGCCGGCGCACAAGGACCTGCTGGGCGAGGACCGGGTCCACATCCTGGCCGCTTACGTCTACAGCCTGTCGAACGGCGCGGACGGCGGCGGAGGTGCCGGCGCCCCATGAGCCTGCACGGCGGTCGAGCGGCGGAAGAGGACACTCCCCGGTCACCGGCCTGGAGCCGCGGACTGCGCAAGGTCATGGCGTCCGGCTGGGCGTCGTTCCTCACGGCCTGCATCGCGAGCGTGCTGTTCTTCGCCGTCTTCGATCCCGCGCGTCTGGCAGAGGCCGCCGACTGGTCTCTGGAATTCTCGCGCATGGGCGGCTACGCGCTGCTCTTCTTTTTCTTCTGGGCGATCGGCATCGGAGCCGCGGGCATCACACTGGTCCTGATGCGCCGTGACCACCCTGACGGCGCGCACGGGACCACGACGGACAAGGACTGATGGCAGCAGGAAGCAACGCGGGCGCCGCCAACGAGACGGCGCTCTACCGCAGTGAGGAGAAGATCCACGCCCGGGAGGTGGACGGTACTTTCGCCCGCCTGCGGAAGGCCGCCGTGTTCGTGCTGCTGGGCATCTTCTACGGCCTGCCGTGGATCACCTGGGAGGGCCGCCAGGCCATCCTGTTCGACCTGCCGGCGCGCAAGTTCCATCTGTTCGACCTGACGCTCTGGCCCCAGGACTTCATATTCCTCGCCCTGCTGCTGATCATCGCGGCGCTGTCACTGTTCTTCTTCACGGCGCTGGCGGGCAGACTCTGGTGCGGTTATGCCTGCCCGCAGACGGTGTGGACCGAGGCCTTCGTCTGGATGGAGCAGTGGACCGAGGGCAAGTATTCCCAGCGCAAGAAACTCGACAAGGCCCCCTGGACCACGGAGAAGTTCCTGCGCAAGGGCTCGAAGCAGTTCCTGTGGATCACCTTCGCCCTGTTCACCGGTCTGACCTTCGTCGGCTACTTCACGCCGATCCGCGAACTCCTGGTGAGCTCCGCCACCTTCTCTCTCGGCCCGTGGGAGACCTTCTGGGTGCTCTTCTACGGCTTCGCGACCTACGGCAATGCCGGCTACATGCGCGAGCAGGTCTGCAAGTACATGTGTCCCTACGCGCGCTTCCAGAGCGCCATGTTCGACCGGGACACGCTGATCATCACCTACGACACCGACCGGGGCGAGCCGCGCGGCAGCCGGCGGCGCGGCGTGGACCCGCAGGAGGTCGGCCTCGGCGACTGCATCGACTGCACGATGTGCGTGCAGGTCTGCCCCACCGGCATCGACATCCGCGAGGGACTGCAGTACGAGTGCATCGCCTGCGCCGCCTGCATCGACGCCTGCGACGACGTGATGGAGCGGATGGGCTACCCGAAGAAGCTCATCAAGTACTCCACCCAGCACGCCATGGACGGCGAGAAGACGCGCGTGGTGCGGCCGCGCGTGATCGTCTACGCCGTCCTGCTCACGATCCTGATGGGCGCCTTCGTCTACGCGATCTCCCAGCGCTCGGCCCTGACCCTGGACGTGATCCGCGACCGCAACGCGCTGTACCGGGAGGTGGGCGACGGCTTCATCGAGAATTCCTACCAGCTGAAGCTCATCAACAAGACCGACCGCGCTCACAGCTACGGGATCGCCGTCTCCGGCATCGAGGGGGCCCGTGTGGAGGTGCCGAACGGCGACATCCGCATCCCCTCCGGTGAGGTGCTGGGCGTGCCGGTTATCGTCCGGGCACCGAGGGAAGCGGTCCGCGGCGTAGGCGAGGTCACCTTCACGCTGCAGGCCGAGGACGACGCTACAATCACCCAGTCGCGGGAGACGAAATTCGTCGCGCCCGTCGGCCGTTGAAAGGCACCGCAACCGACCGATTAGCGACACTAGATCACGCTCGAAGCGCGAGAGGCAAAGCACCATGGATCAGCGCAACGTCCACAATACTGCCGAGGTCGAACCCTGGTATCGCCAGTTCTGGCCCTGGTTCGTCATCTCGATCCCCGCAGCGACCGTAATCGGCTGCATGTTCACCATCTTCCTGGCGATCACCCGGCCGGATTCGCTGGTGGTGGATGACTACAGCCGCATCGCGGAGACCACGGAGCGTCGCTTCCGCATGGCTGACGCGGCCTCCGAGCTGGGGCTGGCCGGCCGGCTGCAGGTGGCCGCAGGACAGGGCGCGGTGGAGGTCCGGCTCGCGCGGAACGGCGGCACCGGCACGGACCATCTCGCCTGGCCCGAGACATTGCTGCTCGAGCTGTCGCACCCGACCGTGCCGGCAAAGGACATGGACATCCTGCTTACCCGCGCGCCGACCGCCGGCGAGGCGACCTACCGGGCGCGCCTCACGCCGATGGCGGCAGAGCGCTGGTACGCAGCGGTGGAATCGCTGGGAGAGGCGGCCGCAGGCTGGCGGCTCACGGGGGAGGTCTCGCAGCGGGACGGCCGCGGCATGCTGACGCCCGCCGGCTCCCGCGACGATGGCTGACGCTCGCAGCTGTTTCCACTGCGGCCTGCCCGTGCCGGCGGGCCTGGACCTGACCGCCCGCATCGACGGCGAGGACCGGCCGATGTGCTGCCACGGCTGCAAGGCGGTGGCCGAACTCATCGGTGCCTCGGGCTTCGATGCCTACTACCGGTTCCGCGAGCTGCCGCCGGGCGAGGCGCCCGCGCCGCCGCCGGGCGACGACGATCACTGGCGCGGCTTCGACGACCCGGAGACGCTGCCGCTGTTCGCCGCCACGCGGGCGGACGGCCGCATCGAGGCCGTACTCCACGTCGAGGGACTCTATTGCAGCGCCTGCAGCTGGTTGCTGGAGAACGTGCTGCGACGTCTGCCCGGCGTGGACGAAATCACCGTCAACACGGCTTCCTCCCGCCTGCACGTCATCTGGCGACCGGCGGATACCCGCTTCAGCGCCATACTCGGCACCATCGAGCGGCTGGGCTACCGGCCGCATCCGCAGAGCCTCACCGAGTCGTTCTCGCCACGGCACCGGGAGCGGCGCCAGGCGCTGAAGCGTCTGCTCGTCGCCGGCGTCGGCATGATGCAGGTGATGATGTTCGCGGTCGGACTCTACGCCGGCGCCTTCCAGGGCATCGACCCGGAGATGCGCCGCTTCCTGGTCTGGGTGAGCGCGCTGGTCACCACGCCGGTGGTGTTCTACGCCGGCCGACCGTTCTTCCAGTCGGCCTGGCGCGGACTTCGTTCCGGGCGGCCCGGCATGGACCTGCCGGTATCCATCGCCGTCGGCGGCGCCTACGCCGCCTCGCTGTACGCGGCGGTCGCCGGCCACGGCGAGGTGTATTTCGATTCCGCGACCATGTTCGTGTTCTTCCTGTCGCTGGGCCGCTTCCTCGAGATGAGCGCCCGCCACGGCGCCACCGAGCGCTCGGCCGCCATCGGCCAGCTGCTGCCGGACACGGTGCGGCGCATCGCCGACGGGAGTGACGGCGGCGAAGAGATCATCGCCGTCGCCCGACTGCGCGCCGGCGACCGCTTCGTACTGCGTCCCGGGGAGCGCGTGCCCGCCGACGCCCGCATCCTGCGCGGGCAGGCATCCATGGACGAGTCGCTGATCACGGGCGAGTCGGACCCGGTGCCGCGTGCACCGGGCGACGAGGTCACCGCCGGCAGCATCAACCTGGACGGGGCGCTGACGCTGGCCGCCGAGCGGGTGGGTCAGGACACGATGCTCGCCTCCATCTCCCGGCTGCTGGAACGTGCCCAGGCGGAACGGCCGGCGGTGGCCGTGCTGGCCGACCGGGTGGCGAGCTGGTTCGTGGTGGCGGTAATCGCCATCGCAGCGACGGTCGGCACGGCCTGGTGGTGGATCGAACCGGGCGTTGCCTTCCCCGCCGCGCTGGCGGTGCTGGTGGTCACCTGTCCCTGCGCCCTGTCGCTCGCCACGCCTGCCGCCCTGGCCGCCGCGAACACGGCGCTGGCCGATCGGGGCATCCTCGTCACCCGCTCCCGCGCCCTGGAGGGACTGGCCAGTTTCGACCGCATCGTATTCGACAAGACCGGCACCCTTACCCGCGGCCGGCCGGAGCTGGAGCGCGTACTGCCGCTGAGCGGGGATATCGACACCGAGCGATGCCTCACCATCGCCGCCCGGCTGGAGAGCGGTTCCGAGCACGCGCTGGCACGCGCGTTCCCGCGCCGCGGTGATACTCCCGCGGACCTGCGCCCGGTGCCGGGCCGGGGGATCGAGGGCACCGTCGACGGCGAGCACTACCGCATCGGCTCGGCGGAATTCGTCGGCGAGGAGGCGGCAGGGGCCGCCCTCGCACGCATGGCGCCCGGCCCGGCGTCCACCGTGGTGTTCCTCGGCGACGCGAACGGCCGGGTACTGGCCGCCTTCGAGCTGCGCGATGCGCTCCGCGACGATGCGGCCGAGGTGGTCCGCACGCTGAGCGACGCCGGCATTGCCACTGCCATCGCCAGCGGCGACCGTCCCGGCACCGTGCAGGACATCGCCGGCCGGCTCGGCATCGACGACGCCCGCGGTGGCCTGCGCGCCGAGGACAAGCTCGCCTGGGTGCGGCAACTGCAGGCGTCCGGCGAGAAGGTCGCCCTCGTCGGCGACGGCATCAACGACGCGCCGGTCCTGGCGGGCGCCGACGTCTCCATCGCCATGGGCGCGGGCACGACGCTGGCGCAGTCGAGCGCCGACGCCGTCCTGCTCGGCGACTCGCTCGCTCCACTGCTCGAGGCAGTGGATCTGTCGCGCCGGACCCGCCGCATCATCCGGCAGAACATCGGCTGGGCCATCGGCTACAACGTGCTGGCCGTACCCCTCGCCGCCTCGGCAGCGCTGGCCCCGTGGATGGCAGCCATCGGCATGTCGGCGAGTTCCCTGCTCGTTGTGCTGAATGCGCTGCGCCTGCGTCGGGGCGGTGCGGCGGCACGGGTGCGCGGCACCTCCGTCGAGGCAACGAATGTTCCCTCGCCGGGCGTCCTGGAGGCTTCTTCGTGAGCGTGCTCTACGTCCTGATACCGCTCGGCCTGGTGCTGCTCGGGCTGGCCGTCTGGGCTTTCTTCTGGGCCGTCGGCAGCGGTCAGTTCGACGACATGGATACGCCCGCATGGCGGGTGGTCATGGACGACGACCGGGCGCCGCCGGAACGCGACGAGAAGAAAGAAGATGAGCGCTGAAGGCGGCCTGCTGGCGGCGCTCGTCGCCGGCCTGCTGGGTTCCACCCATTGCCTGGGAATGTGCGGGGGCATCGCCGGCTGGTTCGGACTCAATACCGCGGTGCGTGGCACGGCCGGGCGCTCGGGTTTCGCACTCGCCTACAACAGCGGGCGCATCGGCGGCTACGTGGCGCTGGGCGCGCTGGCCGGGTTTATCGGCGCCACCGGCGGCTCGGTATTCGGTCTGCGGGAATGGGGACCGGCGCTGCGCCTCGCATTCGGTGTCGTCATCGTGCTGATCGGCCTGCAGCTCGCCTTCGGCTGGAACCCGTTACGGCCGCTGGAGGCGTGGGGAGCCCGGGGCTGGCAGAAACTCGCCCCGCTCACCGGGCGCCTGCTGCCGGCCCGCACGCCGTTACACGCGGTCGCCCTCGGGGTGCTGTGGGGCTGGATCCCCTGCGGGCTGGTCTACTCGGTGCTGCTGGCGGCCGCGGTCTCCGGCGGCGCGGCAGAGGGCGCGCTCGTGATGGCGGCTTTCGGTCTCGGCACGCTGCCGGCGATGGTGCTGGCGACCGCCGGCGCGGCGCGGCTGGCCTCACTCACCCGGCGCACCGGCGTACGCCGTGCGGCGGGCGCGCTGGTGGTACTGGCAGGCCTGTGGACCATGGTCATGCCGGTCATGCACATGAGCTCGGACCACGGCGGTCACGGGGGCATGGGCACCGACATGGAGACCCACATGGAAAGCGACGCGGACATGCCGACGGAGCACGCGGGTCACTGAGGGTCGGCAGCGGCCTCCGCCTGCTCCTCCAGCACCTGGTCACTCCATTCCTCCTCGTAGGCGTGGGAGGCCGTGCCGGATGCGCTGAGCGCATCCGAGAAGGAAACCTGCTCTGCCTCCGGCACCTGTTCGTGGTGGAACGTCCGGCTCACGGCGAACAACGCCAGTGGCACGTACATCACCGCGATGAAGAGGTACAGTGCCGGCGCGCTGGTCACCGACATCAGCAACGATGCCATCACGGGGCCCACGGTCGCTCCGGCGCCATAGGCCAGCAGCAGCCCGGCGGAGACCACCACGAAATCGTCCGGATCCGCGTGGTCGTTGGAGTGGGCCACCGAGATCGGATAGATGGTGAACGACGCGCTGCCCCACAGGAAACTGAGGAAGTACAGCAGCAGGTTGCTCGCGCCGGCGCCGGCCACCAGCCAGATGACGAGGCTGACGACGGCGCCCAAAGCCGCGACGCCGGCGATGACGCGGCGTCGATCGATCCGGTCCGACAGGCCGCCGAAGGGGAACTGGCCCGCTGCACCGCCGATAAGCGCCGCGCTCATGAAGGTGGCGGTACGCGAGACGTCCAGCGCATCGCCCGCTGCCACCAGTGGCGCCAGCGACCAGAATGCGCCGTTGCCGAGCCCCGAGGCCAGCGTGCCTGCGACACCGGACGGTGACACGCGCCACAGGCCGCGCAGATTGATCACCGTGACCTCGGGCAGCCGCGGCGTCGGCGAACGAGTCAGCGCCACCGGGATCGCTGCCAGCGACACCAGTGTGGCGATGACGGCGAACAGTTCGACGCCGGACGGGTCGTAGGCACGCAGCAGCTCCTGGCCCACCGCCATGGCGCCGAAGCTGATGAAAATATAGGTCGAGAACACGATACCGCGGTTCTCGTTGCTGGCCCGCTCGTTCAGCCAGCTCTCGATCACGATGTAGAGTACGGCGAAACAGAATCCCGTGGCCGCGCGGAAGAAGAACCAGGCGACCGGATCGATCCACAACGCCTGGATCAGCGGGACGGCCGAGGCCAGCGCGGTCATCGCCGCAAACGCCCGCACATGGCCCACCATGCGGATCAGGCTTCCGCCCTGCAGACAACCGACGGTGAAGCCGAGGAAATAGCTGGCTCCGATCAAACCGATCGACAATTGGGCGAAGGTCTCCACCCCGGCGCGGAACGGGACGAGCACCGCCTGCAGACCGTTGCCGACGAGCATGAGGGCGACGCCGAGCAGCAGCGCCGCCAGCGGTGCGAGGGTGTGTCTCATGAACCGATGGCGCGCCGGACGGTACCGCCGAGGAAGCCGCGGCAGGCCTCCCCGATGAGGGGCGACACATCGATGGCATTCGTGTGGTGCGCGATGGTGTTGCAGGAGACCACGCGGCCGGCGCCCGCCGCGCGGAGATCCGCCACCGCGCCGTCGGCGAAGACCGGGTGGATGGCGATGCAGACCGGCTGCGGCCCGCCGCGCCCGTTCACCCGCGCGACCGCCTCCGCCATGGTGCGGCCGCTGGAGATGATGTCGTCCAGGACCACGGGCTGGCGGCCGTCGTGGTCGATGAGGTCGGGTTCACTGACCGAGACGTCGCGGTCGCCGCGCCGCACCTTCTCCAGGACGATGAAGGGCGCACCGGCTACCGCGGCGACCGCCTCCACCCACTGCCGGCTCTCGCTGTCCGGGCCGATGAGCACGGGTTCCGCCACGTGTTCGCGCACCCAGGCGCCGATGGCCGGCGCGGCGTGCACGCAGACCGCCGGAATGCTGTAGAGCTCCGATAGGGCAGCGTAACGGTGCAGGTGGGGGTCTACGGTGATCAGGCCGTCGAAATGCGCAGAGAGGAGAGCCGCGTAATAACGCGACGTGATGCCCTCGCCTGCGCGGAAGCGGCTGTCCTGGCGCATGTAGGGCAGATACGGCGCAACGAGCAGGATGCGGGCGGCGCCCAGATCGCGCAGCGTCGCGGCCGTGAGCAGGGCCCGCAGAGTCGTCTCGTCCGGCGGCTGCAGGCCGGCGCACAGGATGACGTCGGCACCGGCGCAGGGGGTGACCACCCGCAGGTAGGCCTCGCCGTCCGGGAAGCGCCGGGTGTCGAGCTCTCCCCTCGTCGCGCCGGTGGCCGCGACGACCGCCGCGACCATCGTCTCGATGGTCGCCTCAACCGTCGTCTCGGCGGTTGCGCCGGCCTGCGGGCAGGGGTCGCCCAGATTGAATACGAGGGTGTCCATCAGTCAGCCGACAGCGTAATCACATCCGGATGCGCACGGAAGTACTCCAGCGCATATTCCAGCTCCCCCGGGCTCTCCGCATGCACCGTCATGAGCACGTCGCCGCGGCGTACCCGGTCACCCAACCGCACGCACAGCCCGAGGCCTGCCGCCTTGTCCGCGGGTGCGCCGGCCAGCTTCGCCAGCCGGGCTGCCTTGCGGTTATCGATGCCGTCGACGGTGCCTTCGCGCTCGCTGAAGACATCGTAATGATAAGCCGCCCGTGGCGGCTCCCGCAGCCCGCCCTGGGCCTCGCAGATGCGCTGGAAACGGCTCCATGCGCCGCCGGAATCCAGCATCTCCGTTGCCCGCGCCACCGCGTCCTCCGCGCGCGCCAGGCCCGACAGCCGCAGGATGCCGGCGGCGAGTTGCAGCGCCCGCTGGCGCAGATCCGCCGGCGCGTCGGGCTCGCAGCGCAACACCGACAGCACGTCACGCGCCTCCAGCGCGGGGCCGATGCCGCGGCCGATCGGCTGACTGCCGTCGCCCACGTCGATGTGCAGGGCGAGGCCGAGGGTCCCGGCGACCGCATGGAAATGGCCGGAGAGCCGCTCGGCGGCGGCGAGGCTGCGCACCTTCGCCGTCGGTCCCACGGGCATGTCGATGACTACGTGGGTGGAGCCGGCCGCCACCTTCTTCGAGAGGACGGAGGCCACCAACTGGCCCTCGCTATCCAGGTCGAGGGCCCGCTCCACCCGGATCAGGATGTCGTCCGCCGGGCTGAGGCTGGCGGAACCGCCCCAAGCGAGGCAGCCGCCCTCGCGCTCGACGACCCGACGCATCTCGTCCAGGCCGAGGTCCACGCGGGTCAGTGTCTCCATCGTGTCCGCGGTACCGGCGGGAGAGGTGATGGCCCGGGACGAGGTCTTCGGCATCGTGAGGCCGGCCTCGGCGGCGATCGCCACCACGATGGGCGTGGTCCGGTTGCCGGGCAGGCCGCCGACGCTGTGCTTGTCCATGATCGGCGACCCGGCCCAGGTCAGGCGCTCGCCGGCCCCGACCATGGCCCGGGTGAGGTGGACGATCTCCTCGCGGGTCAGCCGTTCCCCGGAGCACGCGGCGACGAAGGCGGCGAGCTGCACGTCCATGTAGCGGCCCGCAACCACATCGTTGATGATGCGCTCGAACTGCCCGGCGTCCAGCTCGGCGCCGTAGACCTTGGCCCGCACGTGCGCGAGGGAATCCACCGGCCGCGGATGGTGCAGGACCAGTGTCTCTCCGTCCTCCAGGCCGAGACGCCGCCACGCGGCCTCCGACAGGCCGGCCCGGCCGGCCCTCAGCAGCTCCGACTCGACGATCATGAGCGTGGCGATGATGGACGCCGTGTCGGTGTCCACGCGCACCTGGGACATGGCCTGGAAGCCCTCCGAGCGGGCCACTTCCGAATCCCGCCGCAGGAACAGCACCGGCTCGTGCCGGGTATCGATGCCCAGGCGCACGGCCTCCAGCCGGATACCATGCTCGCCGCCGCCGCTCACCCGCGGCCACCGAGCTCGATTTTCTGCCCGCGCTGGACCCGGGTGACCGCCGCGCCGAAGCGCGTCTCCAGCTCGCCGGCGAGGGCCTCCATGGCATCGGACTCGCCGTGCACCAGGGCGACCGGCGGCCGGCCCCGGAAAGCGCCGTACCAGTCGGCCAGCCCGCGCTGATCGGCATGGGCCGAGAGGCCGCCGACGGTGTGGACGGCCGCGGCGACCCGTACGCTCTGTCCCAGCAGCTTCACGCGCCGGGCGCCGTCGACCAGCAGGCGCCCGGTGGTGCCCGCGGCCTGGAAGCCGACGATTATCACGTGGCACTCCTCGCGCCACAGGTTGTGCAGCAGATGGTGGCGGATGCGCCCGCCGGTGCACATGCCGCTGCCGGCGATGATGATCGCCCCGGAGCGCATGGAGTTCAGCGCACGGGAATCGTCCGCCGTGCGGGAGAACACCAGGTTCGGCAGGGCGGACTCGCGGTCCTCGCCGCTCCAGAAGCGGCCGGCCTCTGTATCGTAGAGTTCGGGGTAGCGGCCGTAGATGGCGGTCGCGCGGATGGCGAGCGGGCTGTCCAGGAAGATGCGCCAGCGCTCGAGCTTCGCCTCCTCGTAATGACGCGCGAGCCAGTAGAGTATGAGCTGGCTGCGCCCGACGGCGAAGGCCGGGATGAGGATGTTGCCCTCCCGCCCGCTGGCGCTGGCGACGACGTCGATGATCTCGTCCCGGGTCTCCTCCCAGCTGCGGTGCCGGCGATCGCCGTAGGTCGATTCGAGGATCACCAGGTCGGCCCGGTCCAGCCGTTCCGGGTCGCGCAGGATCGGCGCGTCCCGGTGCCCGAGGTCACCGCTGAAGACCACCCGGCTGCGCTCGCCGCCTTCCTCCAGGTCGAGCGAGACGATGGCGGAGCCGAGGATGTGCCCGGCGTCGTGCAGCGTCAGCCGGATGCCGGGGCAGATATCGGCCGGCTGTCCGTAGGCGACGTCGCGGAACTGTTTCATCACCGCCTCGGCATCGTCCTGCGTATACAGCGGCTCCCTGGGCGGCAGGCCGCTGCGTTCACGGCGCCGATTCTCCCACTCGGTGTCCTTCTCGGTGATGAAGGCACTGTCGCGGAGCATGATGCGGCACAGGTCGCGGGTCGCGCGGTGGGTATAGACGGGCCCGTCGAAGCCCTGGCGGGCGAGCAGCGGCAGGCGCCCCGAATGATCGATGTGGGCATGACTCAGAACGACCGCGTCGATCTCCGCAGGCGCGAAGGGGAACGGCTCGCGGTTGCGGTCCTCGTCGGCGCGCCGACCCTGGATCAGCCCGCAGTCCAGCAATATCCGCCGTCCGCCCACGCGCACGAGGTGGCAGGAACCGGTGACCTCACGCGCCGCGCCGCAGAACTCGATGTGCATGTCGAACCCTTGCCCTCATCTTGCCGCCGCCCTGCCCGCACCCGGATACCCGGCGGCGGCATGCCGGGAACCGCGACCCGGCCCTGTTCCTCCATTACAGGTCATCCCGGCGCCGGGCCGCATCGGGGATTGCCGCAGCGGCTGCGGCGATGCCCGCCGGGCATAGCCGCTTTCCACGATTTACCCCGCTGGATGACTGTATTTCAATGACTTACGGTAGCAGCCTATCCCGGAATCGTGACCCATGCGGCGACATGCGCCCCGCGGCCGATGTATGATGGTTGTTCAATTAGACTGACGGAAGGTAGGGGAACATGGCAGCCAGTCGCAGACTGCTCGAGCGGGCGATGGACGAGGCCAACAGCTACGCCGACTGGCGCGAGGCCGCTATCAGCCACGACAAACTGACGGGCATGGACCAGTGGCGGACGGTCGAGAAGACCAGCCTGTACGACTTCCACTCCATCCGGCAGCGCCTCGACACGCTGCGCGAGCTGCGCGCCAGCAGGGACGACCACGGCCTGCTGTTCACGCTGAACGAGGGCATCCACGGCAACATGGCCGGGATGGGCAAGACGGCGCTGTACAAGCGGGCGAAGTTCGGCACCAAGCAGCTCGTCGAGGAATACGTCGACGAGATCGTCGATGCGCTCCACTACCTGTCCAAGCTGCGCTCCAACAAGATCAGCTTCGAGGAGCGGCTGGATTTCTTCCGCCGGGCGGATCACTGCTTCGGCCGCTCGGCGCTCATGCTCTCGGGCGGCGCCGTACTCGGCCACTTCCACGTGGGCGTGGTCAAGGCCATGCTGGAGGAGGACGTGCTGCCCTCGGTGGTCTCCGGCTCCAGCGCCGGCTCACTCATCGCGGGGGTACTCGGTACCCACTCCACCGCCGAGCTGCACGAGATGTTCGACCCGCGCAACCTGCTGATGGAGGCGCGCCAGGAAGTGAGCTGGCTCGGCCGTCTGATGTCGCCGACCACGCCCAATATGGACGTGCACGACGTCGAGGACACCGTCGATCGGCTGATCCCCGACCTCACTTTCCAGGAGGCTTACGAGCTCACCGGGCGCAAGATCAACATCTCGGTGGCGCCGGCCGAGGTGCATCAGACCTCCCGCCTGCTGAACGCGATCACCTCGCCGAACGTCTACATCCGCAAGGCCGTGATGGCCTCCTGTGCCGTGCCCGGCATCTACCCGCCCGTGATCCTCGAGGCGAAGAACAAGAACGGTCGCCGTCAGCCCTATCTGCCCCAGCGACGCTGGGTGGACGGCTCCGTGAGCGAGGACCTGCCGGCGAAGCGCCTGGCCCGGCTGTACGGCGTGAACCACTACGTGGCGAGCCAGACCAACCCGGTCGTCCTCTGGTTCATCCAGGATCCCAAGGAGGAGCCGACGCTGCTCTCCACGGGCCTGCACCTCGGCTTCCGGACCTACCAGGAATGGCTGCGCTCCACCCACTGGATCACCCAGCGCCTGACCAAGCCGGCGCCGCGGCTGCAGATCCTGGCCAATATGTTCTACTCGGTGGCGACCCAGACCTACACCGGCGACATCAACATCATGCCGCGCTACCGCACCTTCAATCCGACCAAACTGCTGACGCCGCCCTCCGAGAAAGAGCTGATGTTCTATATCAAGGAGGGCGAGCGGGCCACGTTCCCGAAGATCGAGCGCCTGCGCACGGCATCCAAGATCAGCCGGGCGCTGGATCAGATCCTGAACCGCTACGAGCGCCGCGCACTGCGTGACGCGCACCGGATCAGTGCCCGGAACGCATCCGTGCCATTCGGCGAGCGGAGAATCAGCGCGGCCTGATCGCCGGTCTCCCGGTCGGTCTCCTCAGGCGGCGAGCAGCCACGCGCAGTAGCCGACGTAGCCGGCAAGCAGCACCGCGCCCTCGGCGCGGGTCAGGCGCGAGCCCGTGTACATGAAGCCGAGCGCGACGACCGACACCACCAGCATGACGCCGAGGTCGGCGACGCCCACGCCGCCCCGCTCGAGCGGGGTCACCAATGCGGCGATGCCCGGTATGGCCAGGGCATTGAAGATATTCGAACCGATGATGTTGCCGGTGGCCATCGCCCCCTGGCCGCGAACGGCCCCTACCACGGAGGTGGCCAGCTCGGGCATGCTGGTGCCGACTGCCATCACCGTCAGACCGACGACCGCCGGCGCCACACCGAGCGCCAGCGCCAGCGCCGCACCGCCCTTCACGAACAGCGAGCCGCCGGCAAGCAGCAGTGCGAGGCCGGCAGCGAACAGCACGAGGGCCACGGCGGTTGAGCGCACTGCCCCGGGCGTCTCGCCGACGAGCCCGGCCGCCATGTCGCGCGAGCGCAGCGAGGCCACCGTATAGATAACAATGGCAGCGGTGAGCAGCAGTCCGTCCAGGCGTGACAGTCGGCCGTTCGCCAGCAGCACAACCAGACCCACGGCCGCCGCGATCATCACCGGACCCGCACCCCGGATCAGCCCGCGGTCCACGACGGCCGGACGCAGGACGGCCACGGCGCCGAGGATCAGCGCCAGGTTGCAGATGTTCGAGCCCACGACGTTGCCGATGGCGATGCCGCCGTAGCCGGCCAGCGCCGCGTCGACGGAGACCACGAGCTCCGGCGCACTGGTGCCGAAGGCCACCACCGTGAGGCCGATGACGAGGGGCGAGAGCCCGAAGCGCTCGCCGAGGGAGACGGCGCCCCTGATCAGCATCTCGGCGCCGACGAACAGGAGGAGCAGGCCCCCTCCGAGCTGCAGCGACATCGTGATAGCGCACCTCTCTGGCGGAAAAATGGCACACCAAGATAACCGATCCGTTGCCGATCCGCTGTCGGGCTTTCGCCCTCCGGGCGTGCGGGCTAAGCTCTGGCTTCCTGGGGCAACCAGGCAGAACCAGGCAGAACAGGAGACGCCGATGAGTACGCGAGCGCCCGAGTTGATCGACCGCAGCAGACTGTTCGGCGGCTACACACATACCTACCGGCACGCGTCCGAGGCGTGCGGCTGCCCCATGCAGTTCACGCTCTACCTGCCGCCGCAGGCAGAGTCGGAGCCCGTGCCCGTGCTCTACTGGCTGTCGGGCCTGACCTGCACGGAGGAGAACTTCACCATCAAGTCCGGAGCGCAGCGCTATGCCGCGGAACTCGGCCTCGCGCTGGTGGCCCCCGATACCAGCCCGCGCGGGCTCGCGCTGCCGGGGGAAGACGCAGACTGGGACCTTGGCACCGGCGCCGGTTTCTACGTGAACGCCACCGAGGCGCCGTGGGCGGGTCATTACAACATGTACGACTATGTCGCCTGCGAACTGCCGGCCCTCGTCGAGTCGACCTTCCCCGTGATCCCGGACTGCCGCTCGGTCAGCGGTCATTCGATGGGCGGGCATGGCGCACTGATCGTGGCCTTGAAGAACCCGGGCATGTTCCGCTCCGTATCGGCCTTCGCACCCATCTGCGCGCCGATGGACTGCCCCTGGGGCCAGAAGGCGTTCACCCACTATCTGGGCGAGGATCGGAGCGCGTGGGAGCCCTGGGACGCCACCCGCCTGATCCGGCAGGGCGGCAACGGCATCCGCCTGCTGGTGGATCAGGGCGACACGGACGACTTCCTGCACGAGCAGCTGAAGCCCGGGCTGCTGGAGGAGGCGTGCGAAGCGGCCGGGCAGCCGCTGACGCTGCGCCTGCAGCCCGGCTACGACCACGGCTATTTCTTCGTCTCCACCTTCATCGGCGAGCATCTGGCGTGGCACGCCCGCGCCCTGAACGCCGGCTGAGTCTGCGCCGGGGTCGTCCTCAGCAGCCGCCGGTCGCCGCCTCCGGATGCGGGAACATGTCGGACTCGTCTTCGCCCTCCCGCGGCGCGAGACAGTGGAAATCCTTCTCCACGAGGATAGCCAGTCCTGCTCCGTCAGACGCCGGCTGCTCGCCCGCGAGTGAGACCAGATCGCTGCCGGCCCACGCCGCTGCCTGCCGGACCGGCAGCCGCACGGTGACGATGCCGTCCTGGAACGTCGCGCCGATGGCATCCGCGCCCGGGTCGACGGTCAGCCGGTAGGTCAGCACGTGGCCGCCGCCGAAGTCGGTGGTTTCGCTCACCGTCTCGCCCGCCTCGATCGACTCCAGCTCGGTCTGCGTAACCCGCAGGCGGACAGTATTGCCCCTGATCCTGAGTTTCATATCTTGCCCCCCGATCCGGTGGTCAGGTATACCGCCCCCCGGCGGGTTTTTCCAGCGGTCTGCCGGCGCTCATGCCGATCCCGGAGGCGGATCGGTGGTGGCCGGGAAGTCGTCCGCGCAATCCCCGTACTCGATCTCGATGGTGGAGTGGTCGATACCGTATTCCTGGTGCAGCCGGCGCTTGATGACGCGTATGACGGCAGCAGGGTCACCGTCGTCGTCCTCCAGCGTCACGTGCATCGTCAGCATGAGCCGGGCCGGCGTGAGGCTCCAGACGTGGACGTGGTGGACGTCGCACACGCCGGGCACGGAGTCGGCGAGTTCCCGGCGCATGCCGGGCACGTCGAGCCACTCGGGCGTGCCTTCGAGGAGAATGTGGGCCGACCGCTTCACCAGGCTCCAGGCGCTGCGCAATATCAGTGCCGCCACTATCAGTGACAACAGCGGGTCGATGGGCATCCAGCCCGTGCCGAGGATCACCACGCCGGCAATGATCGCCGCCACGGAACCCAGCAGATCACCCAGCACGTGCAGCAGCGCGCCCTGCAGATTCAGGTTCTCCCGGCTGCCGCCGTGCAATATGAAGAACACCAGCAGATTCACGGCCAGGCCGATGGCGGCGATCACCAGCATCAGGCCTGCGGTGACGTCGACCGGCGTGAGCAGGCGCTCGAAGGCCTCCACCACGATCCAGCCGACGATACCGATCAGCGTCAGGCCGTTGACGAGGGCGGCTACGATCTGGAAACGGTGATAGCCGAAGCTGCGCTTCGCGTCGGCAGGGCGGGCCGCCATCCGCGCGGCCATCCAGGCCAGGGCGAGCGCCATGGCGTCCGTGACCATGTGGCCGGCGTCGGCGATCAGCGCCAGGGAACCCGCGGCGATGCCGCCGACCAGTTCCACGACTGCAAAACCGCCGGTCAGCGCTAGCGCGAGAGCCAGGCGCCTGGAGTCCGAGTTCTGTTCCCGGTGTGCGCCAGCGGCGTGGGTATGATCGTGCGTGTGCATGGGGTCCGTGTCGCTCCGCGGCGCAGAGTGCCACGAACCGGGCCGCCGCGGGAAGGACGTTATAGCATCCGGCCCTGCTCAGGCCAGCTTGCGGGCGAGATCCGGTCCCGGCTGCTCGAGGCGGACGTTACCGGCGGCGGCCAGCGCGTGAGCGCGTTCCTGCAGACCCTGGAACAAAGACTCCGCGCCTCCCGGCCAGTGCTCGCCGTGGATGCCGACCCAGGAGTTGCGCAGTTCCTTGGCCCGGTACATCGCGATGTCGGCGATGCCGAGCACCTGCTCCCAGCTCACGAGATCCGGCTGCGAGCCCAGGAACGGGTAGCTGGCGAAGCCCACCGAGCAGGTGGTGTGGGCCACCGCGCCGTTGCCGAGTTCGAACACGTGGCTCTCGATGCGCGAGCGAATGCGTTCGGCGAGGGAGGAGACCTCGGTGCTGGTGGCTTCCCGGCCGATCACCAGGAACTCGTCGCCGCCCCAGCGGATCACCACGTCCGACGACCGGCAGGCACCGATGAGCACGTCGCGCACCTCGAGCAGCATGCGGTCGCCGGCCACGTGTCCGTGAGCATCGTTCACCGGCTTGAAATGGTCCAGGTCGATCATCAGGAAGACGATGTCGTTGTTCCGGTCCATGTCGCCGCCACGGCTGCCGCCGTCGTGCTGGCGCTGCACCAGGTCGATGTCGTCGGAGATCTGTTCGAAAAGGTAACGGCGGTTTCTGAGGCCGGTGAGGGCATCGGTGTGACTCGCCTCGTGCAGTTTGGCGTTCGCCAGCTGCAGCTCGGCGTTCCGGTCGGCCAGGTCGCGGGTGCGCTGGCGCACCTGCGCCTCCAGCCGGCGGCAGTACTCGGTCTCCTGGTAGAGTTCGCGCTCCCGCACGCGGTGCACCCAGACACCTGCCGCAACCAGGCAGGCGAGCCAGGGCAGGCGCAGTTCCCAGCCGAACCAGGGCGCGTCGGCCAGCAGCAGCGGCAGCGCGGCGGCCAGCCCGAGCAGAGTCATCGTCGCCGTCCGGCGCATCGCAGTCAGCCGGTGTTACGCAGCGCGAAGCGGCTGCGAATGGTGGCGAGATCGATCACGGCGCCGTCCGGAGTCCGGCCGAGATGAGCCGCCAGGAAGGCGGGCACGTCGTCCACCCGCAGCGGCTCGGCGAAGAAGAAACCCTGCAGCGCGTGGCAGCCGCGCTCGCGCAGAAAATCGATCTGCTCCACCGTCTCGACGCCCTCCGCGATGACGGCGAGACCGAGTTCGCGGGACATTGCGATGATGGCCGAGCACACCGAGCGCTGGGCCGTGTCGGCCTGACACTGTTCGACGAAGGAACGGTCTATCTTGATGGCCTTGACCGGATACTGGATCAGCCGGCCTAGCGAGGAATGCCCGACACCGAAGTCGTCGATCACGATGCCGACGCCCAGCGCCTTGAGCTTCTGCAGCATCACCGCGGCCTGCTTCTCGCGCATCAGCATCGCCTCGGTGAGTTCCAGCTCGAGCTGCGCCGGCTCCAGTCCGGCGGCCTCCAGCGCGCCGTAGACCACCCGGGGCAGGTCGTCGCGGCAGAACTCCTGCTCCGAGAGATTGACCGATATCGGCGGCATCGCCTCCCAGGTCTCCGCCCAGTAGGCGGCATGTGCGCAGGCGGCATGCAGCACCCATTTGCCGATGGGCCGCATGAGTCCGGTCGCCTCGGCGAGCGGAATCAGTTCCTGCAGGGACACCGCGCCCCGCGCCGGGTGCTGCCAGCGCAGCAACGCCTCCAGGCCGGCCACCCGCCCCGTCTCGAGATCGATGCGTGGCAGGTAGCGAAGCTCCAGCTGGTCCCGCTCGATCGCCAGTCGCAGCTCGTCCTTCAGGTCGAGCCGGCGCAGCGCGCGCTGGCGCATCGTATCGGAGTAGAACTCCTGGCCCGCCTCGCCGCCCATGCGTGCCTCGTCCAGGGCGGCCCGGGCGCTGTGCAACAGGCCCTGCGCGTCGCTGCCGTCCGCCGGGTAGAGGGCGATACCGATGCTGGGCGTGACCTCGAGCTGGTGTCCCTGATAGCTGACCGGGTCGGCAAAGGCGGCGCGGATGCGACCGGCCACCTGTGCCACCGTCCGGCGGTCATCCACATCGCGCAGCACGACGACGAATTCGTCGCCGCCGATACGGGCCAGCTCCGTGGCACCGCCCTCCCCCGGTCGCGCCCGCTGCACGGCGTCGGCGTCGCGCAGGCAGCGCTCGAGGCGGCTGCCGACCACCCGCAGGATGGCGTCGCCGACCGCCCGGCCCAGCGTCTCGTTGATGCGCGTGAAGCGGTCGAGATCGATGCTCATGACCGCCAGACCGCGTCCGAGCCGGCGCGCGTCTTCGATCATCGCGTCCAGCCGGCCGAGGAAAGCGGTGCGTCCGGGCAGGCCCGTCAATGTGTCCGGCCCGCCGCCGCCGGCGACGCGCCCCGCGACGGCCATGTCGGTCACGTTGCGCGTGATCGCCATGACCCGGTCCCGGCCCTGGGCCAGCAAGCGCATCTCGTAGCGTTGCTTCTCGCCCGCGCCGCCGAGTTCGAACTCGAAGTTGCACGGTCCGCCGCTCGACAGCGTGCGCCGGATATTGCGCACGATCAGCGCGGCCACGTCGCGGGGCAGCACCTCGGAGAGGCGGCGGCGGGCGAGGCGCTCGGGTCGCAGCAGCGGGTCCTTCTCGCCGCCGCCCAGATACTCCCGCACCATCCCGTCCTCGCCCAGCACGAAGAACGTATCGGGTACCGCGTGAAGGATGCGCGCATCGGCCATGATCGCGGGTTGCATGCCGGTCAGCGTGCGGCCGGTGTCGCCGTGGGACCGGAACCGTTCCCGCAGGAATACGTGGTCGACGGGCTTGATGAACACCGCCGTGGCGCCTGCCCCGTAGAGGCCATGCAGCGCCTCACGGCCGTCGCCGTCCGTCAGGGCGATCAGCGGCACGTGTTCCAGGCGGACACGGCTGCGGACACGCCGGCACCAGTCTTCGGTGCGCTCGCCGGCATCCACGACGATGAGCGCCGGCGCCTCGTCCGGGAAACGGCCGGGCCGCGTCGAGGCAGCCGGGATCTCGACGGCGTGGAAACCCTCGTCGGCTAGCGCCGCCATAACGAGGTCCCGGGTCTCGCCGCGGGAGGCGATCACCAGGGCCCGACCGTCGTCGCCACCGGTCGCGTATCCGTTTTCCTGTGTCCAGGTTTGCATTATGTCAAGCCGCTGCGGCTCCCGCGTATTGAACTTGCTGTCGAGTCAGAGACTAGCGCCTCGCCACGGCGTCATTGTTGAGCCAGTTCACGATTGGGCGAAGCGATGCGCGGGTCGTGGAATCCCCCGATATCCATGCGCCTTGGGAACCCGGTATCTAGGGAGCTTGGGGGGCGCGAATTCCCCCCGTGGGCCCACGGAATCCCCGATGAACGAGAGCAGCCGCGATCTGACCCGCCCGGCGGATCTTCGTCATGACGCCCTGACCGGGCCGCAGCGGGAACGCCGCCCCGTGTACGTGGACTTGCTGCCGCCCTGCAATGCCGCCTGCCCGGCCGGGGAGAACATTCAGGCCTGGCTGGGGGCCGCCCAGGCCGGCGACTACGAGTCCGCGTGGCGGGTACTGGTCGCGGACAACCCGCTGCCGGCGGTGCACGGCCGGGTCTGCTACCACCCCTGCGAAGACCACTGCAACCGCACACCCATCGACCAGGCCGTGAGCATCCATGCCGTGGAGCGTTACCTCGGCGATCGGGCGCTGGCCGAGGGCTGGCAGGCGCAGCCGCCCGCCGCCGCGAGCGGCATGCGCGTGCTGGTGGTCGGCGCGGGACCCAGCGGGCTGTCCGCCGCCTGGCACCTGCGGCAGGCCGGTCATGCGGTGGAGATCCGCGACGCGGGGCCCGTGGCCGGCGGCATGATGCATGTCGGCATACCGGCTTACCGGCTGCCCCGGGACGTGCTCGAGGCCGAGATCGCCCGGATCGAGGCGGCGGGCGTCGCCATCACGCTGAATCACCAGGTGGAGGACCTGGAAGGAGAGCGGGCGCAGGGCGGCTTCGACGCCGTTTTCGTCGCCGTCGGCGCCCATCTCAGCAAGCGCATCGACATACCGGCCCGGGACGCCGGCAGGGTCATGGACGCCGTCACGTTCCTGCGTGACGTCGACAGCGGCCGTGCGCCGCGGCTCGGCCGGCGCATCGCGGTCTACGGCGGCGGCAACACCGCCATGGATGCGGCCCGGGTGGCGCGCCGCCTGGGCGCGGACGAGGCGCTCATCGTGTACCGGCGCGACCGGGAGCACATGCCGGCCCACGCCTTCGAGGCTGCCGACGCCGAGGAGGAAGGCATCCGCATCAACTGGCTGCGCTCCATCCGCGAGCTGGAGTCCACCCACATGACCGTGGAGGTGATGGAACTCGACGAGAACGGCCGTCCGCGTCCCACCGGCGCGACGGAGACCCTCGAGGCGGACAGCCTCATCCTCGCGCTCGGCCAGGACACCGACACCGGCTTCCTGCGTGCCGTGGAAGGCATCGAATTCCACAAGGACGGCACCGTCGTGGTGGACGAGCGGATGATGACCGGCCACCAGGGCATATTCGCCGGCGGCGACATGGTGCCCTCCGAGCGCACCGTCACCGTGGGCGTGGGGCACGGCAAGAAAGCCGCGCGCCATATCGACGCATGGCTGCGCGGCGAGCGCCACGAGCCCGCGCCGAAGCACCCGGTGGTGACGCGGGACATGCTCCGTCTGAGCCTCTACCAGGGGACTTTCGCGCAGCCGGAACCGAAGCGCTCGGCGGCAACGCGGGCGGAGGACTTCGGCGAGGTCGTCTCCACCATCACGGAACCGGAGGCCAGGCACGAGGCGGCGCGCTGCCTGTCCTGCGGTAACTGCTACGAGTGCGACGGCTGCCTCGCCGCCTGCCCGGAGGACGCCGTCATCAAGCTCGGGCCCGGCAAACGCTACCGCTTCGACTACAGCCTGTGCACCGGCTGCGCCACCTGCTACGAGCAGTGTCCCTGCCATGCCATCGAGATGATCCCGGAGCCCGGCCTTGACCGCTGAACACCAACTGTCGGTGACGACGCTGGACGGCAACGAGGCCTGCGCACGCATCGCCTATCGCCTGAGCGAAATCTGCGTGATTTATCCCATCACGCCCTCCTCGCCCATGGGAGAACTCGCCGACCAGTGGTCGAATGCCGGCCGGCAGAACATCTGGGGCGACGTGCCCTCGGTAGTGGAGATGCAGAGCGAGGCGGGGGCGGCCGGCGCCGTGCACGGCGTGCTGCAGACCGGCGCCCTGGCGACCACGTTTACGGCCTCCCAGGGCCTGCTGCTGATGATCCCGAACATGTACAAGATCGCCGGCGAACTGACGCCGACCGTCTTCCACGTGGCGGCGCGCGCGGTGGCCGGTCAGGCGCTGTCGATCTTCGGCGATCACCAGGACGTGATGGCGACACGGCCGACCGGATTCGCCCAGCTCGCCTCGGCCTCGGTGCAGGAGGCCCAGGACCTGGCATTGATCGCCCATGCCGCGACGCTCGCGACCCGGGTACCGTTCCTGCACTTCTTCGACGGTTTCCGCACCTCCCACGAGATGAACACGCTCGAGCTGCTGCCGGACACCGTTTTGTCCGCGATGGTGCCGGAAGAACTCGTGCTGGCCCATCGGGGGCGGGCGCTCGACCCGGACGCCCCGGTACTGCGGGGCACCGCCCAGAATCCGGACGTCTACTTCCAGGCCCGGGAAGCGGCGAACCCCTGGTACGCGGCGGTTCCTGCCGCCGTCGCGGGGGCCATGGAGCGCTTCGCGGGGCTGACGGGCCGCCGCTACCGCCTGTTCGACTACACGGGTGATCCGGAGGCCGAACGGGTGATCGTCCTGATGGGTTCGGGTGCCGGCACGGCGGCCGAGACGGTCGAGCATCTGAACGCCCGCGGCGAGAAGGTGGGGCTGCTGCAGGTCCGGCTGTTCCGGCCCTTCGACGCCGGCGCCATGCGCGCGGCGCTGCCGCCCACCGTGCGTCGGCTGGCCGTACTGGACCGCACAAAGGAGCCCGGCTCGGTGGCCGAGCCGCTCTGCCTGGACGTGATCGCGGCGCTCGCCAGTGCCGCCGCCAATCCCGTGGACGGCCATCCCGGCGTCAGCGCCGAGGTGATCGGCGGGCGCTACGGCCTGTCGTCGAAGGAGTTCACGCCCGCGATGGTCCGCGCCGTCTTCGATAACCTGGCCGCCGAGGAGCCGAAGCGGAGCTTCACGGTCGGCATCGACGACGACGTGAGTGGCACCAGCCTGTCCGTGCCGGCTGGCTTCCGCCTCGAGCGGGGCGAGACTTTCCAGGCGGTGTTCCAC